>Ga0209249_1000694_pt1 | contig 38499 bp, 29 predicted proteins | sample SaaInlV_200m_DNA_4_FD_184653 | JGI IMG/M metagenome (GOLD analysis project Ga0209249, IMG submission 184653) | Marine microbial communities from expanding oxygen minimum zones in the Saanich Inlet - SI037_S3LV_200m_DNA (SPAdes) (version 2) | ecosystem: Environmental > Aquatic > Marine >...
GCTGAAGATGTCGACTTTGACCGTGTCGAGAGTCACGGGCTGAGGCCAGCTCACCGTGACCGCCTGCGGCAGCTCTGCGTGGTTCGCACTGGCCCATTTGGTGCTGTTGTCCCCATCCCGAAGGCGTTCCACACCGTACTTCCCGTCGGGAGTCGGGGAGGCCATACTCGTGGCCGAGACCTCTCCCGTCTCGACGAGATCGGTGGGCATGGCCTGTGAGGCGGCGGCCAGACTGCTGAGAGCGATAAGTGCCAGGGATGAGATGTGCATTGCTCAAAATCTCCAACAGCTTGTGCGCGGCTCTGTTCCGTCAGAGCCCTGACCAACGGGAGGGGGCCTCCCTCTTAATGTCATTGATCTAGGGCGTTCGGTGTATGTAGTCCCGCGTTCACGCGGCCCAGACAGACCGTCTGAAGACGGAACTACGTACGCTTCACTCGTCCGCTCACGGCGATGTGTGCTTAAGTCAATGACAGTAGCCACCGGTCCCCCAGCGGCTGCACGCTTCTAGCCTTCCGAATGGGAGCCTGGGGAAGAGCCCCGGTTCTTCTTCCGCAATGCGTTACGACTTATCTTGATGCGCATTCGCGGCGGCGGGATGCGGCCCTGTCAGGCAGGCGTTGTTACCTCACTCCGCGACCTTTCTCAGCGTGATACCGCGGAGCAGCATTCCTTCTTTGCGGCGGATGCTCGGGACCATCACCTTGATCGTGTTGGTGCCGCGTTTCAGGCGCACGATGACTGCCTTGCGCCGCTTGAATGCCCCTTTGGTGGAGCGTGTCTTGCAGAGCTGGCGTTTGGCCCCGCCTGCGGCCTCCAGACCGCCGGTCCCAAAGGGCATCCCGTTCGGGGCAAGCCGCGGGACCTCTTTGCCATTGACGATGAACTCGACCTCACTGCCTCCCAAACCGCTGTCCACGGCGTAGTCCATCCAGACTTGGTAGTGCCCCGGGCCGGAGGCCTTGACGGACCACTCGACCGTGTCCTTGGGGTTGATCCAGTTCCCTGCGTGGATGAGGCCATCGCGTGACTCGTAGCGGATGCGCATTCCGTGTGGGCCATCCAGGAAGCCGACGATCACCGGCAGCTCGCATGCGCCTCTGGCATTCGGTTGCAGGACCATCGGTTTGACCTTGGGCGTCCCATCAAGCTCGACGACGAATACGCTCGCGATCGGGTCGGTGGGTGACTCCGGAAGATGTACCAGCCAGTCCTTGCCATCGCGTTCGCAGGTGAGACTGGGGCTGCCTTTCTCGAGCAGATAAGCGTTGGTAATCGTGTTTGCGAGCTGTGGAAGACGGGCGATGCGGTCGCCCGGCCACTCAAACACATGGACATAGAGTTTGTCGCCGTTCGCTGTGACGCGCCCATGGAAGGGCAGAAGGTTGAAGGGACTGGCGGTCGTCCCGTAGATTGCGTCGGAGTACTTGTCCATCCAGGCCCCAAATGCTTGCAAGCGTTCGACGAATTCTTCCTGGATGCTGCCGTCGGCCTTGGGACCAATGTTCAGCAGCAGGTTGCCGCCTTTCGACACGATATCGATCAACATCCGGATCAGGAATTCCGGTGTCTTGTAGACGGTTTCGTGCTCGTCATAGCCCCACCAGTGGGAGGTCATGGTGATACAGGCTTCCCAGAGGGCTGGCTTGCCATCGTCGTCAAGGACTCCGGTGGGAGGGATGCGCTGTTCGGGAGTGATCAGATCCTCTTTTGTGAAATGTCGGTCATTGATGAGGATGTCGGGTTTGAGCTCCCTGGCTCCCGCGTTCGTTTCGGCCGCACCCAGTTCTTCGGGTTTGTTGATCCAGCCGCCGTCATACCACAGGACGAACGGGGCAGGGCGGTACTCGGTCATGAGCTGTTCAATGTGTTCGCGCATGTAAGCGATGTAGTCCATCACGTCATGCCCTTCGGCGGGGCGCTCATCGGCTTCCCACGCCAGGCGCGGCAGGTAGTCGTCGTGGTACCAATCCATGATGGAGTAGTAGTAGCCGACCGGGATATCTGCCGCATGGAAGGCTTCAGTCATCTCTCGCAGCGCATCTTTGCCGTAGGGGGTGTTGGTCACCTGCCAGTCGGTGTTGTGCGCATCGAACATGCAGAAGCCATCGTGGTGCTTGGTGGTGATGACCATGTACTTGATGCCCGCGGATTTCGCCAGGTCAGCCCACTCTGCGGGATCGTACTTGTCGGGGTTGAATTTGGGCGGGAGTTCGGCGTACTCCTCCTGCGGGATCTTGCCGACGTTGCGGATCCACTCCCCTTTGCCCAGAAGCGCGTAGACGCCCCAGTGGATGAACATCCCGAACTTGGCCTCACGGAACCACTGCTTGGTCTGTTCTCTCGGGGACAATTCTTCGGTCTGACTCATGGCTCGCCCGTCCTTCTCCAATTCCGGATCGTACCACCACCTTCAGATGCCCTCGGGGCATGCGCACCGCTGCGCATCCCGGGCGTCGGCTCACTGTAGCACCGTTTTGCGGTCAGCGGGAGGCGGCGGAGGTCAGTTGTGTTGCGCCTGTCTGCGGTCAGGCAGCGCATCTCGTGACTCGTGGTACATTGAGGGGAGAAAACCGAGCTGAGACAACTCACATCGCCCGCCCGACGATGGCCCCCGGAGAACCAATGATCCACCCGAACAGTGCAAAGAGAGAGATCTTTCGACAGGATGAGAACGTGGGCTGGGAACTGGCGTGTTTGGCTCACCACGATGTGGTTGAGCTGCAGGTCAAGACGGCCATTGCAGCGCACTCCGTTCCTCTCGACATGACGTTTTACGTGGTCTCCGGATCGGGGCTCTGTGAGGTGGAGGGGAACCCTACTTCGCTTGGCACTGGTGATGTGCTTGCCGTTCCTCCCGGGGTAGAACGAAGCTGGACCAACACCGGTGATGCCCCACTCCGGCTTCTCGCGATCCGGGGGCATCGACAGGACTGATCATGCCGCCACGGCGCTCAACAGAAGATGTCCTCGCGGAGCTGAGTCGCCTCGAAGCCACGGGGCTGGATGACGAGCTCCTGGCCCCCCTCAAGAGCGCGTCGGCAGGGGCGAACAACATCGTCATTGCGAAGGTCGCGCGTATCGCGGAGCGACGGAACCTGATCGATCTGTCCGAGCCCCTGATTGCGGCCTTCGCACGACTCATGCGTGACCCCGCCAAGAAGGACAAAGGCTGCCGGGCGCTGACGGACATTGCCAGAGCTCTGGATGCCCTCGGCTCACGTGATTCTGCCGTGTTCCTGCAAGGCATCGCCCACGTCCAGATGGAGCCGGTGTATGGCGGGCGCGTCGACACCGCCGCCATGCTCCGGGCAACGTGTGCTCTGGGACTGGCTCGACTGTATCACCCCGACGCCGCTCTGCACCTCACCCATCTCCTCGTTGATCCCGAACCGCAACCCCGGGGGGCTGCAGCCCGAGGGCTGGGCTATCTGGGCGGGGAACAGGCTGAGCTTCTTCTGCGTCTGAAAGTTCTGAACGGCGACGAGGACAACGAGGTACTGGGAGAGTGCTTCTCGTCGCTGCTTGCTGTTTCCCCCGAGCGTTCCGTGCCCTTCGTAACCGGTTACTTGGCGGCGGAAAAAACGGACGTGGCGGAGTCCGCCGCGTTGGCCCTCGGTGAGTGTGGCCGGGACGACGCCTATCGGGCGCTGATGGCCCATTGGGACTCGACCATCAAGGCGACCGAACGGGCTCGCCTCGCCCTTCCCATCGCGCTGACCAAACGACCCGAAGCCCGGGATTTCCTGCTGGATGTCGTCCGCGAATCGTCTGCTCTATTGGCCAAGGCGGCCATTGACGCGCTACGCATCTTTCGGTGGGATGCGCCCTTTGTCGACCAGCTTCACCGTGTTGTGGAACTGCGGAACAGTCGCGAGCTGGCCCACGCCCTCTCGTCCTGGGCTGAGGAGTAGGGGAGTGATCAGTAGGCGGGAGTAAGCACGGCGTTCGGGCGATCGCTGGCGTAGGGCGGAATCCCTTTCACCGTTACCCAGTAGTTCTCGCTGTAGAACTGAGCGGGCATCTTCCCCGGCTTTCCCACGTGGAAACTCCAAGGGCATCCACCACCCCCATCGGGCACCAGGATCTCGAATGCCTTCCTGGCAGAATCCGCCGAGCTGACCACCTCATCCAGCACGAGTTCGTCACTCCCGTTCCACACACGCACCTGCATCTGCTGGTGACGTCCGCCTGTGGCGCCGACAATCTCGAAGGACTGCGTATCGGCGGGGACGAACACGTACTGTCGCGGCAGGGAGCGGAAGAAATATGCCTTTCTCCGCACGTCGATGCCGAAGGGGTGGGAATGCACCTTGACACTGTACCACGGGCCTCCGCCGACGGTCGTCTGGACGACCAGGGCATATGTTCCCGGGCGCCGGGCCTTGGCCTCGATTTCCACGGTGGCTCCAGGGGCGACTTGTCCCTCTGCGATCGGGGCTCCATTGGCGGCAATCAGGGCGTAGGCCAAGTTTGTCGGGCGCTGTTTCGCCGCGAGGTGGCGGATCGTTGCCCGAACCGGCACACTCGAGTCTGGAATGGCGATGTAGGCTGTGTTGTTCCCGCGCAGTCCCGTGCCCTTGGGGGGGACAAGGAGGGGGGACGCCGTAGATCGGGCGGCGCGCAGGGCGGGAACCCCGATCTTGTCCATATCGATCACGATGTCCATCAGCTCAACCCGTGGCAATGGGCCCGGGGACGTCCTGTCTTCCGCCCACAGGTCCACGCGTTGGTTAGCCTCCGCCAAGGCATTCCAGTAGGCCATTGGGTCTCGGAAGTCGTTCGGCAGCGCATAGCCTGCCCGGGGACGCTTCCCCGCGACCGACGGGTGGATCATGTTCAGAACCCACATGTTGTAGCCATCTGTCCGAATGGCTGCCTGGAACGCGTGTTCGCCCATATCTGCCGGGCGGTATTTGTTGATCCTGAACCACGGTACATAGAGGTTGTGCGGATTGAGGTCTTTCGCCAGTTCCTGCTGGTTGAGCACACCTTCGGTCACGCCCAGCCCGTTGTACATGGGCCACGCGTCCATGATTGCTGGTGCCTGCGCGGTCGCCAGGTGCCGAGCCCAGGGCCGGCGCAGCAGGTCGTCCGCAAACGGCATGATCCCAAGCCTGAAACGTGGATTGATCGCGTGGGCACGCTCGGCGAAGGCTTTGGCTACTTCATCCAGACGTCCTTCGAGGTGCTGCGAGTAGAGCGCTGGCCCTCCGTGCTCCGCTATCCACTGCCAGCGTTCGGCCGCCGGGATGTTGGCGCGGCCGGCATCCTGGGCTTCCACAAAGCTCCCGAAGCACACGTCGCAGACACAGGGCGTTCGGGCCAGAAGCAGCTCGATATCCATCTTGGCGCCGGTGATGGGAAGCGTCTTCGACTGTTCTGCGAACCAGAAGACACGTTCGAACTGCGGGAACCAGGTGTCGGCTTGGTACATACAGAAGCTGGTGCCGTCACTCGTTCCGTCAGGAGCTGTGAACGGGGCACCGGTCGGCTTCTCTGGCTTCCTCTGTCCTCGGCTGATGCTGTAGAGATAGACGTAAAAACTGAGTCCGGCGTCATGGGCTGTGTCGGCAACATCCTTGACGAATGCCGCATAGTTTGGATCAGCCATGTCGAAGTTAGCGGGGTGCAGTTTCAGGTCGATCGTGTTGAGTCCATGCTCTGCGGTCAGTCGGATGAGGTCCTTCCAACCCGTGGAGTCTCCGCCGCAGAATGCCCCGCTGTAACCGGCGAGGATCGGTTCTCCCCGGGGACCATCCGCGCGTTCCGGAATCTGGCAGACCGCAGCGCATGTGCTCATGAGGACCCCCAGGCATGTTCTTCGCAGTACTGTCATCACAGGACACTCCATAAACACCATCTGTTTCCTGCTCCCCCGTCGGCATTGCCGGCTGGTACGCCGCACGGCCCCCCGGGCGGCATCTTCTCCTGGCGATCGGAGGCTTGCCCTGCTGGACAGAAGGGGCCGCTCGCCGTACATGAAGGGAGGGCTCGCCGTTGGTACGCCGCACCCCAGTCTCCGTGGACAACTTGTTCAGAATGAGCGCCAATGCAACCCGTTCTCCGGGTTCCTCGACGAGTGTGTATGGTGTTCGGACGCGTTGCGTTGTCCGCAGGAGCGGGTAATCTTGATGGCGGGAGTGAGTCGTGAACAACAGGAGTTGCCGCACCATGCTTCAGCGATGTGCCATGCTGGTTACCCTCTTTGCATTGCCCTTTCACGCGTTGGCTCAGCCCGACCGCGAGCTCTGCACGTTTGTGTCGCCGGGAGGGCCATGGGGAATCTGGAAGAAGAACCTGAATCGACGCTTCCCCGTTGAGAAGATCGTCAAGGATCTGGCGGAGATCGGGGTGACGGACATCTATTTCCCGGATCAGGTCGGACGGGGCGGGCCGTTCCTTCACCCAACCGCAGTGGAACATGCCAAGAGGCATGGCTATATGGGCAAACGCGACTTCCTTGAAGAAGTGTTGGTCGAGGGAGCCAAGTACGGGATGGATGTCTGGCTCATGTGGACGACTCCGGGCAAGGAGTACCCCGATACTGACATTCACGGTCTCAATGACCCGCGCATGATCACGCTGTATTGCGACCTTATCGACGAAGTCGGGCGTAACTACGGACACCACAAGAACCTGGTCGGCATGTACTGGCACGAGCTCGACTGTACCGAAGCCCCTGACACTCACGACGACGACGTTGCGGAGTTCGCGGCCTTCTGCCAAAAGCGATTCGGTGCAGCTTACCCGGGCGACGCCATGCCCAAGGTCGATCCTGAGGACGTGTGGTGGCGGCGCCATTTCCTGTACCGAATCCACGTCATGAACACCTTTGTCGCAAAGACAAAGGAGGTGGCTGAGAAGCATGACCTGCGGACCTCATTCTGCACCTACACAGCCGAGGCTTATTCCGGCCAGGGCTGGCGCTGGGGGTACGACACTGTTGAGCTGGAGAAGCTGTGCGAGAAGCAGTGGTTCGCCGGCTATGCCGTGGAATCGCGGAAGGCCTACCAGGAGGTAAAGGGAGCCTGGATCGATTTCGGGCCAAGTTATAAGGGGCAGATCCTGTCGCGGAACTACTCCTATGCCATGCATGGCCGCCCGCTGAGCTACTTCGAATACCGCGGCCCCGTCTACGTCGAAGAGATGCGCAAGTACTACTCCGGCATCGAGCGATTCAACCGTACGTACGGGGACTTCTACACCGGCTACCGCGGCATGACGCAGCAGGAAGTCGATCTCTTCCTGGGAATGGACAACATCACGAACTGGACCGACCTCATGATGGCCTGGCAGGGGGGGACGACTCCCGCCAAAGTGGCCGTGGCCGTGAATGTCACGCCGTTCATCATGAAGCATCCCGTGGCGACCGGGGTCCCATACAAGGAGCGTGTCAACGACCTGATGGTCGACATGACCCGGATCACGGATGTCGACGGCGTTCTGTTGGGGAGCCAGTTCAGCCTGTTGGCTGAGAACTTGAGGCGTTACGATGTGATCGTCGTCCCGCAGGACATGGGCGACGCGCTGACGCCCGCCACGGCCGAGAGTCTACGCTTGTATGTCAAAGCCGGTGGGGCACTGCTGGTGGTGGCGACCCCGATCGGGACGGCACGTGATGATCTGACGGGAATGGTGGACCTCAGCGGCGAGTTTTGCGGGATCCGTTTCCAGGAGGCCGGCCTCCCCGGATACATGAGATTGGAGAGCGGTGTCTTTCCCGTTCCGGAGAAGAAGCGATGGGCAGGTGCTCGACAGCGGATCGAGGTCACGGATGCCGAGGTGCTGGTCCGGGACGCGATCACTGAACAGCCTGTCCTCACCAGGAAAGGCACGGTCTGGTTTTCTGCCCTGGGTTACAGCGCCGACCTGGCCGAGTATTTCCGTTCGATCATTCTGCGCATTGCCGCTCCGCCAGTGCTGCTGGAGGACAACTCGTCCGTGCGAATTCTGGAGGGTGTCCGCAAGGGCAATGCCGCTTGCTTCGCCTTGTGGGAAAAGGGGACGGCAAACCTCAAGTTGGACACGAAGGCTCTCGGTCTGCAAGGGCCTCGGTTTGAGGTCAAGGACATTGTCACCGGGGCAACACTCACAACCGGGGGGCACCGGGAGCTTCTGGCCGGCATCCCGATCGAGATCAAGTATCCCAACCAGCCACACATCGTCGCGGTTGGTTCAGCTCGGGATCTGAGCCAGTTCTCCGGAATTTACGCGTCAGACGCCGTTTTCGAGGGGATGACCAAGCGCCGGACTCTGGAGAACCCGGAGGTCGTGATCAAGGTCCCGACTGAGCCGGGGCTGAAAGTAGGTGTGTACCATGGCTCATTCGGGGTGACAGCTATCATCAGCACCATTGCCGGCGAGAGTGCGTTCAATGCCTTTGCGCTGCCGCGGCTCGATGAGGGAGCTCTGGCCGCCTGTGATGTGGTGGTGATCTCGAAGACTGCGGCTCCGATCTACTTCAAAACAGCCACCGACCTTCTGCGGAAATGGGTGGAGGGAGGCGGTCGACTGTTGCTTGGCTTTGATGCGGTCGGCTATCGTGCCCACCCCCCCGTGTTCCCCGAACTGGGGCAGGGCTTCACCAACCCCAAAGGGGATGTGGTCACCGTTGCTTCCGTGCATCCGGTGACTACGGGCCTTGCGGTTGGGGAGACCTTCGTCCATGGGTATGCTGACCATGTCCAGATGACCGCAGGGAAGGACGGAAGCGTCCTGGTCAATGACGAGTTCGGGAAGCCGGTGGTGATTGCGGGCTCCATCGGCAAGGGGCGCGTTGTCCTGCACGGCATGATCACCGGATATACCTCGGTGAAGCGGGGCGATTTTGCCGGCGAAACGAAGGAGCCGGAGGGCGGCGAGCGAACCGTCTTCCTCAATGCGGTCACGTGGTTGGGGCAGGGGCTCGAGACGCGCAAGTCGGAGTGATTGGAGGCCGGATGAGGACTGAGCAGAGCGTTTCTGGAGGGCCGATGTTCCCGGCGTCTGTGCCCTCTGATGGCTATCTGGTAACCGATAGGCTGGTGGAGACGTTCTTGATTGGGCGTAGCGCCGCTCTCCGGGCGGCGGCTTTTCTCGCCATCACAGCCGTCAGGAACGCCGCCCGGAGAGCGGCGCTACGGTCAAGACAGGAACCCCAAAAACCTGCTTAACGGTACCCCCATCTGAGCTCCAGTTGGCGACCTGGAGAAAGGAAGACCAGTGACACGTGTTGGCTTGGCTCTGTGGCTACTCGTCCTTGCGCTCTGCGTGCGCGGTTGGGGTGGTGAACGCTGGAACCACGAGGTGGCCGTGGTGGACTATTACGCCAAGTACACGTGGAAGCCCCCTGACAAGACCGGACGACGCGTGGTCAAGGCGTGTTTTGATGCCGTTCAGGCGCTGGGGCTCAAGCCGGAGTGGGTCGATCCGGATATTTTCCTGCCCTCTCGGATCGCCGAATCTCGACAGTTTAAACGCATCGTCATCCCGCCCCATGCCGAGTGGTTCAGTCAGACGATGCATGAAGGTATGAATGACTACGTCCTCAGTGGAGGGTTGCTCATCACGAATGCCTCGTGCGTGCTGCTCGATGCTAATGACAACTACATGGTTGATCCGGACGACCGGATGACCGACTATCCGCGCAAGCACTTCCTCGGCGTGCTTGGGCACAGCGGGGCATCCATCGAACGGCTGAAGGTCCTGCATGCCTGTCCGTTGACCAACGGAGTTTCTCTGGGGGAGTGGCTGGATTTCGAGCGTCCCCCCTCAGGACGGAAGACGAAGACAACGGGGGCGACGGTTGTCATCACCTCGACCTTCGTCGCACGTGAGCACCGTGGGGAGCAGCCTCTTCTGACATTCAAACACAGCGGCAGAGGAGCGTGCGTCTACCTGGTTCCGCCCATTGCTGCTGATGCCGGACCCCCTTTCCCCCGGCTCGTGGAGAATCTCTTCTCCGGCGCCGTTCTTGAGTGGCTCTGCCTGCAGGAGTGATCGTTTGCCCCGCTGCCACAAGGACGGTGGAGGTGGCCCCTCAGCGCTGAATGCCGCTGAGATGAGCCGCGGGAGATGTTCCCGGGAAGAGGTCGCCGGATGGCACCGCCTCCCACATTGTGTGCTCTGCTAACGTGGGAGGGGCTGCCATGCCCCGATTGCCCTTATCTGAGTGTCATCCCGCCCTAATGCTGGTGCGAGTGCTCCCGCTTTGGCGGTCTGCTGCGCCCCTGCCCCTGCCCCCGCGTCGACTCACCTGAAACCTTGATGGTGAGGGGGCGACACCCCTCTGGCGAGGCGATCGGGATGGTTACTTCATGGGAGAAATGCCCCGGCATGGGCGGCGGGGTGAACGTGATCTGTAACGGGATGTTGTAGGGAACGTTGGCTGTTCCCGAGACTGGAGACAGTTCGGCCGTCAGACCGTCGGCCGCGGGAGGAATCTCCGGCTTCCCGAGCTTCACACCGCGCTCGTGGACGCGGAGACGGAGAGGGTGCTTAACCGGCACTCCCAGGGGGATGTGGCCGAGGCGGATGCTCTTCTTCGGCAGGATCTCGACCGTTGGGATCGCCTCCCCGGACACACGCAGCCGCGTGGCCTTCCGGGCGGGATCCGAGGAGTGAAGGTAGACGGTTTTCCGGAAACGATGGGATACCGATTCGGGTATGAGTTCCGCGGTCACTACGGCCTGGCCGGAGGGAGGGAGGGTTGTTCGGCTGATGGTAACAGTGAAGCATCCACACGTTTGGCGAATGCGCCGGATGGTCAGATCGGCATCTCCAGCATTCCGGACCCGGAACGTTGCCGTACGCTTCTTCCGAGCCGGGAAGCTTCCCAACTCGACTTCCGCCTGCCCCATCACGACCAGCTTCGGGCCGCCCGAAGCGCAGGCACAGGCCAGCAGCAAAAACCAGGCACTTGCCGTTCGATACAACACACTGCTACCTCCAGACTTTCTAGTAGTGATAGCGAGCCTGAGCGACCAGGAGCTGGTCCCCCTCTACGGCGTAGACGAGGCGATGCTCATCCGTGATTCGCCGAGACCAGAATCCTGCGAGATCATGCTTCAGGGGCTCCGGTTTTCCGAGCCCAGCAAACGGGTGACGCTTGATGTCGTCAATCAGCCGTATGATTCGCTTGGCAGGCTTGCGGTCGTGAGTGACCCAGCATGTGAGGTCATCCCAAGCTCGATCTGCGAAAACGACCCTCATGCGAGCTCCGGAAGCTGACGTTCCGTTCCCCCACCGGTACGCAGTTGCTCTACCGCCTCCCGAAGGCGTAGAGCATTCCTCGGACTACGGAGAAGGTAGGCGGTTTCCTCAAGAGATTCGTAGTCCTCCAGAGACATCATGACGACAGCCTGGTCCCGTCGCCGTGTGATCACAACAGCATCATGGTCATCACAGACCTGTTGCATGGTCTGAGCAAGATTTTCACGAGCAGCAGTATAGGTTAATGTCTTCATATGGACAACATACTGTACATGTCATGTCTCCGCAAGCACACTTTTGCGGTGAACACTATGCTCTGCAGCCGATGACAGGAGGTCTGCCAGCGAGGTGCTGGTTCTGCTCCGAACCACTCTTGGTCAATCTGATGTGGGGATCGGGCAGGGGCAAGGGCAGGGGCACGGCCACGGGCACGGCCACGGGCAGGGGCACGGGCAGGGAAGCAACTGGGATTGGGCCAGGTGGTGACCTGGCATCGCCGTCTTGGGGCGGGGCAGTGCTATTGACTTCCTCCTGCCACTGCATTGGCGAAGAGGTCGCCGGATGGCACCGCCTCCCACATTGTGCGCTCTGCTAACGTAAAGGTGGGTGGGTCAGCGCTCCATCACTTTGAGCTCGTCCACTTCGAAGGTGAAGTCGGCGTTCGGCAGTACCTTCAGCGCGAAGAAACAGTAGGCCAGGTTGGCCAATTCGCCTCCTCCGTCGTCGGGCTTGTCCCCGATCCCGACCACCCACCCGGCGTCCTCATAGTTGGCCGGACGGTAGATCCAGTGGCTGACCCGGTTCTTGTTGCCTTTGTCGCCGGCGTGGGCCCGGATGCGCAGAAGCCCCGGGCCCTTGAAGCGGAAGCGCCATTTCAGGCTGACCGGCGCATCAAGGCTGCCCACCCGCGGGCGGTGTTTGGGGATCATGAAGATGTTGATCTCCGTGCCTTTGCCCTGATTCTCCTCTGATTTCAGTCCATCTGACGTCACGTGCAGGGCGAGTCGTCCATCGGTGACCGTGGGCGTGACCTGGATGTCGTCACGTGGGATCGCGACTTGCCAGTGCTCAGTGAATTGCTCGAAATCGGCTTCCCAAACGGTCTTGGCGGGGAAGTCCATCCTCGCGAAGCGTGAGGTGTTGTGCGCGGAGGCAAGGGTCGGCGACCAGGCGTGGAGGGCTTCACCGGGGCGGGCGTCGCGTTTGCGGTTCCGGTAGACATTGACGAACCAGTGTGTACCCGGCGTCGGAGGAATCGCATTGAGTGAGGTGTAAGGTATGGCCAACTCGATGGTGTAACCGTCGTCTGTCTGGCGCGCGACGTGGCGGCAATCGACCGTGACTTTGGGGTCTACACGTTCGGCATCAAGCGCCTTGTAGCTGTCGTAGATGTTGCCATTGGCATCCAAGATCAGCTGATGGTACTGGTCCGTGGTGTTCAACCCCGCTGCTTCGATGCCCGGCTGGTTCGCGCACAGGAACACTTCGATCGAGTCGTGCCGCCAGAGCGGGAAATCCCGTGGGCTTCCGGGGGGGGCGGCGTTCACAGCTCCGGTCTCGAACGCTCGAACCGCCAGGTACAGGTTCTCCGCGTCGTGCGCCATGCGGAGTTCGGTCTTCACCGACACGGCATCCCCATTGGTGTTGTTGCGCAGCAGGATCGGAGCCTGGCCTTCCCAATCCGCCAGTGCCCCATCAACGGTTGGCGTGGAACGCGGGCAATCACCCGTGGTCATGTTCCCGCCGTCCAGCAGTTCGCCCTGGATGAGGAAGGGCTGGATTCCCTGGGCAAGCCAGCGTGTTCGGGCTTTGTAGACGGTGTTGTCCGTGGTTTGCTGTTCGGCCTTTGCCAGCAGGGCCTTCAGAGACATGCGGACCTCGCGCGGGTAGGCGTCCCGGTAATAGCGCGACCATTTGAGCTCACCGTGGGGGTTCCGCAGTTCCTCATCTGTGAGGTCGTCCCACGTCCTGCCTTCCCAACGCTCGATGATCGTGTGGTAGTACGTCGCGACCTCAGGAGCGGCCGGCCCGAACATAACTCGGCAGTATTCCGCCAGCATCGCGTCGACGTCAATATCCGGATTCCACATCAGTTTGTGGTAGAGGTATGTGACGACACCGTCCAGGGCAAAGGATGAGGTCTGATGCCCGTTTAGGTAGGCCCCCGACGACCGGCCGCGCAGCCACTGGGCATATTTCTTGAGAGCGTGTGGCACGAGGTAAGGGGCGTTCATCCGGTTGCTGATGCGCGGACGGTGCGGATAGTGCGACCACAGCGGCACCGGTGCCCCGGCGAGCGCCATTTTCTCCCCCAGATCATGGGTCACCCGGTCCCAGTAGACCTGCTCTTTGAGGTATGCTTCCCGGGTCTCGACGATCATGAACGTGACGTTGTTGGGCAGCTTGATGTCCCCAGGGCCATCCGCCCACCGGCTGTAGAACGAGCTGACCAGCGTCTTTCCGGGCCACCGTTCCTGAATCGCCCGTGCGAGTTTGGCCGTGTATCCCCAGATCAGGGGGGAGAGCATACTGCCGTATGAGCCGTCGGGATTGGTTAAGGCCAGGCATCCCTCGCAGTGGCATCCTCGGAAGCCGTCGTTTGGCCACCAATAGATGTACTTGTCATTCGGCGGGGAGTTCGCGAACTTCTTGCGCCCCTCGCCTGTCTTGTAGTAGTGGTCAATGGCGTCAAGGTGTTCCTGGAACGCGGCCTCGTCAGTGTAGCAACGCTGAGCGGCGAGTTTGCCGCGTTTGCCGATCATGCGCGAGCCGTCCTCACGCAGAGCGAACCACTCCGGATGCTCTTCTGCGTAGAACGTGTGCCAGTATCCGTCCGTGTGACCGCTCTTGAGCGCGTAGTAGTCGGCTGTGCGCAGGGCGATCATCCAGGCCACGCCCTGTTTCCTGGTGTAACCCAGCAGTTCGTGGTCCATGGTCAGGTAGTTGCCATAGGATGACAGCCTTTGCTCGAAGGCCGGCCCGTCGGTATAGGTCACCTGCGGAACAACCAGAGCGCACCCGTTCAGGAACGGGATGTGGACCCCGAGGTCGCCAGGCATGTAGAAGCGCACCCCGACGAAGCGTTCCAGGAAATCGATCGCCGCGAAGAATGTCCCTCTGCTCTGTCGGCGGCTCGTCATGCGGAGCGCATCAGCAGGCTTGCCCGGCTTGTCTGAGATGTCTCGCCCAATGAGGGCGATGCTGCCCTCAGCGGCTCGGACGAGGAAGCGTTCCGGCTGCAGAGCCCGGGCCTGTGCCAGCAATTCCTCGCCTTCCGGTTGGGTACACGGCCCCACAAAGATCCCACCGATCGGGGCGGTCGTGTCTTCCACGATCTGGAATGCTGTCCCGGTGGCCGCATCGAGGTACTGTTTCAGGAAGTTGGCGACGGCACGGCAGTACTTCGCACTGGGCTTTCCTCTGGCGGGAACGACAATCGGGAGTGCCTCCCCATTTGCCTCGCAGACGGAGAACAGGGTACCCCCCAGGTCGGTCATGGTCACCGGCCCGATTCCCTTCGATTCCCAGGGCTTCGCGATCACATATTCCCCCATGTGGGCCCCGCGTTCCCACTCCATCTCGCCTGCTGCAGAACAGCTGACCGCCATGGCTGACATGACTATCAGGAACGCTCTATTCATCAGTGTTTCTCCAATGTAGGGGATGGTGTCCAGCGACCCTTCGAGCTCAGATCGGTTCGATGACCACCGAACGCAAAGCGCCACCAAGTGTATAGCCGAGTGCGAGAGCCCTTGGCTGCAGGACGAGGCTGTGGACTCCGGCGGGCAATGCCACCGTCCCGAAAGCCGTCATTCGGAACGCCTCGCCTTCAGTGGTTGCTTCCACGGCGTTCTCAAGGGTCTGTTCGCAGATGTCCAGGGCCAGCACAGATCCCCCGAGCGGCTCAGATATCCTGGTCACAACCGACAGTCTGAAGGTCGCCGGTTTCGAGGTCTGGACCTGCCATGTCAAAGACTGCTCTTCAGAGAAGAAATTGGCGATGACCGGAATGTCAGCGCCATCTTCCCCTTTCATGTTCGTCACCTTCAGCTCTCCCGCCTTCACCCCGTACCCATCGCGCGTTGCCGTCAGGACGCCGAGCTCGGTCGCCCGTTCCTGCCGGATGTCCTGGGTAGGGAGGGGAGCTTCAACGTGCATCCGCTGCACGATTGGCGGCTTGCCGGCGAAATCGAGTGCCACTGTCTGCACGCCCCCACTCAGCGGGGCCGGAGGCAGGGGGCCGATGACGAGTCCGGTGTCAGTCCATTCCGTTTGGAGGTCGGTCTCGTGCCCCAGGAGTCGGGCCCGTTCCGGGGGGGCGGTGACCGATGAGATCGGCAGCCAGTCGGTGTCCGGCCATTCGAGAAGATGGAGGTAGAGCGTGTTGTCTGTCCGGGTGGCCCGGATGTTGGCGGCGCCTTTGGGGAGCGGGCACCCCTCAGTACCGCGGATTGCTTTGCCATGAGTCTTCAGCCAAGTCCCGATCATCCGCATCCGCTCCGCCTCGGGCTGGCTGATTGTGCCATCCGGTTTGGGGCCCACATTGAGGAGGAAGTTCGCCCCCAACGAGGCCGTCTTGACCAAGCTCTGAATCAACGCCGGGGCAGACCAATAGGGGCCGCCGGCTTTGTAGCCCCAGCTCTTCGTGTTGATGGCTTGACAGCATTCGCAGGGAGCCCCTACGGGCAGCTCCGGGATCGAGCGCTCCGGCGTGAAGAAGTCTCCGTAACGGGCTCGGTCATTGACCACAGCGTGCGGCTGGTACTGCTTGATCATGTCGTAGAGGTGCTTGCCTCGCCAGTCGGCCTCGCTGCGATGGCTGCCATCCCACCAGATCCCGTCAATCCTGCCATAGTTCGTGCAGAGCTCACGCACCTGGCCTTCCAGAAACGCCTGGTACTTCGGCCAGTTCGGGCGATCTTCGGGGCGTGCACACGGCCATTCTTTGAAGGCTCCCGGGCGGTTGACAAAGTTGACGTGGCGCCAGTCCGGCTGGGAGTAGTAGAACGCGATGCGCATATCCTGGCGGCGGCAGGCATCCACCAGTTCGCCGATCAGGTCTCGCTTGAACGGCGTGTTGGTGATGTTGAAATCGGTCAGTGCACTGTCGAAGAGGCAGAACCCATCGTGGTGCTTCGCGGTGATGGTGATGTAACGCGCACCGGCGTCTTCGGCCAATCCGACCCACTCGTCGGCGTCAAAGCGGGAGGGATTGAACTGATGCAGGAGCTCCCCGTACTCCTCCCGGGAGATTTCCTCCCGATACATCACCCATTCCCCCCGTTGGAGCAGGGCGTAGAGTCCAAAGTGTACGAACATACCGAAGCGTGCTTCGGTCCACCACCGTATGTTCTCGAGGTTGGTCGGGTCGGCGTTGATCTTCATAGGGCTGGTTCCGGCGTGTGCCTCTTCTTACCGTGTGTCGCGCCTGAACGACTCGACGTATGCCCCCCCAACGGGAACGGGCTGCGCCGTAGTGTGTTCACACTTTAGTGTGTCTTCCCGTAGGCGACAGCCCTGCCTGCCTGTGAGCATACCTTGCATCCCCGACTGGCCAACGCTATTTTCTCGCCCATAGTGGGATAGCGATTTCCGAACCGGGTTGCCGAGATGTCCTCTCCGGCTACATGAGGCCGGCGTGTTTGGTCCCGGGCGGATGGGATCCAGACGCCCCTCCAGCAGAGGTAACACACCACGTGCGCTTTCGCAGGTATGGCCGAACGCATCAGTTGCGGATTGAGACCGCAGATGATTTGCGTGATGTCCTCGAACTGGATGAGTCGCTGTGGTGTGCGACCGGTGCGCCGATTAGCGCATACCGGTGCGATGCCAAATTTCTGCAGCTGGTGGACCACAACACCGACGGACGCATCCACACTGAGGAGCTCCACGCGGCCATTCGCTGGGTGCTTGACAGTCTCTCCGACTACTCAGGCCTGACCGAGAAGACCGACGTCCTGCCGTTGGCGGCCATCCGGGGGGACACGCCGGCAGGCGCCGCCCTGTTGCGCTCCGCCAAGTATGTCCTGCAGGCTCTGGAGATCCCCGACGGAGTCAGCATTTCTCTGGGGCAACTTCGCGGCTATATGGCGACAGTCAAGACCCGACCGCTCAACGGTGACGGCGTGATCGTTGCGGAGGCGTGCAAGACGCCGGAAACCGCGGAGTTCATCGGGGCCGTGCTCAGCGCGACCGGAGGGACAGACGAGGCCGGCGGAAAGAAGGGCGTCAGCGAGAAGAACCTGAAGGACTTTGTGGCTGCCGTTCCCGCGCTGCTTGACTGGCGGGCCCGAGGAAACGTGGACCCCGAAAGCGAGACGGCCGAACACCTTCTGTTCGGCGCGGATACCGGCGCCGTCCACGACGTACTCGTCGAACACGCGGCAGATGTGGACCTGTTCTTCCGGCTCTGCGGGCTTGTCGCTTACGATGCCCGAACCATGCCCCGGGTGGGTGGGCTCGACGCCAACGCCAGTGCCCTCAACCCGGCCACACCGGCCGAGATCGACGCATATCTGCAGTCACTGCCAATTGCTTCGCCGACAGCCGACGGCGTACTGCCCCTTGATGAAGCATCCATCAACCCGCTTTTCCGGGGCTGGATTTCGCGATTCCGGGACCAGGTTGTTCAGCGCATTCTCGGTGAGATAGAGAGCATTGACCTCCCGGCCTGGCAGCAGATCCGCGCCGCCCTGGCCCCCTACCAGGCGTACCTGGCCGAGAAGAAGGTCGCAATCGTCGACGCTTTGCCGACAGAGAAGCTTGAACACTATCGCAACCCGGCCTTTGAGAAGGAGGCGCTTGAGCTGATCGCTGCCGATAAGGAAGTGGCGGAGATCATGAACGGGCTGCAGCAGCTCGAGCGGTTGATTCTCTACCACCGATATCTCCTGGATCTCGCTAACAACTTTGTCAGCTTCCCGGACCTCTACGACGTCAAGGGGCAGGCGATGTTCGAGGTGGGGGCTCTGATCATGGATGGGCGCTGGTTTGGGTTTGCCGTGAAGGTTGACAATGTGGCGGCCCACAGCGCAGTGGCCAAGAAGAGTAGCCTTTTCGTCATGTACGTGGAGGTCACGCCCCCAACGGGCACAAAGATGACCGTTGCCGTGGCAGCGACATCCGGCACCAAAGGGAACCTCGGGGTGGGTAAGCGGGGTGTGTTTTTCGACACAAGCGGGCAGGAGCACGACGCCAAAGTCGTCCAAGTCATCGAGAACCCGGTGAGCCTGCGCGAAGCTTTAGCGGTCCCGTTCCTCCGGTTGTGGGCTCTGGCCGAGGGCAAGATCGAGTCGTGGTCCGGCGGGGCCGGGAAGAAGCTGGACACGGAATTCAACAAGCTTCTCGCCGCACCCGCTGCTGCGCCGGCGGCTCCGGCTGGGCGTCCCGGTGGTGGCTTGGTAGGGGTTGGTGTGGTCGCGGCCGCGTTGGGCTCCTCATTCGCGTTTGTGATCAAGACGATATCGAGCATGTCTCCTCAGCAGGTCGTGGGCGGGGTGGCGACGGCAGCGCTGCTGGTTGTCTTCCCGATCAGCCTGATTGCCGTACTCAAACTGCGACGCCAGGATCTAAGTGCGTTGCTGGAAGGATGTGGTTGGGCTGTCAACGTGCGTATGCGTCTGAACCGTGGACAGCGACAGGATTTCACTCACTGTGTTGACTACCCGGAGGGGGCAGAGGGAACACCGAAGCGGCATTGGCTTCGTATGACCATTGTCGCCCTGCTGCTGATCGCAACGCTGGTTGGCGGGGTTCGCTCCTGTCGGGCTCTGTCTGGAGCTCCTCCCGCTGTGGAGCCTCAAGCGGAGGTCACCCCGGCGGTGACACCACCCGCAGCCACCAAGTAACCGAACGCTCTGTGCGCGGTGCGCACAACGACAACAACAAGGCCGCTCGCCTGTGCCGAATACCGGTCAAATCGTAGCCATTCGCGGGTCCGTTGTGGACGTTGAGTTCCCTGTTGCGCTGCCCGGAATCGACGAAGCGCTGCATATCGATGGTCCCACCGGCCGGATCGTCGTGGAAGTCCATCAGCACCTCAGCCGTTCACGCATACGCGGGATTGCCATGAGCCCCACGGACGGGCTTGCGCGTGAGACCGACGTTGTCGCTACCGGACAGCCAATCCTGGTGCCGGTCGGCGATGCGACGCTTGGCCGGATGATCAGTGTCCTGGGAGAGCCTCTGGATGAGCGCGGTCCGGTTGGTGCGGAAGCGGAAGAACGCCCGATTCACGCCCAGGGCCCGCCCATGTCCGAGCAGCGGACCGAGTACGAGATTTTCCAGACCGGCATGAAAGTGGTTGACCTGCTGGCACCTCTGGCCAAGGGGGGGAAAGCCGGAATGTTCGGTGGGGCCGGCGTTGGCAAGACTGTACTGATCAATGAACTCATCCGGAATACAGTAGCCAAGTATGCCGGTATCGCCGTATTCGCCGGTGTGGGTGAACGATCGCGTGAAGGCAGTGATCTTTGGCATGAGATGTCGGAGGCCGGTGTTCTGGACAAGACCGTGCTCGTGTTCGGGCAGATGAACGAACCGCCCGGGGCCAGATTCCGCGTTGCGCTTACTGCACTCACGATCGCCGAATCGTTTCGCGATGGCCAGGGAAAAGACGTTTTGCTGTTGGTGGACAACGTATTCCGCTTTGTTCAGGCGGGCTCTGAGATATCCGGTTTGCTGGGCCGTCTGCCGTCGCGGGTCGGCTATCAGCCCACACTCGCCTCGGAAGTGGCTGAACTCCAGGAGCGCATCACCAGTACGCACAATGGGTCGGTGACCAGCATCCAGGCCGTGTATGTGCCGGCCGATGACTTAACCGATCCCGCGACAGCTGCGACATTTTCGCACCTGGATGCGAGTATTACGCTCAGCCGCAGACTTGCCACCGAGGGGCTCTACCCGGCCATCGATCCCCTGGACTCCAGCAGCAAACTGCTGACGCCGACGGTCGTCGGCGAGCGGCACTACCGCGTGGCTCGGGAAGTGCGTGAGACGATAGCCCGCTATCGTGGGCTCGAGGACATCATTGGAATGCTGGGGCTGGAGGAGCTATCCCGCGATGACCAGCAGGTCGTGCACCGGGCGCGGCGACTGATTCGGTTCCTGACGCAACCGTTCTTCGTTACCGAGCACTTCACCGGGAAGGACGGTCAGTTCGTCTCAACTGAAGAGACTCTGGAAGGCTGTGAGGCTATTCTTGGGGGTGAGTTTGACGATCAGCCCGAATCGGCCCTCTATATGATCGGCTCCATTGACCAGGCCAGAGCCGCTGCTTCCGGGACTCCGGATGCGGCTCCCGCCGGGGAGGAGGCGTCGTGAGGCTGCAGGTGATGAGCTGTACGGATGTCGTTCTCGACCAGGAAGCGGTCCACGTGACGGTCGAAGATCCTACCGGCTCGCTGGGGATCCGCCCGGGGCATGCTCCATTGGTGACGCCTCTGGTACAGGGAATCGTCTACGTGCGGACGGGGACGGGCAGTGATACGTACGTGGCTGTGAACGGCGGGGTGATGGTGGTCACGCCGGACACGATCAGAATCGCGTCCCGGCAGGCTGTTGCCGGCTCGGATCTTCGGCACCTTGAAACGACTGTCCTGCACCAGTTTGAGGCGGAGGCCGAGGCCGACCGCACGAACCACACCGCTTTCGAAAAGATGCGATTGAGTTTCCTGAGGCGAGTGACTGACTTCGAGCGCTCAGGAGGCAGGTTGTGAGTACCGCAGACGGCAAGCAGACGTTCGTGGAGAGCGTTGCCAAGCGCCGGGAACTGCACGAGAAGCATGAACGCGACGGCGACCGGTCGTTCTGGCAGTCCGTCGGAACGATGGGGACGGTTGGCTGGTCGATCGCCATCCCCATGACGGCGGGGACGCTGTTCGGGCGTTGGCTTGACACACGTCTGGCGTCCGGGCATGTGTTCATGTTCTTTTTTATGCTCGTCGGGCTCAGTGCAGGATGTACGGTGGTGTGGCGTATGATTATGGAGAAACGATGAGTGGTTTGATGGGCATGGGACTGGTAGGCTGGATCGTCGCCCTGGTTGTCGGGTTCGTTGTGGGCGGCGTCTTTTTCCTCTCGATCAAGGCTCAGGTCGGTTACGTGCTGAGCCGCAAGGGACCGCCTTGGCTGGTGCCCGCCCTGATGTATGGGCGTATGTTCTTTGTGGGGGCGATTCTGGTGGTCGTTGCGCTGGAGCTGCCACGTGAGAACATCCCCGCCGCATTGTTCGCCGGGGTGATAGGCAGCCTGGTGGCACGTATCCTGGTTTCCCGAACTGTGAAGAAGAGCGGCACCGATGGGTAAAACGTTCGAAATCACTCTAGGCGGGCTTGGCACTGTGGCTCTGCCTCAGAGCGTACTGGCCACGTGGGGTGTCATGATCTTCCTCATGGCCCTTGCCCTGTTCTTGCGCCATTGTCTGAAGCGTGAAGGCCTCGAGCCGCTACAGAACGCGTTGGAGCTTTTCATGGAGCAGCTCTGTGCGCTGATTCGCGAAATCGTCCACGCGGATCCTGCGCCATACGTTCCCTTCGTGGGGACGCTGTTCGTCTTCGTGTTCACGGCGAATCTGGTCGGGATGATCCCCGGGTTGAGCAGCCCCACCGCCGACTTGAGTGTGACGGCCGGCTTGGCCACCCTTGTTTTCGTGTCTGTCCCTTTCTACGGCATCCGTGCTCGCGGTGTCGGCAACTACCTGAGGTCCTACCTGAAGCCGAATCCCTTCCTGTTGCCGTTCAACCTTCTCGGTGAGGTGACCCGGACGCTCGCGCTAGCCATCCGTCTGTTCGGCAACATCATGAGCGGGGAGTTCCTTTTCCTGGTTGTGGTAGGCGTCATCACGACGGTGCTCAATGGCTACGCCACCGTGTTCATGCCGGCCGGCTACATCCTGACCCTGTTTCTCTCGATTCTCAGCCTGATCACCGCTGCTATCCAGGCCTATATTTTCACCGTCCTGGCCCTCGTCTACGTCGGGTCCGCCGTCCAAAGTGAGCAGAAGCGAGCAGAGGACGCCCCCGCTCCGCCGGAAACCGCGGAGGGCAGCCCGGCGTGAGGATTGAGGAATCTCGAATCTCAAATAAACGAATCCCGAATCTCGAATATCCAGTAAACCTGACAACCACGTTCAATGGAGGATGTCCCCATGGACCCTGAAACTCAGTTACAGGTCGTGAGGATTGTGGCCGCTGGCGCGACGATTGCGATCGGGTCGATTGCCCCCGCCCTGGCTGAAGGGAAAGCGCTTGCTCAAGCTCTTGAATCGATCGCCCGACAACCTGATGCGAGTGACACCATCTCCCGTACACTATTCGTTGGCTTGGCGATGGTTGAGTCAACAGCCATCTACTGCCTCGTCATGGCGTTCATCATTTTGTTTGTCAAATAGCCAGGCCACCCCCTGACGTCTCGAGGATTGACCCGGGACGTTTAACAGTGCGGCGTGTCGCCGTGTGATGCTGGGAGTCTTTACCGTCATGCTGGAGTTCACACTTACCGGCTTTGTCTTCGCGATCGTGAACTTCCTAATCCTGGCCGCGTTGCTGTACAAGTTCCTGCACAAGCCTCTGTTGGACGTGTTGGAGAAGCGGCGAGCCGCGATCGAGGGGGCCCAAAGGAAGGCTCGCGAGGCACAGGAAGCGGCCGAGAAACTGAAGCAGGACTGCGACGCGCGGTTGGCCGGTATGGAGGAAGAGCGCGACGAACTCCTTGCGGCTGCCCGCCGCGATGCCGCCACGGCTCGAGACAATTTGCTCGAGGCGGCACGCAACGAAGCGGAACGGGAGCTTGCGGGGCTGAAGCGCGACTGGGACCGTAGGGAGCGGGAGGCGGCTGACGCGCTGCAGGGAGCCCTCGTAGAGACCTCTCTCGAGCTTGTGCGTCAGATACTCCAGCGCCTGACCGATGCCAACGTGGAGCGAAAACTGTTGGATGCCCTCCTCGCTGAACTGGTGCAGTTGAAGGACAGTGACCACAGCCCGGCGGACCTGTTCGCAGCAGACACGGCCGTTCGTGTCGTCAGTGCCACTCCTCTCAGTGATGGCGATCGCACCCGCGTCAGCGACACGATCACCGGTTTGGCGGATGCCCCTCCCACGATCAACTTCAGTGAAGATGCCAGTCTGATTGCCGGGGCGCGGGTTGAGTTTGTGGCCGTGGCCGTGAATTCTGACCTTGCCGACACCGTGGGTGCTGTCCTGTCGGCCGCTTCGGCCCCGGGGCCTGAACCAGTTACGAATCAGGTTGAGACCATCACCGAATAGGCCGTTCAGGCTGGAGAGGCGAGTACGTGGATCCCAGAGCTACAGCTGAAGCTGCCCTTGATCGCCTGCGGGCTGCTGTCGCGTCGATGGAGGTCGCGCCATCGGTCCGCGAGATCGGTCGGGTGATCAGTGCCGGAGACGGCATTGCGCGCATCGCCGGTCTTCCCGGGACGCAGGCTCAGGAGTTGCTGCGCTTCGAGAGCGGCATCATGGGGATTGCCTTCAACCTGGATGAAACCGAGGTGGGCTGCGTGCTCCTCGGCGAGAACACTGACGTCTCGGCTGGCGACACCGTGGAACGCTCGGGAACCGTGGTCCGCACACCCGTGGGCAAGGAGTTGATCGGCCGTGTGATTGACCCTTTGGGCGCCCCTCTGGATGGCGGCCCCGCGATCGCCCCGGAGACGCATTTTCCCGTGGAGCGTCCTGCTCCCCCCATTCTTGCGCGATCGCCTGTGACGCATCCCATGGCGACCGGGATCAAGTCCATCGACGGGATGATTCCCATTGGTCGTGGGCAGCGTGAGCTGATCATTGGCGACCGCAGTACCGGCAAGACGACCATTGCCCTGAACACGATCCTGAACCAGACCGATGGCGATGTCATCTGTGTCTACGTCGCCATTGGCCAGCGTGCCTCAACGGCCGCCCGAGTGGTCGAAGTTCTGCGCGAAGGGGGGGCGATGGCCTACACGGTCGTGGTCGTTGCAGACGCAGACTCGCCTCCGGGGATGCAGTTCATCGCGCCTTACGTCGGCTGTGCCATCAGTGAGTTCTTTGCGGAGCAGGGGCACAGCACGCTGGTGGTCTACGACGATCTATCAAAACATGCTGAAACGTATCGCGAAATCAGCCTGCTCCTCCGTCGACCGCCCGGCCGGGAAGCCTATCCAGGCGACATTTTCTACCTCCACTCCAGGCTGCTCGAACGGGCAGCTCAATGGGACGATGCACATGGCGGAGGCTCCCAGACGGCTCTGCCGATCGTCGAGACCCAGGCCCAGAACATTTCCGCCTATATCCCGACCAATCTGATCTCGATCACCGATGGCCAGATCTGCATGGATCCCGATCTGTTTCAGAGCGGGTTCCTGCCCGCGGTTGATATCGGTCTCAGCGTCAGTCGAGTCGGTGGAAAGACTCAGATTCCGGCCATGAAGAAACGAGCTCAGGCTGCGCGCTTGGCGTTTACGCAGTTCATCGAGCTTGAGGCCTTCGCCAAATTCGGCACTGCCCTGGATCCCGGGACTGAACGCCAATTGGCCAAAGGGCGTCGTCTGCGGGAACTGCTGAAGCAGGCGGCTGTTGACCCCGTTCCCCTTGCCGAACAGGTCCTCATTCTCCAGGTCGCCGACAGCGACACACTCTTGGATATCGATGCCAACGACGTGCGCCCGTTCGAGGAGCGTTTCCGCGCTGCCTGTCGGGACCGTTTGGGAGACCTTCTTGAGCAGATCGCTCAGGGAGGGGACGTCGAAGGGGACGCTGTCTCACGAGTTGAGTCTGTGGCGCAGAAGGTCGTCCAGAGCATGGAGCGTGCCCAGTCTTCGTCAGAGGGCGTGGGCGAGGGGGCAAAGGCCGCAGCGAATGCCGAAGGGCCTCACAGCGATGGCTGAGCTGCGGGAACTCCAGCGTTACATCGAGAACACCAAGGCCCTGGGCGAGATCGTCCAGGCCATGCGGAACCTCGCCGGCGTCTACGTTCGCCGGGCCGAGAGTACCATCCAGGCCACTCGCCCGTACCGCGACATCGTCAATTCAGCATTGGCCGCTGCCCTGGATGCAGCCGATTGGCCCGTCCTGGAGACGGACGATGACGCTCCCAGCGTACTCGTGGTGTTCGCCAGCGATCAAGGGCTGTGCGGAACATACAACGAACGGGTCATCGACTGTGCGGGTGACTTCATCGACAGCAAGCCGTTGACTGAGGTAATGGTGATCGGGCGACGAGGCGAAGGTCTGCTGCAGCAGCGCGGCATCGAGCCCATTGTCGCTGCAGACGCGCCAACGAGCCTGGAGGGGATCAGATCACGCGTCGCGGATCTGAGTGAACGCTTGTTTCAGGCATTCTCCGCCGCGGGAGCGGAGCATCTGTTCTTCGCCTACAACGAATACGAGAGCATGGGGCGATTCCAGCCGACCGTGCGCCGAGTCCTTCCCCCCGCTCGGGACGATCTAACCGCTGACCCCGCTGTCGCCTTCCCCAGTGAGCCCATCCTGACGGCTTCCCCGGACAGGTTGCTCGGGCGGTTCATGGAAGAGTACTTCTTCATCAACCTGTACGGGACGCTTCTGGAAAGCCATGGCAGTGAGAACGGCGCTCGACTTCTGGCCATGACCGCAGCTGCGGCTAATATCGACAAACGACTTGTTGATTTGACCAAGAAATACCAAAATGCCCGCCAGGAGATGGTGACCTCAGAGCTGCTTGACGTTGTTGGCGGGGCCGAAGCGCTTCAGACGCAGGAGTAGCGTTGAGGCGGCGTCTCCGCCCGAGTGTGTCCATATTGAGTGCCAGACTGAACCAAACCAGGAGTCCATCCATGTCCGTGAACCGATTTCTAGCCGCTGTGGCCGTTGCCACGTTGCTCTGTTCCTGCACGACGCCGCCGCGCTACCGAGGCAGCCATCCGTTCCTGAAGGAGCAACCGCGAATTCTGGTGGACAAGGTCCTCATGCTGGACAACAAGTGGGTCATGACCGAGGACCACGTGCGGGAGATCAAGGCGGCGGGATTCAACGTCGTGTCACCGCGATTGGGGGGGACGGATCCCGCTCGGGTGCGCAAAGTGGCCGCGATGGCTCAGAAACACGACATGTTCTACGTCGCCTGGATGCGAGGCAGCTTGAGCACGCCCAAGAATGTGCCGGAGAGCGAACGCTATGTGTACGCGGACGGACACTCCTGTGATATCTACAGCCCGAACGCTGATGCGCTTTGGGATTGGATGGAGAAGACCATACTTGAGCACGTCCGGATTTCTGTCGAGATCCCCGCAATGGCAGGCTCATTCCTGGACTTCGAGAACTATGCCAAGGGCAAGGCAGGCAACTGCTACAACGTGTCCTATGATTCGTCAACGCTGCAGGCATTTGCTGCGGCTCGTGGTCTCACTCTACCGGAGCTTGGAGCCGCCCAGCACGCTGAGTGGGTGGCAGAGCAGAAGCTCGAAGACGCATTTCGTGATTTCCAGATCGCCGGTTGGCGAGAGCGTGCTCGCCGCATTCGCGAGAAGATCGATGCCATCAACCCGGGCTTCCTCCTGCTCATTTACCCGGCTCCGGGGACGTTACTCATGACGGAGGGCCTTTACCCCGAGTGGGCCACGGAGGAGGCGCCGCTCGTGCTCTGCAACGCGTCCACCTATGGACGCCCCTCGGAGTTTATTGAGGAAGCGGCTGCTCTGAAGGCCAACCGCAAGATTCTCAAAGACACGATGAAGGTCCCCCGTGCAGCAGGTATACCGCATGTCTACCTCGGTGGAATCGACCCTGTGTGCGCTGGCGCCGACCCCGAGTTCTGCGGCAAGAACGCTTCTCTCATCTGTGATGTCACAGACGGCTACTGGATCTTCTACGAAGGCCCCGAATACAAGAAGGACCACCCCGAGTATTTCCGCTGGTTTAAGCAGGCGAACGCAGACAGCGTCGCGGGCGAATTTGACCTTTGGAGGCAGCCTCGCAGTCAGCCCGAACAGCTTGGGGACACCACGCTCGAGCGCAAGACCGATCTCCTTCAGGTCGGCATCTACAACACCCGCAAGAAGCTTGGCGAAGATATTGAGTCCACCGGGAAGTATGAGATCCACAAGGTCCGTGGGATGTCGCTGGAGTATCTGCAGAAGCTGGACGTGATTGTGCTTCAGAACTTCAACCTCGCGATTGAGACGGATCATCCCATCTCGATTAACCTGCGCAAATATGTGGAGCAAGGCGGTGGGCTGCTGCTTGGGCACGATACGGCCTGGTTCATGGAGAGCCTCTTTCCTAAGGTCGCCAAGCGCGGCTACCCGAAACACAAGGTTGATTCCGTACGTCATGTTCTGGACACGACACTTGTGGTGGCAGCACAACACCCGGGGCTGCCGGGACTGGCGCCGGGAGCGCGGTTCGAGACGGAGTTCGGTGATCACATGATCTTCAAGCCCGGGCCGGAGGGGAGTGTGATCGTGCGAAACCAGTTCGGCGATCCTGTCTATGTCGTGGCAGATGTCGGCAAAGGGCGTGTGGTCTACTCGGGCTGCTACTATGGGTATTCCAAGAATCTGAAGGGCGGGGAACGCGCCACGCTTCTCGGTCTGGTCGACTGGCTGGCGGAAAACGGGGAGTAGGTGTGTGGCTGAGCCGCGCCGCGCACAACGTAAGCGGTCCCTCCCGCTGGTCAGGGCTCGGACGGCAGGACGGTCTGAACCGAGCCGCGCACAACGTAAGCGGTCCCCTCCCGCTGGTCAGGGCTCGGACGGCGGAGCGGTCTGAACCGAGCCGCGCACAACGTAAGCGGTCCCCTCCCGCAAGTCGCGGCTTTGCCGGGCTTGGTCACGTCACTGATAAGGAACTGAACAATGCAACTGCGCCACTTGAGTCCGGTCCGCCCGTTTCTCGCCCTATCGCTCCTGATTGTCTTCTGCGAAAGCCATGCGGGGCGTGTTGTGGCCAGGAATGGCACGACGCACTACCGAGTCGTCACCTCGTCTTCACCGTCGGAAGCGGACGCGTTGGCCGCAAAGGAACTGGCCACCTTTCTGAGTCGGTCCACCGGTGCGGAACTCGCGATTGTCACCGAGCCTGAGTCTCCCCGGGGGGCTCCTGCCCTCTACGTCGGCCGGACTGCGTTCGCCGAAGCCCATGGCATCGATTTCGGGGCTTTCGGACGAGAGGAATTTCTGATTCGCACGATTGGGCAGGATATCGTGCTCTGCGGGGGGCAACCCCGGGGAGCCCTCTATGCGGTCTACGACTTCCTGGAGCAGGAGGTTGGCTGCCAGTGGTTGGACGAGAAGACAGAGGTCGTCCCGACTCTGGAGACTCTGGAGGTCGGGCGTCTGAGCATCCGTCGCCAGCCTGCCTTTTGGTATCGCGATGTTTACACCGCACAGCAGAGGTGCTGGGGCAGCGGCGGGGGCCTGTTCCTGCTGCGCAACAAAGCCAGCCGCGGCGGGCCCGGGGCGACTGTGATCCCACACCACGGCAGCCCGGGCGGCTGTCATACGTTCCACGCCTACACTGTGGACTGGCCCGAGAATCCGGAGCTCTTCTCGCTCAACCCACAGGGGGATCGCGATCGCTCAACCAGCGGCAGCGGCCCGGGGCACTTTTGCGTTACCAACCCTGAAACCATCGGTTTGGTTCAGGCCAAACTGCGGGAGTTCATCGCCAAGAACCGGTCCACGGAACGGGCATCCGGTCTCTATCCGCGCGTCTACGACATCAGCCAAAACGACAACAATAAGTACATCTGCTGCTGCCCAACCTGCACGGCGATGCTGGAAGCTGAGGGCAGCTACAGCGGGCCCCTCCTGCACATGATCAACCAGGTTGCCGACGATGTGGGTGACGATTTTCCCGAGATTCTGGTCCAGACTTTCGCGTACACGTCAACTCAGAAGCCCCCGAAGACAATCCGGCCTCGCGACAACGTGCTCATCCGGCTCTGCCACTTGGGCGCGGAATTCCGGGGCGATGTCGGTGGGGAGTATTTCCGCCCGGCATCGCATCGGGAGAACGCCACGTTCCGGGCCTACATCCGGCAGTGGAGCAAGCTTGCGGAGAATCTGGCGATCTGGGACTACTGGGTGATGTACAAGGAGGAATTCCCCAATCCCTATCACAACGTCTACCTGATCAGGGACGACATCAATCTCTACCGCAAGAACAACGTCCAGACCGTCTTCATCGAGTGCGAGAAGGTCGAGACAACCAGTTTCTTCGCTCTGAAACGCTGGCTGACGTACCAGTTGCTGGACGATCCAAAGGCTGATGACGACGCGTTGATCGCAGACTTCATGGCCGGTTACTACGGCCCTGCGGCTGAGCAGATGACGGCGTTCCTCAAGGGTGTTCACAGGCTGCAGAAGCGTGGCGGCAAACGCCTCTCATTGCAGAAGACGTCGGAACGGAGCCATTGGACACTGCGGTTCTTTGTCGACGGCCAGCGATTGTTTGACGACGCTGAAGCCGCTTGCGCTTCCGGCAGTCCGGAGCTTCTGCATGTCCGGCGTGAACGGATTCCCCTGGATTCTGCGTTGGCCAACCTGTGGGAGCGCCTTGAGCGAGAGAATGGCGGCGCATCTCTCCCCTTTGACCGCGAGGCCCTGACCAGCCGCTACGAGGCCTATCGCCGCGAACAGCTGAAGGCCCACCGTCCCAAGACACTCATGCCCCAGGGAGAGCGGGAGTTGGAGGCCGAGCTCGCGAAACTCAGGGAACGCCCGTTGATCGAGAAGCGCAAACAGCATCCGCCACCGGAGGTCACGATTCCTCGTGTTCCCGGCGCCAATGGTGATGCGGCCAAGGTCGACTGGAAGAAAGCCCTCGTGCTCGACACCTGGTACGGAAACCACGGCGAATCATGCGTGCGCGACCTCTCGGCCAAAGTGGTCCACGACGGCAGCTTCCTGTACGTCCAGCTTGCGGAAGTCTGCAATCCGAAGGAGCTGAAGCCTTCCGGAGACATTTGGACTGGCGATGACTGGGAGGTGTTCTTCGCACCCGTTCGCGGCCAGGCCCCCTATCGGCAGATCGCGCTCAACCCAGCGAAGAAGTGGATCGCCTACCACTGGACCAAGCCGATGGGGAAAGCCACCCCCAAGAAGTGGCTTGACAGTGGCGCTGACGTCCGGACACAGACCACCGACAGTGGCTGGACTGCGACCATCAGCATCCCCCTCAGCAACGTCACCCCTGACGGCGTGAAACCAGGCGGAGCGTTCTTCGCCAACTTCTACCGAGCGAGTAACAGCATCAAAGAGGTCTATGCCTGGAGCCCCAACTTCGAGAGCAGCTTCCACGTTCTTGACCGGCTTGGTGCGATGAGGCTGCAGGAGTAGATCAGTCCGAGACCCCGAGGAGTTCTGTGACCGCGTGCTTGAAGCGGGAGGCGAACTGCTCTGTGCACCAGCAGAAGGACGTGGGCTCGTAGCCACCTTCAGCGAAATGGCATGGCTGTGGCAGGTAAAGGAAATTGTCACTGCAGTTAGCGGCGACCGCGAGGAACTCATCCGGAATCAGGGATTGGGCGAGGAGCTGGTACTCGACGAATGGCTCGCCGGGAAGGAACAGCACGCGGCACTCCCCGATCCGGAGCAGTGAGAAGCTGTAGTCGGCATTCGCGCGGTACTCCAGGGAACTCAGGAGCACGGCACTCAGCAGGCGTTTGTGAGCAGGCAGTGCGCTGTCGTCGGCGCTCGCCGACAGTGCCGCGCGGTCCACTGCGGCGCGGGGGAAGGGAAAGCTCCCACGAGCCCATTCGAGCTTGGGTGCCTCCGCCAGTGTCATGCCTTGCAGATTGACTGAGATCCCGTCAGCAAGTCGTTTCCCGAATTCGACCAGGTTGGCCTCAAGGTCAGTCGTGGACGTGTACTTTCCTGCAGTGATGTTGCCACCTGCTCCCGTGAAGAAGGCGTGCAGCCCGTCATGCTGTTCCGACACCAACCGCATGGCCTCGCCGGGAGCATCGGCACTGTACATGCGGCGGCCGTTCGACACCTGTGGGTGTGTGGCATAGAAGCTCATCGATGCCAGCAGTCCCCCGTACTTGCCTCTGAAGGCGAGTGTTCGGAGCATAGGATCGATGACGCCAACCGGAGCCCGGCGCAGGGCACTGTCCCCACATCGACTGAAACGCATCCCAGCGACCTTGCCATCATCCCCCAGAATACGACGGTTGGACGCATAGCCATGCAGGCGCATTTCGTTCCACCCCAGTTCGCCCACCTCCTCGAGTTTTGCAGCTGCCGTACGCGCGGACCCCGCACAGGCATCGATCACCCCGAGCCACCATTGCCGGGGGAATGTCACGCAGCCCAAGTGGGCCTCGATCTCGAAATCAAGCAGCGGCGCGTCATGCTGGTGAATGCAGTGGATTGAGGTGTGGTCGGGGGTGGTTTCGACTGCCTGTGCCAAGGCGGCGCAGAGCTCGTCGTAGGCGCTGTTCATGAGGCCGCAGTAGTCCAGGGAGGCCACGAGGCAGCGACACTCCCCGTCGTCAAAGATGAATCCACGCAGGAAGAGCGGGTCTCGGATCGCTTCCGTTGGTTCGCCCGTGCCGAACCCCGTTGGGAATCCGACCGGCGGAGTGACGTCAACGCAGAATGTGCCGAGATGAAGCATGTGGAGTATTTCTTCTGTTGACCGTCAATGCTTGGAGTCAGTGTGGCGTGTCTCTGCGATGGCGCGAACCAGTGCGATGATGCCAGCGTACTTCAGGCGGGGGTCCACGTAGCGCTCAAGACAGTAGAAGAGGAAGTAGTAGAACCGGGCCGCGGCCCATAGGGCGACTACCAGCAGCACAGCGACGCGCCAATCCGGGGCGAGCGACAGGATCCCTGCCCCGGAAAGCCCCACGATCAACAGAAACAGCATACCTTTGAGCACGATCAGCTTCTTGCTTTTCAGATCGGACATTGTGGCTTTCCGCACTCATGCGGCCGTCGCATCTGGCGCGTTCACTGTTGTTGCTCAACGACCGTCACACTGATGGTGTCGGTGGTCCGCGTGCTGCCTTCCGGCCAGTCATCGGCCGTGCATTCCAGCACGTAGTGTCCCGGCGTCCAGCCCGTTGTGGACACCTTGAACACACCCTCGCCGTCCTCGTCGTGCATTATTGCGCCCCATGGTCTCAGGTCGAACCCCGGGACAGCGCGGATCTTCGGCGTGCTTTTGAAGGCCAGGTAACGCCGCCGGATTGACACCCCACCGGCTCCTGCATTAAGGCGCACGATCAACGTGTCCCCCAATGTCACCGTAGACTCCTTTGGTTCCGGGGTGATCGCTATCCACACCAGTGGCGCCGTGGCCTGGCGGTGCTGTTGAGGGATGTAATGGAACCTCTCACCCCATGACAGCACGGCACACTTCCCTCTCGCGATGGATGTCTTGAGCGCCCGGGACTGTGAGCTGTAGGAGCCCGTCCCCGATCCGGGTTTGCCGCGCTTCCGGTGGGTGAATTCATACTCGTGGCCGGGGATGATGAACGGGTCGAACATCCGTTGGATCGGAGCGAAAGCGTCTTTCCCCGACCAGAAGAACAGGGATGACACGTACAGATCGATGGTATCGCCGCGATCCTTGACCTGGGTGAGCCACGGCAGCATCTGTTGCCCGTCGTTGATGTCCCCTTTGGACAGGATGCTCACACCATTGTCTGTGGTTATCAGGTACGCATTGCAGGGGCACTCCACACTGTGATCCTGCGCCATCCACTGCCGACTCCCCAGGACCTCAACTCCGAGATGCCCGACGCGGTGTTGGCGGCCCTGCAGAGGCGTCAACACCGTCAGGCCCGAGGCGAACGGCTCATCACGCCACATGGCGCGGATGTCTTCAGGGACAACGACCGTCTTGCCGGCTTTCACGAGAGCCTCCGTGATCTGATAGTTCACATGGTCGTGGTGTCTGTGCGTATGGAAGGACGCGTCCACCAACTCGGCCAGTCGCGTGCGCTGCTGTGGCGTCATGTGGAGCCTGATATCGGCCAGCCCTGCGCTCCTGTCCGGATTCCCCGAATTGCTGTTGGGCCCTTCGTCCAGGTCGATCCCGAAGACTGCTTGAGGCGTCTTTACCACCATGGCACTGCTGTACAGCTTCCAGATGATGATGCCTTCCACGACGTTCAGTGTTGCTATTTCGTCCAGCGCGTGGTCAATCATGCTTTGGTAGTACGCTGCTACCTCATCTGAGCATTCGGAGTTCGGTTGCTCAAGGAAGCTGTCCAGGCTCTTGAGCAGGGCCTGACGCTGGTCGTTCTGCTGCGCGGAGGCGGGCTGCTTCAACAGCCGGGGACGCAAGCTGCCGAGGGTGTCAGCCTTCGAATGCGCCACGCCGACACCGGTCAAACAGGCAATAATGCACAGCCATCTCATGGTTTCAGTTCCCATGCGTGTTCACATCGATCTGGTCGTTCGCGGTCTCCAGGTGAGTGTCGTTTTCGGGGGCAAGGTTAGGGGGCGGCTCTTCCACCGGTGGCTCGGGCTTCGTGTCCCCTGACGGCACCGGGTGGTGCAGAATCACCGGGACGTTGGTGCTGAAGATCGCGTTGACTGTCTTGCTGAGGAAGTAGAACGATAGCAGAGGCAACGCAATGACCTGAATCAGGAATATCCCGACGTACAGAAACGTCAGTCTGAGCAGACTCTCAATGATGTCTCCCATGTTGCTCACCGTGCCCCCCACGGCGGACCTCAGTTGGGTCGATTTCCGTTTGAGGAAGGCGGAGCTGTTCTTGATCGTCCCCAGAACACCATCGATCTCCGGGAGCGAGAAATCCCCCAGACCATCAAGTTCGGCTGAGCCCAGGGCCAGCTCTTCCTGGGCCTGGGATATCCGTTCCGCAAAGAAATGCTTGTCGACGAGCTGATTTGCCATCGACGATACCGGCAGGCAGAAACGAGCCACTGCAATGAACAGGGCGAATCCCATGATCGTCTTTTGGAGGGCCTTCACTCTATCCTGGCGGAACCACAGAAGGATGGACAGGACCACGAGGAAAGCTGCGAGCAGGGGGGGGGCGAACGAGATGCTGATCTCATAGGCCAGCTTCTGGACTCCCAGTGCGGTGATCGCAGTCACGAGCACGTCGGACAGGCGTTCGGTCATGTCATCGATTGGGTCCAGTGCCTGCCCGATGGCCAATGACACGCCGACCCCGGCCGGCTCAAGCCCAATGCTCGATTCCTTCACCACTGAGACCGACGCGTTGGTAACTCGACACGTCGCATAAGCCACTCCGGCTTTGGTTATCGCCTCGCGGAAATAGTTGTCCGCAGTCGTGTCCAGGACAGGAAGCCTGACATCGGATGAGGAGTAGAGGACCACGGCTACGACAATCCCAAGAAGCGATCCGAGCGCTTTCTTCTTGACTACGTTCGTCATCGTGTTACCTCACCAGTATGACTGCTTCAGCATTGCGCAGGGAGACCGCCTTCACTGGGGCTCCCGGCGTGCCGTGGACGTCGATGGGGCGGAGAGGGGTAGGGAGCTCATGCGTGGTCGCCGTGTCGTCCCCGAATGATCCCCCGACGAAGGGCTTGACCAGGACCATGCCCTTCTCAAAGCGTCGGCCGAAGACCCTCTGCTCGTTGGCGGCTCCCTCGACGATGCGGATGTCATCGAACCACACCGTGCCGGTTGCCCCGTACATGCGGAATGACACGCGCCCTTCGGCATCATCGCCCGTTGTGAACACCTGTCGTTTCTCTTGCCAATCACGCGTGCCTCGCCAGGTCAGGAACTGGGTCGTGGCACCTTCGAACTCGTAGGGATAGATCTGGGCTCCGGTTTTCCCCACCACACGATCTGTCCTGGCCCAGGCGATCAGTGTGTACGTTGTGTGCGGCTTGAGGGTGACATACTGCCAGTTGTGGAAATTGTTGATTGCGGAGCTTTCACTGTGGATCTTGATTGAGGACTTCCCCATGTGCCTGACCGTGTAGTCGATCTCCACCGGTTCCTCGACCCCCCAACCGACTGCATGGTTGTTCGCATCGGCCTCTTCGAATCCCCCGTTACGGAGCATGTTCTCGGCGGTGGGATCTGCCGCCGCATCGATACGTGCGAAGAGCTCATAGGGGGCGGTCGGATTGCCAAGATCCACGTGCATGGCTTTGAACCAAAGCTTGGTGACGCCCGAATACGGGTGGCGGCCAAAGCCAAAGTAGGAATAGTCTCCATGGGCCAACAGGTAGGTGGCCAGACCGAAGATCTTGTCACGATCTGCGCTCACGGGCAGTTTTGGGCCGAACTCCGCCAGCTCGGCATCCCAGATGGGATTGTACTGGATCAGCTGGACTTTCCCGCGGTTCTCGAATGCCGTTGCCTCCTCCATAGCCGTTTCCCAGGAACTCAGGTTCCGGCTCAGTGCTTGCCAGCCCTCCGACTGCCGACCATCCAGAACCATGGGGGTTGCTTCCCAGCCATTGCCGGTGATCATCTTGTCCGGGAGGGCGATCTTGACCTGGGCGAAGAGCACCTGCAGATCACGCAGCCATCTGTCGGCCTCCTTGCCTTTGCGGGGATACTCGAGCACGGCGGCAGCTTGGCCCTGGCCCGCGACATCGGGGGGAACCGTGTCGAAGTAGATGCCGTCCCATCCCTCACAGAGCTCGGGGGCGTGAACCGTGGCCATGAACGTCTGGTAAGCGGGGTGACCGACGTTCATGACAAAGTCGTCACGTGGCGGGCCCCAGTAGTAGATCGGGATTCGGGACTGCTGGGGGCGTCGGGCGGTGGCCTTCGGGTTGACGAGATTCGCGAACTCCGCGTCGTCAAGGGACGCGTCACCGTTCCGATCGTTCCGCGGGTCCCAGCCGGGGCAGATGCGCGTCTCACGTGGGCACGAGGCGGACTCGCGCCCCACATGCAGATTGACCTTGGTGTCCTCGGCGAAATGGCAGAACATGTCCTCAAGGATTCCGGCCTTGGTCAATCCCTCGCGGACGCAGAAATCTGCAAGCGACTTTGCTTTCCCGCTCAGCGGCTTGCCCGTGGAGGGGTGGGGGACAACGAGCGTACAGACGAGTCCGTAGTGGACCACAAGGATGTCATCGCGAGCAGACTTCACCTGTTTCCGGAACGAGAGGTCGAGCCAATCCCGGGCGAAGTCGGCGTTCCCACCGAAGTTCATGAATGTCCGGATGGTGGGCAGGTGACGTGGCAGAGGTCCTGTGGCCAGGCGGAATGTCTGAATGGGGGCCGTGCTCTGGAGCCTTCCGGTTGCGTTCCAGACGTGGACCTGCCAGTAGTAGACCGTGTCGTCTTTGAGTGTCGGCCCGGCATACTCGACTATGGCGAGGGCCTGCTCTCGCCGTCCGGAGTCCCAGAGCGTGGTTGCGAAGTCCGCATCCTGAGAAACGAGCACACGGCAGGCGCTCTGCGAGACAGTCTCCCAATAGAACTCCGGGCAGGGGTCGGTGACGACTGCCGGGCTCGTTTGCCATTCGCAGCGCAGGTCAGTCGGAGCGGCAGAGGAGACGATGATCACGGAGACCACGAGGAAGATGGACAGGCGCCGAGTCGTCACAGTGCTGGATCCAATCAAGATGTTAGGCTGCGCGTTGAGGACAACGGGTGTCGGGCTCATCTGTCTGTCCGTCCGACTGTCTCTTGTAGTGTAGCGTGTCGCATTAGCAAGAGCACGCCGTAGCTTGGAGCCTCTCACATTGGAGCCAGCGGAAGCAGTCAATGTGGGAGGGGGTGCCATCCCCCGATTGCCCTATACTCGGCGCACAGCGGCGCCTCCCACATTGCGGAGAGAAGGGCAGTCGGCGCACAGCGGCGCCTCCCACGTTGACAACCGCGAGGCCGTGACGTAGACTTGTGGGCTCACGTGTAAGCGACCATGGACTCATATGTTGTAGCTGTCCTGACCGGGCAGCCCTAGCTGGAGAAGAGCGAATGACAAGTGTACATCGATTTGCTGGGGTTGTGATGGTGCTGATCGCCGGCCGCGTCCAGGCCGAGACACCGTTGGAGTTTCCTGACGCGGGGTTTGAGGAGAGATCGGGCTGGTCGCCGATCAGTGCCCCGATGGCCGCACTCCATGAGGACGCGGCCCATACTGGAACGATCGGGCTGCGCATCGTGGACAAGAGCCGCAAGATGGGGAGCAACGTGCGGTCTGCGCATCTGCCCGTCTCTGCCGGTGCTTCCTATGCTGTCCGTTTTTGGGCAAAAGCAGTCTCCCAGGCTGGCGTGGCCGTCTATGCGGACTTCTTTAATGCTGACCGCAAGATGGTCACCACCCAGGCTGCTCGGAACCAGATCACGTTCACGGTTCCGGGGAGTCAGAAGACGTGGAAGCGATTCACGCTCGTTGCCCGGGCACCCGAGAACGCTGCCACGTTGACGCTTTGGGTTCATTCTTACAATGGCGCGGTAGCGTCCGCTGATTTTGACGATTTTTCAGTATCTCAGCTTACTTCGGAGGAAGCCATGTCCGTGAAGACGACGCCGACCGCATCCACCAAGAGCAAGGAGTTTCAGCCTCCGACCAAGGAGCGAATTGCGGAGATCGCAAAGCTGTTGGCCCCCGAGCCCGCGGGCCTTTTTCGCCCGATTACGGATCGTGTTTCCTGGGACGAACTGCGGAAAGTCAGCAGTGCGGATGGCATCATCAAACGGGCGGAGGGCTATGCCGAAACACCCCCGCCGGACTGCACCGACGAGTTGTACCTCGAGTTCTCGAAGAACGGGAACCGTACGAATTACCAGCGCCCCTATGGACAGGCCTCCACCCGGATCAACTACCTGGTTGTGGCCGAGTGCCTTGAGAACAAGGGACGCTTCTTCGACGCGATCGCCCGGGACATGTTGGCCATGTGCGGACACCGCAGCTGGGTCATGCCTGCCCACGATGGCAGACTCACCAACTTCAAGGATACGCTCATTACGGTTGATCTGGGCTCTTCCGCTCGTGGCTGGATGCTGACCAACGCCCTGTATTGGCTCGGAGACCGCCTGCCCGAATCCGTGCGCGCTTCCGTCCGCAGCAACGTCCAGCGGCGTGTGCTTGATCCCTATCTGGCCGCGTTGCGCGGTGGTTCCACCCGCGGAAACTGGTGGATCCGCGGTACGAACAACTGGAACGCCGTGTGCAATGCGGGGGTGATCGGGACGGCGCTGGCGTTGGTCGAGACGGCGGCCGGCCGGGCCGAGTTCATCGTCGGTGCAGAAATCTCGGATCCGTTCTTCCTCAGTGGCTTCACCGCGGACGGCTACTGCAGCGAAGGAATGGGATACTGGAACTACGGCTTCGGGCACTACCTCATGCTTGGCCTCATGGTGCGCGAAGCCACAGGCGGGACGCTCGATTTCTTTGAGTCGCCCATCC
>Ga0209249_1000699_pt1 | contig 38402 bp, 37 predicted proteins | sample SaaInlV_200m_DNA_4_FD_184653 | JGI IMG/M metagenome (GOLD analysis project Ga0209249, IMG submission 184653) | Marine microbial communities from expanding oxygen minimum zones in the Saanich Inlet - SI037_S3LV_200m_DNA (SPAdes) (version 2) | ecosystem: Environmental > Aquatic > Marine >...
TGTCCCTCTTTCCCAAATCCGAGTATGCAGATTTTCTTGCCGTTTAGTTCGGTTATCTTCATACAGATAGTGTAGATAAAAATTCAGTTGGGATTGAATGTTCAACTGTTAGATCTAAAGTTCTTTTAATTAGACTGCTTGGATCATCTATATTTGGAGCTTTTTCTTGTAGGAACATTTGTACTGCTTTGGTTTGTTCCCAGCCCTCTTGTGTTAGTGCTAGTAAGAAGGCAGCACTTACTTCATCTTGTGTTCCTACGCATTCAAATGGCTTATTACCCTGCAGTCCAAGCAGCTCTTTATATAGTGGGATTAGTGATTCATCTTCAAATAAATTCTTGCCAAATATTTCTGTAACAGTCTCCATTGGTAAGAACGCAGCCATTTGGCAAAAGACAAATGCACATTTTGGGCATTCGCAACAATATAAATCGGTTTGTTCCTTACTTAATATTCTCCAATTCTTATTACAGCTTGTAGCTTTTTTAAAGTATTCAGGATGAAGTGAAAATATCTGCATTATTTTTAGTTCACTCATAGGGCGCAACAAACTAAATAATTTTATGTCGGGAGTGATGAATTTATCTACGTATTTTTGAAATTCAATTTCAAATTCTGCGCTCTTGCTCCATTGATGATTAATTTCTGTTCCTTCTATATTTCCTTCGTTTGCACTCCTTTCGTTGCTAAAAACTACGTAATCAAAATCAAGCAGTATAGAAACAACTATCGTAAGGAACGAAATATAACCTGTAATTGGAACGTGCCCGTTTAGTGCCCCTTGTTCATTTAAAGAAAATAGTTGAGTGTCTAAAGATCTTTTTGCATTGATAAGATCAACTCCAGAAGTTTCTGCCAATACACCAATTAATTGGTGTGCCCCAAGTCGAAAGAAAGAGAAATCCATATCAGCTTGTTTAAGTAGTTCTGCTGTAACCATAGAATCTTTGCCTCCTCCAATAGGTACTAAGCAACGAGGCTTTCTTTGTTCTGTTGGTTCTGTAGCCTCAGCAGTTATTTGTGACTCTGTACTAGGTTGAAAATTGATTTTTCCTTCTGGATCTATTTCATTCTTATAGAAGAACTCAGACAACCCTTTCGTATAAACCATATTCCAGAAACTTGCCTGTTGTTCATCAATCTTTCCACTCCTTACCTCAATATTTTTTGGAATACATGTTTTAAAATAGCTAATACCTCCAATTATATGCAAAGCGAATAATGCAGAGTCTAAGACTAGAGGTTTATCTATTGATGCGGTTGCTGGTAAATATATTTTCTCCTCAAAATGTATTTCATCATCTAGCGAATATTTAAGTGTAACTAGCCCAGAATCTGGATCGTAGTTGTATGAATCGAAGATGAAGGTGGAATAAGTTTTCATGATCTTTCCTAGCATACCAATAAATTATAACTATATGTGAATCTCTCTTCTTTAATTCTTACCATTTCTGTATTACTATCCATATTGCAGGTAACTTAAATACTGTTCATTCTTAAATCATTTGATTAATATTGCCGGTCAGCCTTCGCTCTAACGAGCTTCGGCTCGACAAGAGTGGCGGCCCGCCTTCGTTCTGCTCTGCAGAAACTACGACGGATGAATACCTCAATTATTGTTCTTTGTATCAAATCTTATCTATAAATGCCGGTCAGCCTTCGCTCTAATGAGCTTCGGCTCGACAAGAGTGGCGGTCCACCTTCGTTCTGCTCTGCAGAAACTACGGCGGATGAATACCTCAATTATTGTTCTTTGTATCAAATCTTATCTATAAATGCCGGAGTGGCGGAATCGGTAGACCTACCTTCGGTAGGCAGGCTTGCCTGCCGGCAGGCAGGCGCGCATATAATTAAATATTAATAGATTTTTGTTCATTCTGATATCATCTTTACCCTAATTGCCGGAGTGGCGGAATCGGTAGACGCGCACGACTCAAAATCGTGTTCCCTCGGGAGTGAGAGTTCAAGTCTCTCCTCCGGCACCATTCGAATCGTCCCAGTCGTGGGACTCCCTCATGGTTCTCGGTCTTCGACCTCGAGCCATCGAAATCTCTATTAAATAACCTTTCTACTTTAAATCATGTCTCAATCAACTCCTTACACCAGATTTCAAAAGAACTTAGAAGATGTTCTTTCTATACTTGGTGCATCAGATGAAGTTCGTAAAATATTTTCAGAACCTCAAAACATTCATAAAAATGAACTAACAATTAATATGGATGATGGTTCTAGTAAATCTTTTCCTGCTTTTAGAGTTCAATTTAATAATGCTCGTGGGCCATACAAAGGAGGTATTCGTTTCCACGAAGAGGCAGATGAGAATGAGGTAAAGGCTTTGGCTGCCTTGATGGCAATAAAGACTGCAGTTGTAAACATTCCATTTGGAGGAGCAAAAGGTGGAGTTCAATGTAATCCAAAGAAGCTTTCTAAAAATGAAGTACAGAGTATCGCTCGTGCATATGTAAATGCATTTAAAGATAACATTGGTCCAGATATCGATTGTCCAGCTCCAGATGTAAATACTAATCCAGATATTATGGCTTGGATGAGAGACGAGTATGAGAAGCAGACAAAAACATTTAGCCCACATGTTATTACTGGCAAGCCACTATCGTTTGGTGGGTCACTAGGTAGAGGCACTGCAACTGCAAAGGGCGGATTCTTTATTCTAAAAGAACTTGCAGACAGAGAAGCACATGACGCAAGTGAATTGAAGGTTGTTGTTCAAGGATTTGGTAACGCAGGAGCGCATATTGCTCATCTATTACATAGCGATGGCTACACTGTGGTTGCTGTTTCTGATTCTCAGGGAGGAATTTATAACCCAGATGGAATTGATCCAGTTCGTGTTCAAAAGTACAAACAAAAGACAGGGTCTGTAACAGGGGAATACTGCGAAGGATCAGTTTGTGATATAGATAGAATGAGTATGGATGGAGTAAAAACTGTAACTAATGAAGAATTGCTAGAAATAGATTGCGACATCTTAGTTCCTGCTGCGCTTGATAATGTAATAACAGAAGAGAACGCAGATAGAATCAAAGCACGTTATATCTTGGAGCTTGCAAATGGTCCAACAACTCCCGAGGCAGATGTAATATTAGAAAAGAATGGAGTAATGGTTATACCAGATGTTTTAGCTAATGCAGGTGGAGTAACGGTTAGTTACTTCGAATGGGTACAGGGAAGGAGTGGGGAACAATGGACAGCTGATCGTGTAGATTTAGAATTGCAGAGATTGATATTAGAAGGATATAAATCAGTTAGACGCACAGTTAGAAGAGAAAATATATCCTACAGAAAGGCTGCTTTTGTTGTTGGTATTAGTAGAATGATTGAATCCATGAAGGTTAGAGGCTGGGTTTAAATAGCTATAAGCTATAAGCTTTGAGACTTAAGCTTTAAGCATGAAATGGCAAGCGCACTTGTTTGAGTAAGGAGCATTGCGTAGTTTCAAGTATGGTACGAAACAGATGGCGAGCAGATTTTTTTAGCTTTGCTAAAAAATATGACTCGTCTCTGTGAGTCAAACTTATGTCTAGCAAGTATGCGACGAACGAGTCTGCGCTTGCCTTGATCTTTTTTGGTTCGTTTTTTGTATCAAAACAAAAAATGAACATGTAGTGAATATGCAAAGAAGTATTTGTTTTTAGTAGTATTTTTTCTACTTTCTACTTTCTACTTTCGACCTTTGCCTGCCAACCGTAGTCCGCGTAAGCGGCGAAGGTTGGGGTTTTGAGTAAGACTTTCGACCTTTGCCTGCCAACCGTAGTCCGCGTAAGCGGCGAAGGTTGGGGTTTTGAGTAAGACTTTCGACCTTTGCCTGCCAACCGTAGTCCGCGTAAGCGGCGAAGGTTGGACCTTTGCCTTTCTAAACTATTCTTATTCCCGTATCCTAAATACATGAAAGACGTAGCAATTATAGGACTTGGATGTGCGGCATATACAGCTGCAATTTATACAGCTAGATACAAACTAGATACTGTTTTAATAGGAGAGGAAGAAGGCGGAATGGGTATTACAGCAGCAGAAGTTGGTAACTGGCCTGGTGACATGGAGGTAAAGGGGCCAGACCTTATGGAAAGATTCAAAGCTCATGCTGTTAGTTTTGAAAACGTTAAGCATCAATTAGCTCGGGTAGAATCTATTAATAAAATTGATAATGGACATAGTTTAGTACTCCAAAGTGGGGAAACAGTAGAAGCCAGATCCGTGATAATTGCAACAGGATCAAATAAGCGTCACTTGGGTGCTCCAGGAGAAGATGAGTTAGCAGGTAGAGGAGTTACATATTGTGCGACTTGCGATGCTTTCTTTTACAGAGGTAAAACAGTTGCAGTTTTAGGTGGAGGAGATAGCGCAGTAGAAGGTGCGGCAATAGCTGCAAATGTTGCAGAGAAAGTTTATTTGGTACACAGAAGAGATTCTTTCCGTGCAGAACCATTTTGGGTAGATGAGGTAGATAAAAAAGATAATATTGAATTTGTTCTTTCTACGAATGTACTAGAAATCCAAGGGGATCAAAAAGTTACAGGAATTAAACTAGATAAACCTTTCAATGGAAGTGATGTGCTAGATGTTGATGGAGTATTTATAGAAATAGGATCAACTCCAGCTACTAGTTTGGCAGAAAAACTTGGTTGTGAACTAGATGAAAGGAAGCATTTAAAGGTGAATCCAGACATGAGTACTACTGTTACTGGCATATTTGGAGCAGGGGATGTAACAGGAGGTAGTAACCACTTTGCTCAGTTCGCAACAGCTGCTGGAGAGGGTGCAATCGCAGCAAATAGCGTATTTAGCTATTTGCAAGCAGGAGCAGAGCATTCAGGAGCAATGGGATAAAAATAAGAACAAAGGACGCATATTCCTCAAATAAACAATAAAAACCTTGCACAGAATCCCAGAATCTCTAAACTCTCTGCGTTATGCCTAGAGGAAAACGTACAGTATTTGGAATGTTTTGCACCGAAACGGGAGCCCGTTTAGGTACAATTCGTTTACATAAACAGGATAAGAAAGGAGTTTCTTTTAAAGAACATGCAAAGAAACTAAAGAAATACAGCCCTCGTGTTAGAAAGATAGTTAAAGTAAAAATCAAAGAAGAGCGTCATTCATAGTAATATATTCTCTTAAGTTTCATTATGGTTGTTCGGAATGAAAGAACAGGCATGTTGTTTGTACTTGTTACTCCGATTATAGAGGGTTTATTCCCTATTTTTGCCGTTATGGCATCGGATTCATTTCCTCCTATATTTTTTGTAGCGTTTGCCGTGCTTATAGCATTTTTTGGATTTGGTGCATATTTTATACTTTCTGGTTCTTATAGAGTGCATATTCCTTTCAAGGTATTTTTATATTCTGCGATTGTTGCCTCTATTGTACTTTCTGGATTTGTATTAATTATGATTGGTAGTAAATCAACTACTGGAATTAATACAGCGCTGCTTTTAAAAACAGAAATGGTATTTGCATTTTTACTATCTGCCTTTCTACTAAAAGAGGATTTGCACATTGTTCAGATGATAGGGGCGCTTCTTGTGTTGCTAGGAGCGGTTGCGGTCCTGTTTAATGGAAGTATTTCACTAAATATAGGAGACGTAATTATTCTTTCGGCTGGATTCTTGTTTCCTGTCGCAAATATTTTTGCGAAAAAAGCACTTCAAATGGCATCTTCTACAACTGTTTTGTTCTTACGTTACTCATTTGGGGTTTGTATATTTATTCCACTTAGTTTTTTACTAGAAGATCCAATTTCTGTAATAGCATCTATGGATGCAAATAATTATTTATTGTTATTCTCTTATGGGATATTAGTTCTTACAATTTCAAAAATCTGTTGGTATATCGGCCTTAGGATACTTCCAATTGGAATAGTTACATATGTCGCATCTTCTGCATCCGCATTTAGTTTGGTTTTTGCGTATTTCCTTTTAAAGGAAGTACCTTCTTCTTACCAGTTTATTGGATTCATTCTAAGTTTAGTTGGTGTTTATCTTATAGTTAGAAAGCCACCTGTACCCTGCCCTCCTGCTGATCTAGTATAGGTATATATGAAAGATGTTTATCGCCAATGTGCTTCTGCAGTTATCTTCCGATTGGTAGATGGTCAGTTGCAAGTTTTGCTTGTTCATAAGCCTAGAAAGAAGGATGCATGGCAATTACCTCAAGGGGGCGTAGAAGAGGGGGAGAGTGTAGAAGAAGCTGCAATAAGAGAGTTGAAGGAAGAGACAGATTTGGATGCATCAGTTATAAAAAAAAGCTCTGTTATGTATCAGTACCATTTTCCAAATTCATATCGTAGGTTTAGGCCAGATAATGTTTGTGGGCAGCAGATTCATTTTGTTTATTCAGAGTTAATCTCTGATCCAGATTCTGTGCATGTTGATAACGTAGAAATTAATGATTATGTTTGGGCAGATTTAAAAAATGTAAATAAATACATAAAAAGAAAGGAGTACAGAGAAATAGTAGATAAATTAATAGCGGGAAGAGTGCAATAATCGACATATGTCGATTATTGATTACTAAAACTTCCTGATTGTTACTATAATGATCATATGCGTATTAATTGTCTGCAACTCGAGCATTTTAGGTCTTATAATTCACTTGATCTAAATTTCTCTAAAGATGATATATGTATTTTTGTTGGGGAAAACGGTGCAGGAAAAACAAATATATTGGAGTCTATTTCCATCTTATCTCTACTCAGATCATGCATAGGAGCAGATGAGAAGGATCTTGTTAATTGGGGCAAAGGACATTATAGAATCCGTGGAGCGGTAAAAGCAGATTCAGGAGAGGAAAAACAATTAGAGGTTGTGAGCCAACAGGAACCACGTATTCAAAAAGCATGTTTCGAAAATGATGTGAAAGTATCCGTAGAACATATGATTGGATTATTTCCTACGGTTGTATTTCTACCTCAAGATTTGCAGCTGTTCACAGGCGCACCAGCACAAAGACGAAAGTTTCTAGATCGTTTATTATCACAGGTTTCTCCTGAGTATTTATCCCAAATTCTTCAGTACCAAAAAGTTCTTAAGCAGAGAAACTCACTACTAAAACGTATCGCAGAAGGCAAAGCACAAGATTCAGAACTTGATCTTTGGGACGACCAGCTTGCACTTTTAGCAGCACCTATAACTATTGCTAGGCTAGAGCTAATCGGAACTCTTCAGCTCACATTCCCAGAAGAAATGCGATCACTGGGCGAAAAAACTTGGTCAGATATTAAACTTTCATATGCCAGAAAGGGTGAAGCGACCAACGAGGCAGAGCTCAGGCTTGAATATAGGCTGATCCTGCTGAACAACAGGAAGCGTGATTGCATATTGCAATCTACTTCTGTTGGTCCACATCGTGAGGATTGGCATGTTCTAGTAGATGGTAGATCTGTAGATACATTTGCTTCCCGTGGACAGCAACGCACATCACTATTGGCACTATTGCTATTACAGGTTTCTTATTTGGAGCTCAGGTGTGGAGAAAAGCCTCTAATATTATTAGACGATGTATTTTCTGAATTAGATGACAGTCATCAAAAATGTTTATTACAATCTTTACGTGGGTATCAGGTATTTATGACAACTACAAAAATCCCACATGGAATAGAAAATATTAACTGCATGAAAGTCGAAAAGGGAGGCAAAGTTCTAATGAATGATCAAAAGCCAGAATTAAAAGAAACTATAAAGGCTTAATTAACAGATATGACATTCTTGTGGATGCAAGCCGCCAAATATGGCTAAGGCTAAGGCATCTGCAGCATCGTCTGGCTTTGGTGTTTCCTCTAGCTTAAGTATATGGAGTAACATTTCTTGTATCTGTTTTTTGTCTGCTTTGCCGTCTCCTGTTATTCCAGACTTTAGTTCAGACGGAGTAACCTCAATTAAAGGAATTCCCATAGATCCAATAGTTTCCATTATTACTCCCCGTGCATGAGAAACATCTATTCCTGTTTTTACATTAGACGTAAAAAATAGTTTTTCTACTACACATAAATCAGGTTTTGCTTGCACGACATATTCATGTAGATCTTTTCTAATCTCCACTAATCTTTCTGCTAGATCTTTTTTTGCTTCTGTTACTATTGTTAGCCATTCAATAGCCAAGAAATCTACATAATTCTCTGTTTCAACGACTCCAATACCAATTGTGGCCAGTCCTGGATCTATTCCAAGTATTCGCATACTAGTTAAAGTATACGACAATTGATAAAAAGCCTAAAATTTGCTATTATTACTGGATTCATAGCCAAAAACATTACCACAGGCACTATGTCATCGCACCTATGTTTTTGTTTGTAATTACTGCTACGTTTTTAATAAATGATCCAGCAAAATTATCTGCTTCTTTAATTAATAATAATACTCAAGTAGATGCGATTACATCAATTTCTAATGGGGTTGATGTTTTAGTAGATAGTGGAGATGGTTGTCTTAAAGAAGATTTAATTACCTGCACGGATGGTGCGTTTTTAACTCGAGTTGTTGGAATGCAATTTATAAATGTAGGGGACTACAGACTAACTGCATTAGATGGTTCTTTTTATACTTCTTTCCGGAACGGAAAGCTAACAGTTGCAGCTCTAACTGCACCTGTGCTGGTTAAATCTCCTGCAGGGTCTGTATTAGTTCCTGCTTATCGTCAGTGGAAATCAAGTGATGATCTACTTTCTGTATTAGAAGAAACAGGAGCAGATAAATGGTTTAAGGATAGGGAATTACACACTATCCCAAACAGGTTCTTAGAGGAGAAATTAAAAAGCCTCTCTGAGTTCCCAGATATTTCTTATAATGAAATGTTGCCTTCTGAATCTGATCTAAGCAGAGTTCCATCTTGGATTAAACTCTCAGTATTTAGATTGCCTGCGTCTAGGCAGTCAATTGAGCAGTCACGAATGGCAGATCAATTAGTTCAACTTATTGAGTATTCGGAACTTTCAGATACTGCTTCTGTAGAATCATCTTTAAATTATAATGAATTTAAAATTAATGATCTCTCATTAATCCTTTCATCACTCCCAAGTGGATCACCAGTTGCTCCGCTTTTACTAAAGAGAATTACATTAGATCCAAATGCTGCGATCCTTTATCCACTACATTCACGTTATCGTGATTCAATTTGGATTTTAATTGATGAGGATATGGACAGTGAGAGTTTAGCTATAAAATTAGCAGCTTTACCTGTGTCTGATGTATTACCACAGGCTACTAGCGAGCTAGCAGTTGCTAGATGGGCAGAAGAGGTAAGTTCATACGTATTATCAATCCCAAACCCTCTAAGATACCTTAAAGAGTTAGTGGATCTAACTTATGTGCATATTCATTGGTCAGAAGACAATGGATATCCAGAGCGCGCTCGGCGCTGGGCCAGCGCGCTACAAGGCTTACAGGATGCATTGCCAATTAATTTGCCAGAGGACATAAGTAACAAGATTGAATCCTTAAAATCACTTAATCGCGTGGACTCAACTATTTTCGAAGAACCTGCTCAAGTAACTACAGAAGAAGTCTTAGAAGGGGAGTCAGATCAAGATGAACCTGCCTTAACAGCAGAAGATAAGCAGTTAGTTAGAGCGAAGATGATTTCTGTATTAGAAAACATGAATGCTGTATTCACAGTTAAAACATCTATATCTGTAACAGACGAAGGTACTGCCAAAGTTAATGGAATAATATTTAGCACAACTAAAGGTGACGATACTTTTAATTTCTCTTATAGCGCCTTAAGTGATCGTGTATTTGATATTGTAAAAAATGGAAACCAACTTCCATACTCACTTTCGTTAAAAGCATTTAGAGATTGGTTGAATAAGTAATATAAAAAAGCTGCCGTGAAAGTCACGACAGCTATTTCTGCTCTGTACACCATTTATGATTTTTTGACGTTTTCGATTGCCCTTTTTGCATAGAACGTAAGATGCTTTTGGAAATGTTTTTCAATTTCCTCTTGAGTAAAGTCTTCTTCGTAGCACCAGACTAGGCCTACTAGAATTCTTGTGTTCTCGGCGTGGGATGAGTACCTATTAAGTAATCCCGCCGTTCTGGAGAGAGCTCCTTGCCTCTCATTAGAATTATTACTTTCAAACATTGCTCGTAATGATATTACGAGTGCCGATTCCTTCTTAGCCTTTTGCATCGTCGCCATTTAAAAACTCCTTATTGATGTTGTTACAGAGCAGAATTTAACGCATTCTAGTGAAAAATTCTTTATTGTCAAATCCAATATAGGGTGGGGGGTATATTAAACGGCTAAAATAAGCCAAAAACCTCATAGATAGACATTTCTGTTAATTGATTGGTTATAACTTAAGAAACCTTAGTTTCTAACGTATCTTCTACTCTGAACCCTTTCTTTTCATCTGGATTGGAAAAGTACTCGGATTCTGGATTCGTATGCTTACCATTCCATGTGATTGTTACATTGCCTCCATCATTCCTTTTTAATGTAATGGTTCTGGTAAATATGTATACAGCATTAGGTTCTTTGGCTACTTCTTCACCGCCTATCCACCCTTCGTTTTCATCATGCGTCCAAGGGTCGTCTTGTCCATTAAATGCTTCTGCAAGTTTTTCCTCACTTACATTTGCTATTAAAATTGGAAATGTTTCCCTTATACCAGGCTTATCAATAATTAATTGCATTCTCCAGTTGTTATTACCTTCGCAGAGCTCAGTTATGCTTACTCTATTGTACTTACCTGCTTCAGAACTCGATTCCCACACAACTCCTCTATGATAATTAACTAGTACTTGTCCGTTTAATACATCTGATATTTGCTTTATTGCCACTCTATTTATGCCAAAAACTGCAGTATCAATATTTTCTTTATTTAGCCTAGCACCTTCTGACCCTTCAATTATTTGAAAATCTTCTTCAAAAGAAAATCTTCCTTCTTCGATTGCTTCAATAGCTACTTCTGTAAAATATTTCATTTGCTCAGGATCACTACATAATTCGTTCCAGCAATGTTTTGGATCTTTACTGGTCCATATTATTTCATTTAGCATTCCTTTCCCCCAGAGTTTTGCAAAAACAGTACGGAATATTGGTTTGTGCTGTAATAATTCTGGTCCAAAGCCTCCTGTTTGAAGTTCTTTACTCATAGTTAAATAGTTATAAATAGGGGAGGGAATCTATGCTTCTGGGATGTTTTTGTCAATTATTGTTATGGTTTTTGTTGTTATATAGCAAAAAATGCCTATATTCCTTTTGCTTGTTTTGCTCTTTTTTAAACCTAGGTGGAGGATTCTATGACTAAGAAGAAAGTATCTCTATTTGATCCCGTTATGGTAATCACGGTATCTGGGATATTAGGAATCGCATTCGGTTCTGGATTGTGTATGTTTGACATCGTCGCAAACACAATTCATTCAGCTGGAATGTATGTTCTTACCATCTCATGCGGGGTAATCTCGCTCGTTGTTGCAACTGTAGTACAAGTACGAAAGTTGCGACGAAACACCTAAACAAGTAATTGCCCGTGCTACGCACGGGCTTTCTTTTAATATTTAAGCAGCTATTTCAATTTTTCGCGGAGTCCTGTGCATGCAGGGGCTCTTCGACTCACTTCACTTTGTTTCGTTCGCTCAGAGTCATTCGCCTCGGCATTACAAAATGGCTCGAACCGCGAAGCGGTGAGAACCATGAGTAGGATGCTTTTGAAAAAATACAGATTGATAAAGGTCCTTCGATTCAGCGCTACGCGTTTCACTCAGTTTTCAACAAGTTCAAACTAAAGGATCATTCGACTTTTTGGAGAGTTTAATGGTTTTATAATTTAGGAATGGCCCTTCGATTCAATTTTGCTCCGCAAAAATCTCACTCAGGGTCATTCGACTCGGTTTACAAAAAGGATCGAGTCGAGATGGTTTACCATGAGCGAGGCACGTAGTGCCGAGTCGAATGGTGGGCGATGGAAGACTTGAACTTCCGACCTCGACATTATCAGTGTCGCGCTCTAACCAACTGAGCTAATCGCCCTTGATGTGAATGATATAGGAGATTGTGTTTCCGATGTATTCGCAATGCGAGGTTGGACTTGTCAGCCGTAGTCTTTGCGAAGGCTGGAACTGCCTGCCGACCGAAGTCACGCGAATGCGGGACGTAGGTGGGAGCTAATCGCCCTTATAAAAAGCGGAGATACCATACGGTTCTCCGCCTTTAGATTCAAGTAATTTCTCATTTTCAGTCTAATTGATCTTCTGTCTTTTTTCTCATACATTCGATTCTTTCGGCTCCACGCTGTGATCTGCACTCCTCATGAATTCTTTTTACGGTCTCTCTTCTACTTTGAGTATTAGCATCTAATTTGCGAGCACGAGTGCGGAATTCCTCTCTAGTCATTACATTCGATGGAGTTAGAGCTTTTATACGATCCCTGAGCTGTGTAAGCCTCTTTTCTTGCAATTCTTTTTGCCACTCCTTTTTTTGATCAATTCTACTTTGATGTGACTGAAAAGTTTTTAGTCTATTCGCTTTTCTCTCTTCTAGATTTTTCATTCTTTGCTCTTTAAGTGTTAACTTATCGTCCTTATCATCTGAACGTCTGTTGTAACGTACCTGCTTTAAGACTCCTTTGTTTCTTTGAATGTATCTTTTTGCTATTCCTTTCTTTAATCCATCTGATTGAGTTTTAAGACGCATGCAAGCTGCACGATCTGTTCGTCTTAGGTTAGTACATTCTGTAGAAATGACTTCTCCATCTACTGCTGTTACAGATGTTACGGTACCTTCTGCAAGTGCTGGAGCGCTAACTATTAAAACTGATAAGGCTACAGAGGTAGTTAATAATTTTTTCATAAAATGAAGGGGTTTAAAATAAATCGAACTAAAGTATACCAAAAAGAATTACACACAACCTTGCGTTACCCCGTATATGATTTACTTTGTATTATTTCTTGTTGTACATCTCTGTAACGCTTTCTCCTTTTTCTATGTGATAAATTACTTCTGCTAGCATTGGTGCTACTCCCAATACCTTTAGTCCAGAAATATTTATACTATCCATTGGCATGCTGTCTGTTACTACTACTTCTTTAAATCCAGCTTTTGTCATGTTCTCTTCTGCTTTTCCAGAAAAGATTCCATGTGTAGCAGCTACGTAAACATCTGGATTAGCTCCGTGAGCTACTAGAGCGTTCTTTGCAGCTAGTGGAGTTCCTCCTGTGTCTATCATGTCATCAAAGATTATGCATGTTCTGTCTTTTACGTCTCCAACTAACTCAATTACTTCTGCTTGTTGATGTTGAGGTCTAGATTTATGAATAATTGCTAGATCTGCACCTATCAAATCTGCAAACTTCTTAGCTCTTTTAGCTCCACCTGCATCTGGTGATACTACAACAGCATCATCAATATTTTTTTCTATAAAATATTTAGCAAAAATTTCTAATGCAGTTAGTGCGTCTACCGGTATAGAAAAGAATCCTTGTATCTGGCTGGAATGTAGATCTAGTGTCATTACATGGTCTGCTCCTGCTTCTTCTAATAGATGAGCAACTAACTTAGAAGAGATTGGTTCCCTAGGTAGTGCAACACGATCCTGACGCGCATATGGGAAGTGAGGCATTATTACATGCACTGTGTTCGCAAAACTTAGTGTTGCAGCTTGGCAAAGCAAAAATAGCTCCATTAAGTCTTTGTCTGGCTCTCTTGTTGATGTTTGTAGGATGTATACGTCTTTACCTCTCAAAGACTCTTCATATTTAACATAGCGTTCACCACAACTAAACTGCTTAAGAGTTATTTCTCCTAATTCAGTAGATAGTTCTTTAGCTATAGAATTAGCTAATGCCGGGTGAGATGATCCTGCAAATAAAAGCATTTACGGTATAATGATACCATATGCAGACGAGATTCTCTACCTGTAGAGGCATGGAGGTTGTAGAGGAGACTAATGGTAAGTTAGTTGGCCTAATATCAAACATGCTTATAGACCCTGATTCTGGCAAGATTTTGGGATTTTATATATTTGTTAATAGTGGCTTTTTCTTTGGAGGAGAGAAGTTTGTTTCATCAATTGATGTATTGAATATTGGTACTCGTTTTATTATCCGAGACGTAGATGTGATATGTGATCCTAACGATATTATTAGATTGCAACCTATATTAAAGGATAGTCGTTCTGTTTTAAAACAGAGAATAGTTTCTGAGTCCGGTAGGTATCTGGGCAAATGTGCAGATGTTCAGTTTGATACAAAGTCATTTATTGTTCAGTGGTTGTTTCCAAAAAAATTATATAAATGGATGGTGTCTATTCCTGTATCTGCAATTTTAGAAATTAAACCAAAAATGATTTTAGTTAAGAACATTGATTCAGCTAAATCTTTAGCAGAAGAAGAGGGGCAGAGCATTTTCTGCTCTAGAACCAAGGTCCCAGATGTAAGTATTTAAAAACCCTCCGAAGTGAAGGGTTTTTAATAAATTCTTTTTAAGTGTGTTTATTACACGAGGTTTGCAACGATTGAGACAATCGCTCTTGCAAATAGGATAACGATTAGACCAATAATTACGTAAGTAATTGTCTTCTTTGCTTTGTCTTTTTCTGCATCTTCTCCTTGAGAGACAACTAAACGTATACCAGCGATTACAATAAAGATCACAGCAACAAGTGCCATATAAGTTAGGATCTCTTTTAGAATATCTGTTATTGATGTTCTAACATCAGCCGAATCGGCTCCACCGATATCTGGAATGTCACCAAAGATATCTGCCTTTGCTTGTATCGCGTAACCAAAAGTTACGATAGCAGTGGAAGTTCGTAGAGATAAGTTTTGTAAGAAGTTTCGCATAAAATGAGTCGGGAATTTCATCTATTGTTACTCATATACACATAGTATTGCAAGCTAGATTTTTGTAGGATGCGTCAACTAGCCCTTGTCAAAAATCATAAATGTTAACTTATTCATCATTCTCTGTATTCAAAAAGCTAATTCCCACAAGAACTAGCGCTGGTAATGCAAACCAAATATCTTGATTGACTACCATGGCTTTCATTAGATCGCTATTTTTCATCATCTCTTGGATCGGTTCTTTTAGTGCAATGCTTTTATCTAGCAATGGAACATCTGCAACAAACGTAATAAGTGTAGAAAGCATTAATCCAGCTGTTACAAAACCAAACATCGCAGTTATTAAGGTGTCTATAATTGTTCCTGTTTCTTTGTTGTACTCAATATCAAAACCTCCTCTAACTGCTAAAAATACTATCGTAAGAATAAATAGAACTAGCTTTGTGCTAGATAATAAAGAGATATCCATAGAAATGCCTACAATATCTAAAAATGGTACAGATCCTGCGGATAGTCTTTCTACTAGGTTACCAATACCTTGGGCAGCAACAATTGCAATGTATGTAGATATTACAATCTTTACTGATTCGTGCTTTCCGATGATAAGGCTGTATGTGATTACGATGGCAAAGAATACAATCACAAACAAATCCCAACTAAGAGTTATAGCCATATATTAAGAGAGGGTTAATGGAATCGTACATCTCTGCGGATTAAATTTCCACTACGAATGTTTTAATGAATTGTCTGTTAGTATTTATAAAAGATTATTAATGTGTTTTTGTATCTTACTTATATACTTAGTTATAGATGGTTAGTTATTACTTTATTTGTATTGACCCCCTCACCCTAACCCTCTCCCGTCGGGAGAGGGGAACGAGACAGAGTTTTCAATCAATGATATTCTAAAACTATACTTAATACTTAATACTTAATACCTAATACTTAATACATACCCATGCGTCACGGTTTCTTGCTAGTAGATAAGGGAGTAGGCAAAACAAGCCACGATATTGTTTATCTGGTTCGCAAAGCTCTAAGCGAAAAAAAGGTAGGGCATTTAGGCACACTAGATCCAGCTGCAACTGGATTACTAGTTTTAGCTGTAGGTGCTAAGGCACTTAAGGTGATTGAATTCTTTAACGGATTAACAAAAGATTACGAAGCAGAGATCACACTCGGCTCTGTTAGTACTACATATGATAGAGAAGGAGTTATAGAAGAGATCCCATCTAAACCAGGGTGGAGTATTCCAAGCATTCACACTGTGCAATTATTGATTCAAGAAAGATTCATTGGAAAAATTAAACAAACGCCTCCCGCACATAGTGCGGTTCATGTTAATGGTAAACGTGCTTACGCAGAGGCTAGAAAAGGTAATAAAGTAGAAATGCCAGAACGTGAAGTTGTAATAGATGATTGCAGAGTTGTTTCTTATGAGTATCCAAAACTCGTGTTACATGTTTCTTGCAGCTCCGGAACTTACATTAGATCCATAGCTCATGACATGGGTCACTTATTACATTGTGGAGGATATTTATCTGGATTACGTAGAACTAGAGTAGGGGATTATTCGATAGATGATTCAAAAGATGTTTCTAACATCGCTTGGGGAAACGTTATCCCTTTAAAAGAAGTATTAAAAGACTTTGCTCGCATTGATCTAACTGATGAGGAGTTTGAAGACATATCTCACGGTAGATCTATTACAAAAGATGTTAAAGACGGAACATTCGCTTGGCACAAAGATCTTCCTGTCGCAGTTTTAATGCCACTTAAAGATGGGTCTAGGCAAGTACGGGCTAGGAAAGTGTTGTAATGTGATTACTGATCTTGTTCCTCAGAAGTGTCATCTGACTTATAAGATATTTCAGCAACAGTAACATTCCCTGCAGCAGCAGCCATTCCAAGTAAAAAACGCATGCTAGGATCTGTTTCTCTTTGAACAGCTTCTACTGGGTCTACTTCTGTACAAGTAAATTCATCACCAGATGGTGGTGTATCTATTTCTGGCTTATCATTTTGTGGTTCATTATTATTCATAAATTAATCTTATAAGTATATTTAGAAGGCTGTCAAATATATGTATCTATAGTTTTGTGTGACAATGTAATACAAAAGCAATACAACGTAATACGTTGTAATACAAATGCAATACATCAGTTTTTTTAGTTGAGCTGTTTACCCCCTCATCTCTTTCTTCTCCCGTCTGGAGAAGAAGGTGCATAGAAGCATTTGTGTCTAGTAGTATATTAATTTATATTTTTAGTTTGTGTGACAATGTAATACAATGTATTTCATATATTTAAATTTATAGTTCTTCTTTGGTGGGTCAGGTGGGGACCCGTCTTCGTTCGGCTTACGCCGAAACTACGAACGGGCAAGGGGCATACAGGATTAAAATTACTTTTTTATTTTATTATTGGTGGGTCAGGTGGGGATTGAACCCACGGCCAATTGGTTAAGAGCCAACTGCTCTACCACTGAGCTACTGACCCACGTGTGGTAATTTAATTATAGATGATTTAAAGAACTAATCTTGCGAAGTGGACCACTGCCTGCCGACCGAAGCCCGACTTGTCCACCGTAGTTCCGAAGGGCGAAGGTGGAAGGGCGAAGGTGGGAGCTACTGACCCATGTGTGGTAATACGATATTAATAACTAGTCTTGCGACACTATACGAGTTTTCTATCGATCTTCCAGATTTATTTTCATTTTACTTTAAAAAAACACAAATCTGAATATAGATTGGGTCTTATTTATTACACCTCAGTTACGCTCTTAACACATTGCTTTTGAATTGTTTTCCAATCGAATGGGAAAATATATGTTTCCAGAGCTCTTACGATTGCTGCAAAGCAGTGCCATGGATCCTGTTTTTTATACATAAATGAATTTCCCTTTTCTTGTACAGGATTATAAGCCTCTAGCATTTTGGTCTCTGGAGTTATTGGTACTACTCCATTTGCTAGGCAGAGCCCTAGTTCTACGCTATCACTTGGATCACTTAGGAACACAGCCATGTCTGAAGCTAAGTACATTTCTGCAATTTCATTCTTATCGTTTGGGATAATTGCAATTCTATGTTCGTTCTTTTCTTGTAGTTCTTTTACTAATTCTCCGTAAGAGGAAGACCCTTTACCTAAGATTAAGATTTCTATTGGTAATGTTAATAGTCCATCAATTACATTCTCGAAGATTTCGCCACCAAGCACTTTTGTTAAACCCATTGGTAAACAAACAACTGCGTGCTTTCCTTCTACTGGCCAATCTAATTTCTTTTGTAGATTAGATTTAGATATTAGCTTTCTAGATAGAACACTAGTATCAGCAGATGTTTTTGATGGGGCTTTTGGCATATTTTTATTTCTTAGACTTCCCCTTATTATAGCGGAAATCGGCTCTTTTTAGAAGAGTACACACATTGTGTTTTTTCTAAGCTGTGGTTTCCTCTATCCTATGGATGTGCGTCACTTAGTACTTATAGACGGGCATCATCTAATGTATAGAGCTTATTGGGCGATCCCACGCTCTTTACGTACTAGAGCAGGGGAACAGACAAATACCTCTTTTGGCATCGCTTCTATGCTATTAAATATAATTAGGACAGAGGAGCCAGATTCAATTTTGATGGCTTTTGATGCTGGAGACAAAACATTCCGTCATCAAGAGAATGAAACTTATAAAGATGGTAGGGCAGAAACCCCTGATGATTTTTATGTACAGATACCAAGAGTTTTTGAACTAATTGATTCATTCGGAATTAAAAGAGTTTCTGATCCAAAATATGAAGCAGATGATTTTTTGGCATCTTATGCAATAGCAGGAGAAAAAGAGGGGATGCGTGTAACCATTGTTACTGGCGATCAAGATGTCCTTCAACTTGTTAACGATAATATCGTTGCTGCTATCCCTCATAAAGGATATCACCAAGCTGAGTATGTAAGGCCTGCTGATGTAGAAAGAAAATTAGGAATTACTCCAGAGCAAGTAGTGGATTACAAAGGTCTATGTGGAGATAGTTCAGATAATCTCCCTGGTGTTCATGGCATTGGACCAAAAACTGCTGCCTCACTTTTGCAGAGCTATAAAACCTTGGATGGTATTTATGAAAATATTGATGAAATAAAAACTTCTGCGAAGGATAAGCTTATTAAAGATAAAGAGCAGGCGTATTTCTGCGTTCATATGGCAGACCTTATTAGAGACATTCCACTTCCTATTTCTCTAAAGGATTTAGAAGTAAATGATCTACCAACAGATAATATATTTGATACATTGAATGAATTAGAATTTGCTATGTTAATTAAAAGGTATCAGTCACTTATGGATACTCAGTATGGGCAGACACATTTTTTAAAGTCTTCTCATGAATCAATTTCAGCCAGATCAGATGTTGGTGAACAGATGAGTATGCTTTAAAAAAATAAAAGCTTGATCTAGATCACTTGAACACATTTGATATTCAGCAGATTTTATGTGCATAATAACTGTGTTCTAAAATTTGTTTATCCCTTATACAAGCCAAAATAACTGACTAATTTTTTTGTTCTATCTACCCGCTCTTGAATACTAAACGTATTCATAAGGTTCTTGCAGAGTTAGATAAAGAGCTTACACTCCATTAGAAATATTGGTTGAAGGTGTATTCCGAATTGCCAATTTATTACTTAGATTATTTCCCTCTCCCCTAAAAATGCCAAAGGAACGTGTGCTCGCTAGCCTAGATATAGGTAGTGCAAAAATTAGAACGGTCGTCGCAGTAGTAGATGGTGATCGTGATCAAGATGTACCAAACATAATTGGAGTAGGAATTTCTCCTTCTCTTGGAATGCGTAAAGGACACGTTATAGATGTAGAGGAATTGATCCACAATATAATCTCTTCTTTAGAAGACGCAGAGCGCATGGCTGGTGTTCCAATTAATCATGTATATGTAGGAATGAGTGGTTCACATATTGAGGCATTTGATAGTAGAGGAGTAATAGCAATCTCTGGATCTGAAATTACAGTAGATGATGTAGGACGTGTATTAGAGGCAGCACAGGCAGTCTCTATCCCCGCAAATCGCAGAATATTACATATCGAACCAAAGTGTTACACAGTAGACGAGCAACGAGGAATAAAGAATCCTGTAGGAATGACAGGGATAAGATTAGAAGTAGAAGCACACATTGTTACTGGTCATGTTCAGCATGTTAAGAACCTAGAAAAATGTGTTGATCAAGCTGGTGTAGATGTAGATAGCTTGGTCCCAGCAACTATTGCTTGCGCAGAATCAGTTCTTACAAAAAGACAAAAAGAACTAGGTGTTGTAGTAATAGACATAGGTGCAGGTTGTGCAAGTATTGTTGTGTTCGAAGACGGTACAATCCTTCACTCAGTATCATTACCAATAGGTGGAGAGAGCGTTACAAACGATATTGCTATTGGACTACGTACTTCTATAGACACAGCAGAAAAAATTAAGATTGAGTTTGGATCTGTATTACCAGAAGAGATTGCAGAAAGAGAAATGATTGATCTTTCTACTGTAAGTAAAGTTGATACACAAACCGTAAGTAAAAGGTACATGGCAGAGATAATGCAGGCTAGGTATTACGAAATCTTCTCTCTTGTTCAAGAAGAACTAGAGAAGATTGGTAGATCTGGAATGTTACCTGCAGGAGCTTTGTTAACTGGTGCTGCAGTAAAAGCACCTGGCGTATTAGATCTTGCACGAGATGTTGTTGGGCTTCCTGTTCAGATGGGATTCCCAGTAGATGTTGGCGGAGTTATCGAAAAAGTAGACGATCCTGCATACGCAACTGCTCTTGGCACGTTGGTTTGGGGAATGAGAGAAGGTGAATCAGCTGGTTCACTTGGATCATTCCAAATGAAGCGAACTGCTAAGCAAGTTAGTGGCTGGATTAAAAGTCTTCTTCCTTAAATTAATTTTTATTACTTCTAATTATCCCCATTTTTCCCATGTCAGATACCCTTAGATCTTTGTTCAGTGCCCAGAAACCAGATAGTAGCGGGCAATCTACAAGTGATATTACATCATCTTCTTCTCATGAAGTTTGCCCAGATGTTACACCTGGTGCCAATATTCGTGTACTCGGAACAGGTGGCGGCGGAGCCAATGCTGTTAAAAGGATGATAGAAGCCAAGGTACAAGGTGTTGAATTCATCGCACTAAATACAGATGTTCAGGCTTTGTATCACAATCCAGCTCCTAAAAAGATCACAATCGGTCGTGGAACAACACGTGGTTTAGGTGCAGGTGCAAATCCAGATATAGGTAAAAAGGCTGCAGAGGAAAGTAGCGAGGAAATTAAGTCTTCTCTAGAAAATGCAGATATGCTATTTATTACAGCTGGCTTAGGTGGAGGAACAGGAGGAGGAAGTATTTCTGTAATTGCAGACATTGCTAGAAGCCTAGGAATATTAACTGTAGGTGTTGTAACCAGACCATTTAGTTTCGAGGGTCAAAAGAGAAAGACACAAAGTGATGAGGCTCTAGAAAATTTAAAGGGAAAAGTAGATACACTTATTACTATTCCAAATGACAAGATCCTTTCATTAATAGATAAAACAACTCCTCTTACAGAGGCTTTCCAAGTTGTAGACGAAGTTTTGCAACATGCCATAGAAGGAATCGCAAGTCTTATAACAGTACACGGACTAGTTAATGTGGATTTCGCCGATGTTAAATCTATCATGCAAGATGCAGGAACTGCGTTAATGGGTATTGGATATGGTACTGGTGATAGCAGAGCTTCTGAGGCTGCACGTGCTGCAGTAGATAGCCCTCTATTGGAGTTATCTATAGATGGTGCAAAGGGTGTTCTATTTAATATTACTGGTGGTAATGATCTTTCTATGTTCGAGGTAGACGAGGCAGCAAGAATTATTACAGAAGCAGCTGATCCAGATGCTAATGTTATCTTTGGTGCGGTTATAGATGAGAATTACACAGGTCAGGTTAAATGCACAGTTGTTGCAACTGGTTTTGATCTAGATCCTTTGTCCAAAGTTAGAACGCTAGGTGCAGGATCTGTAAATAGTCTCTCTAGCTCTCCATTTGCTCAGTCATCTACAATTGATAAAGAAGTTAAGAAGGAGCTTGCTTCTGTAGAGGCATCTTCTACTGCTGCAGATTTGGATATGGAAGAGCTAGAAGTCCCAGCCTTTATGAGAAAAAAAGTCGGTAAGTAAAAGCTGTAAGCAATAAGCTTTAAGCTGTGAGTAAGCTTTCAAGAATGTCCTGTAGAGCCAAAGCCACCGCGTGTTTCCGCGCCGTGTGAATCTACTTCTTGCCACTCAGCTCGATCTACTCTTACAAAGAGTCCCTGAGCTATTCTTTCACCACGCTCAACTGTTACAGGTTCTTTTGTTATGTTTTGTACTTGAATGAGTATTTCGTCCTCTGGGCCGTGGTAGTCCTGATCTATGACCCCTATTGAGTGTGGGCACACTAGTCCTTTCTTGCGCGGTAGAGAGGACCTAGGAGATATAATTAACATATGCCCCTCTGGCACTTTTACAATCACATTCCCAGGTACTAAGCCTATGCAGCCTGCCTCGATAGTTGTTGTTTCCCTTGTTACAAAATCAAAACCAACTGCACCCTTAGATTCGTATTGAGGTAAAGGTAGTGATGTGTCGATTCGTTGAATAGAGACTTGCATGATTCAAGAGTACCTCATGTTAAAAAATATTCTAAACAGAATTCATTTTGCTTTTGGTCTATTCCTATTTTCCTCCCATGAATGATTTCATTACTTCGTAATTTAGATATTGACCCTTTGGATCTACGCCAACTCCTGAGCAGTAGTTTTCTTCGTTAAATTGATGGGCATATTTTCTTAACATCTTTTTCACTAATTCTGGTTTTTCCATTAACGCAGCTTCTAGCTTGTCATACAAACTATTTATCATAATGCTTGATCGATCGATTTGCTCTTTTTCTTTAAAAGATTTTCGTGAAACACTTTTATCATCTAATCCTTCTCCTCTTATTACATCTTCCTTTGTTATTCCTTCGAAATCATCCCATTCAATATTATCTAATTCATTACTACGCATTATGTCTGCAACGAATGAATTCTGTGGAGTTCTATAATCAGAAACAGTGAGTGTGCTTGTAGATGGTCCAGATAGGTTATCCATTTCGTCCCACGTGAGAGTAGATTTATCTTTTGAGCTTGCGTTCCTCGTGAATACATTATCCATATGAATGTAGGCTACGATTGATTTAACAGTATCGTGTAAATCTTTCTCTGTGAAAGCTTTAACTCCTTCCTTTTCTTCATATTCTAAAAGCATCGCCATAATTTTAAATTTTGTACCAAAGCCAGTGTATGTATTTTTTACAGCTTCTGGACTTAGTTTCTCTCGTGTTCCACTAATCATACCTGTCATTCTTTCTATATCTTTATGATTAGCTTGGGAAACAAGTGTTGGGATATCTTCATGATCAAGTTCTTCTGCACGACCTCCAGAAATAGCTTTGGATATACGTTGCCTTGTACTTTCTGTACGCATATTTTCTAGATGGAGCCACAAAGTTGTTTTTTGACCATATTCATAAGGGCCCTTATCTGGTTCTGTTAGCCTATGTGCTAGTGCTTGTACTTCTGTTAATGAATTATTTTTCTTGTAGAAATAATCTAGCCATGGGTACATATTCAATACTCCTCCTTTTTCTCCTGCTAGTGTTCGCAGCCTATCGATTGAAAGTATTCCTGTTGCTACACCTTGAATTAAATAATATAGCTTTCCTTCCATAGTCATCTTTCCATTTCTCATGGAGTAATCCAGAATTTCTTCGTATAGGTGTGGGTTAAGCTCCGGTGAAGATTCACCTGTCTTTTTCCATTCATCGTAAAGAATTAACTGATTTTTTAGCTCTCCATTTAGGTGGTCACCAACATTTGCAAGCTGATCCACCATAGGTGTAAAACTCTTCTTCCCAGTATCTGTTGCGCTGTCATTTGTTTGTCTCCAACTTGTATATAAGTCTTTATCGTCCCATATTTCACTAATAAGTTTCTGTAGCCATTTGTCGCGCAACACATCATCTGTTTTACACACACCAATCGGCATAGAATACTGAGACAGCCTATTAAGTGTCTTCCACATATCGCTATCATTCCAATCCAGTCTTCCTCTCTCTGTTAACACAAAAAATATAGCTTTTATTTGATCCGGATTATTTGCGTGTCTTAGCTGTTTTTGTAGATCTAGACTATCAACCTCACTAAACTTTTCTTTCCACTCATTTACCTCTTTTGTTTCTGCATCTTTGTCTCTTCTTAAAAACTCATTTTGCATTCTACCTAGGTATGGAACCCATTCTGGAATCCACTTAGTTATTCCTAATCCAAATTGGGCTTGCTTGGCAGCTCCACGCCTTTCCCAAACACGTTTAATATCTTCTGCTCCATTTTTGATCGTCATCCAAACGTCTTTTAAGCTCATAAATTGAACTCTATCAAATAGCTTATTCCACCCTTGTCTTCCTGTCATTGCGGCATCTGCTACGCTGGATTTATTATATTTAATATCATCTAATTCTTCTAATACATGTTTTAAATGTTCTTTTACTTTAGTTATTGATCTCACTGCATCTTGTTCGGATACTTCTCCTTTTTGCATTTTTTCCTCAATTTCTTTACTTATTTCATTATAATTATCGTACGCAGGAACAAGTTGAGATTTATATGATGGAAATGCCTTCCAGAATTCTTTAATTTTTTCTGTATCGTTTCGAAGCATCCTCAGTTCTCCGAAAACATCAACGTTTCGCATGCTTTCAATAGCAGAGCCACTTCCATCATCATTGTCTTCTGTGCCTGGTATTGGGTTACCGTCGTCATCTAGTTGCAAATAAAGTTTTTCATCTGCTAGTTCACTTGTATTTAGTAACTCTTCAGAGATCTTAGATTCTCCATCTGGTTTCATCTCATTAAATACGTGCTTAAATAATACTATTTCTTCTGCTGTTGCTGATTTACTTATTCCTTCATTCCAGTCAGCAAATTTACAGATCAATTCGTCCATTAACATTATTTCAAATTCTTCTTCTGTTCTTTGCTTTGCTTTTTCTGGATTACTCTCCTCTAATTCAATTCGTTTTTTTATAATATCTTTGTTTTTAGATACACCCCAACGATCTGCTTGATTATGAAGCAATGCGCGGAACGTATCCTGTTTATCTTCTGCTTGATCGCTTGGAATTGTTTCACTTAATAGATTTGCCGTACGCAAATGAATCCCCGCGAATAGCCCTGTTTGTCTTGTTAGAATATCTAGTATTGCGTGTCCTTTTTCATGATGTATTACCTCTTCTTCTGTTCTAGTGCTGCGCTCGATTTCTTCTGGAAAGATAATAATATTCCCATTTTTCCTACTGTAATAACCAACTGTCCCTACTTCTGGTGCTACCTTTTCTCTTACAATGAAACTTGGATAAGATATTCCAGTTAAAAGTTCAGAAGTTTGTTTTAGTCTATTTATTGTATCTCTTGCGTACTTAAATGCCTCTTCTGTCTCTGTCCCATTTTTCATTGAAATAATTGCAGTTTCAACATTTCCAAAATGCTGATTCATACCCTCATTGCCAATATGTAAAACTCTACAATTAGGATGATTGAGTGCTTCTTGTACTACTCCTGAATCTAATTGTTCTTTAACTTCTGCAAATTCTGCTTCTATTTTTTCTAGTTCTTCTGCAGAGAATGGCGTTTTAATTTTATCTTCAGCGGATACTGTTTCTAGTTTTGCTCTAAGTGATTCATTTGTTAATGCTTCAAGCATTAATGCGAATTGTGACCTCTTATCTCCGTTTGGAATTTCTTGTTCTATAAAATTAAAGTCTTCGTCTGTAGCTGTTCCTTTGGCAATCCTAGCTATTCTTGGCAGTATGTCATTTAGGAACTCTCTTGCCTCCGCAGACATTTCATTTAAAACAATATTCTCTCCTCCTCCTGCATTTAGTATTTCTAATGCGTTAGAAATTGTATCTGCGCCATTAAGATATTTTGTCCAACTGATTGTGTCTTTGTGTGCGGCACGAGCTTCATTAAGCTGGGTTTCCAGTATGTTACTAGATTCCATGTCTTCTAAATCTTGTATTGCGAGTCTTGCAAAATATGGAAATTCATCACTGTCTGTAGATGTTGGTGTAAACAGAATGTTTTCTAACTGTTGTAGCGCACCTGCTACGGCAGTCCCTGCAAGTAATGATTGGCTCATTCCAAATTCATCTAAAACATTTTCACTGCTTGTGTCTTCAAATCTATTACCTATTTCTTCTTTTAGTGGTCTATACAATTCTTCTGCTTTTTCCTGAATCTGTGCCAGAATCATTTTTCTAGATTCTAGAATATCTGTTTCAAGTGCAGATATTTGCTCACTTAGGTCTTGGCTTGAGTATGAAACCTCTTCTTCTGTTGAAGTGTTTTCATCTAACCTCATTCTGGCGTTTCTTCTGCGTGTTATTGCTCTTTTTGCTGAGCTAAACATTTTGCTCAAGACGCCGTTATCTTTCAAGGCAGCTTCAGCATCACTAGATTCTAGCCTAAGCTCTTCGTACTTTTTCCAAAGATCTGGATCACTCGTTTCCGAAGTATCTATCTCGAATTTTTTAGGAAGTGGTCTATTGTTTTCTGTTATGTAATTCAATGTTTCCTCTATCTCATCTTTTGTTGGTTTCCAAGAATCATACCTACCGTTAATCCAGTCGTTTAGATTCGCTTTTCCAATTTTTAAACCTTTTAGTAGGCATACTTTTAGTATTTTGCTTTCAATTTGTTTTAGTCTTTCTATATCAATATTTCCGATTCTAATTCCAGATTGGTCAGGTCTTAGGGATTCTTCTATGTCTTTAATATCTTTTAGAGTTGTTTCTAGTCTGTTACTAAATTGCATTAGTGAATCCGTTGATGTTTGCAGTCTTTCTACCGCTTTCTCTTCAATTTCTTCTGCTTTGCTTTCCCCTTGGTCACTTTTTAAGAATCTCAATATTTCATAAATTGGTAGAAGACTTTCATCTGATTCAGATCCATAGTATTCAGGATTCTTTAATCGCATTTCTTGCTCAACTTCAATTCGAAGATCCTCGTTATCGTATTCTAGTAATGCAAGCAAGCTAGATGGATGCTTAAGCATTTCTTCAATTTCTTGTGGTGTTAGGATTCCTGCTTTTCCTCTTATGCTATCGCTTATATCACTTATAGCCTCTAGTGGATTTTCTTCTTTTCTTGATTCATTGGATTCATTTCCTATTTCGTCTTCCTCTTCATTTTTTGCAAAGCAAAGCAATCTATTCTCTTTAGAAATGGAGAATTTTCTGTTGCCAGAAGTATTTAGAGCTTTGCGAAAAAGCATGTTAGATTTTGCAAATACGAGCTAAAGTGTTTATTCGCGCCTCTTTTCTGTCTTCTAGTTCTGGTACAAATTTAGTTAATGTACTTCTAATGTCTTCTATATTTTGTGATCCTGTTTGAATTACAAAATCTCCAATTACTTTTTTAGAGTGTTCTAAATGTAGTTCGTGATATCCAGGACCTTCTAAAAACCAGAAACCTGTACAGTCTTCCCAAATCATTGCTTTTTTTTCTATCACAACCCCTTCTTCAAAGATTGTTATTTCCCTCTCGTCTACTGCTTTCTGGTGAATAAACCAGTAAACAGCGGCAAACATTACAATTACTGTGGTAAAACTCCATGATCCTGCCAGTACGCTGTACAAGACAAGCAAAGCAATAATGCTAAGCATTGTTACTATCCAAACGATTCCACGTTTGTGTTTTGGATAGATGTTTGCTTTCCAGCAAAGTAGAGGAGTAGGTGTATCTGAAGAAGTGTTCATATTTGTTTGGGTATTAATCGTTTAATTGTAGCAGAAAACGCCCTTTTTAGACATCGTGGAAGGTTGACAGATGTATTTGTATTATTTCCTAGTAATAGTTCACACAATTATCTCTTCTTCTTGTACATAAGTTGAGTGATAATTATAATTTATATATGAATACCTTCCTCACTATTGCTATAATTCACTTTCTAGCAGTTGCTAGCCCCGGTCCTGATTTTGCTATTGTTGTTAAGAATGGAATAACACAATCTCGCAGCTCTGTTCTTTGGACTGCTTTTGGGGTGTCGCTAGGCATTTTGATTCATGTGGGATATTCAATTCTGGGCATTGGATTCATTATTGCGCAATCAATAGTACTTTTCACAATTATCAAACTAATAGGTGCTGGTTATTTACTATTCATCGGATGGCATTCTCTAACAGCAAAGAAGGGAACTACTTTGGCTGATGCATTCTCTGATTCAGAAAACAAATGTTCTGCTTGGCAATCTATCAGGCAAGGATTCCTTTGTAATGCTCTTAATCCAAAGGCAACGCTATTTTTCTTAGCTCTGTTTACACAGGTTATAGAGCCAAGCACGCCACTTTTGGTTCAGCTAGGATTTGGTATCTATATGTCTTTTCAAACTTTTGTTTGGTTTGCCTTTTTGGGTTCTGCTCTATCTTTGCCAATTATTCGAAAACAGATTTCTACATTTCACCATTGGGTAGAGCGTGTAATGGGTGCAGTTCTTATCACTCTTGGTATTCGTGTAGCTTTAGCAGTTCGAGAATAGTTATTTAACAACCATGTTCTCTCTTGTAGATAAACAGACAGGTAGGTAAAGTGTTTTGGCTTAATGGGGCAATTAGCTCAGTTGGTTAGAGCGTTGCATTGACATTGCAGAGGTCACTGGTTCAAATCCAGTATTGCCCACCATTTAAAACAAAATTAATGTTATGAATATATCTCCGATCAGTTTTATTAAGCTGGTAGGAAGAAGTTGCAAAGAAATCCAAAAATCAGTTCTAATATTTTCTTTAAGTGTTTGACTTCCAAGTTCTACTTGGATTTCTTTGCAACTTGTGCAGCTGTGCGATCAATAGGGTGAGCTCTTAGCATACGATGTGGGTCTTTGAAAAAACTTGAGCGAGCATAGTGACCGCAAAACTCTGTTTCCTCAGACGAGATATCAACTCTCCTAGTAGGGGCTTCTTGCTTTCGTGGTCTCGATGAAGCAATTTTTTTCAATTTTGTCATGAACTTTAAATCAATGTGTTGTTCTTGTTTCTGAAGAATTAAAATAATATTCTTGAATCGCTCTGATGCGACTGGATCAAGAGCTGCTGATTTTGCAAGAGTAGTAAGTGAACTTTGCATTGTGCCTTTGTTCTGTGGAGCGTTGTCTCTGAACATATTTTCGATAATTTGTGATGCTTCACGAGCACAGCCAATTCTCAGCATTTCAAGAGCTGCACCGTTAAACGCACCAGGCTTCTGATCCGTAGCACCACATATTAGATTGGCACCATGTCGTATAAATCCTCTATCTGCCAGTTTTCTTCCTATGTGCATATTGAGATCAGAATCTGTAGGTTGAATCTTTATTGCAAGATCATTGCCCGCATCTAGCTCCCCCTTTTCTACTAGTTTGGTTGCCCGATGCATAAGAAGATACCATCTTGCAATTTCTTCTTCTGGAAAATCACTTCTGATTTGTTCAAGTAATTCTGTAGAATCAGTATTAAAGGAAATTTCTTCGAACAACTCCAATCGTTTCTTTGCCACGATACTTCCTTTAAAAAATTTAGAATTGTAAATATGCCATAATGCTACTTTATAATCTTCTTGCATGATTAATAGGCGAATAAAGATACTCTCAAATATAGCATCCCAGCTATCAGTGTTGATTAATTGACAAAGTAGTTCTTTGCTTAATTGAAATTTTCTAGAATCAACTGCGTTTGAAACGGAATCTCTCACTATCTGTAACCATCCAGTTCTATTTTCTCGTTGTAATTTGTCAATTTCAGATTTAATTACCTCATAAGATGAGGGTGCACATGATAGTTGTTTCTCTATGCCACTTAAAAATGCAGTATTCTTCTCTATTGATTGTCGGATAACCATTATATATTTTATAAACTTTAATATGTATTTTGTCAATGATTTAATGTTCTAACTGCTTTTAGTACAATCAACTAAATAAAAAAGTACTACGCCTCCTCTTTTTCTTATTGATTATGGAATGCTTACTGGTAATCTTTATTTTAGTGCAATTCGCACAATTTCCTTTACGTACGTTGTCCTTTCAAACCATAGGAGAAAGTCTATGAACTCTATAATTACTCGAACGTTTGAAGATGCTTTTCTTGGAATCAAAAAGAATACATGGGATACAATCTTCTTTGAGGGGGGATCCTCAAAAGTTGCTCAACATTTCGTTGTTGATGCAAATTACGAACCCACTCTTTCTGATTTTCCTGAATATGGGGAAGAAAGTTGGAATGATATTCGAGAAGACTGTCGGAATATCAAAATTGAAATTGATCTTTTCCTTGCAGGAAAATCTAAGACATTGCCAGTAGATTCAACGTCAACGAACTCGGACGATGTATCTCCACTCCAGCGACTTTCACAGTATGCTACATCTCATTGGCAACTTACTGTTGCCAATATTGAGCTTACCTCTCAATGCAACTTTCGATGTGGATTCTGTTATCTCGCTGACTATAATAATGGCGGCTTGTCTTTGTTAGAATTAGAAAAACTAGGGATCGGACTACAAAATGCAGGAGTCGTTTTCACATCACTTACTGGTGGTGAAATGTTTATGAGACCTGATGTTGCAGAGATCATTGCTTTGTATTCGCAGTTGGGTTTTGCGCTCGAGATCAAGACAAACGGAGCCTTGCTAAATGCCAACAGAATATCCTTACTAGAAGGGCTTCCTATTTTCGATTTTCAAATCTCAATTTATGAAATCTCAGATGGTATATCAGAAATTACACACAGTCATTACCCATTTGACAGGATCGCTGACAATATACGACAACTTGTTGAAATGGGATTGCCAGTCGGCTTGTCTGTTATTGTCGGCAAGCATAACATTGATGTACTTGATGTGATTCACCAGACTTTGAAAAAGATTGCTGATATCAGCATATTTTATAACCCATTAATAACACCAAGAAGGTCAGGTGCTGACGAAGGAATCGCTTTCCGTCTTTCTGCCGAAGAACTCAATGGTAAATTTCTTCCTTTTTTGCGTAGAAATAATGATTTTGTCAGGGAAGAAAAACATCGTGACTGCTCAACTTGTATAAATCCTTGCTTTGCAGGTAGAAATCAGATTGCGATCGATCCGTCGGGAAATGTGTATCCTTGTTTAGATCTTCCTGAGATTATTGGGAACATAAGGTATGGTGATGTCGACAACATATTATCCATTGAGTCACGTAGAAAGGCTATGGATAAGTTCCTTATTGCAGACATGGCTCAGTGCCTCACTTGCGAAATCAAGGATTGTTGCGATAGCTGTGTTGGCATCGCATTAGTGGAGAACGGCGATCATACTAGGCCAGCTAGACATAAGTGTGACGTCGCTCGTTTTTACGCGCTGAATGATTCTTAACTGAAGGAGAGTATTATGAAGACTTTTTCAAAAACCAAGGTTTATCGAAGGCCCATCAAAGGATTCGGCTGCAGCACCAAGAAATCCAAAACCAGTGGCTGTGGCTAAGACAGTTAATTCTTTGCTGTCTGATCAACCCTGTTCTTTCATCTATGTATAGCTTAAACTCTAGCTGGCCTTGAGCTCTGTAGATTGAAGAATAAACAAAAGGAGCGAGGTCATATCGACCTCGCTCCGCTTATTATTTAAATGCTTCGTACAATTCTCAATATCATTCTGGCTGAAAAGAATATACTTCTCGTTGGGCATAGAGATGCAGGAAAATCGTTCTTTGTTCAACAGCAACTTATTCCATTTTTACAACAACAAGGAATATACGTAAGGTATTTCAAGAATATGAATGAAGATATTTCTTCTATTCTAAATAAAGAAGTGGTAGTCTTTGACGAATTTGAAGTTATCGAAGATAAGAAATTTCTGGAACGACTCCATCCTGAAGAACGACCATATTATAGAAAGACATATCTAGAAAAAGTTTATACATGGCTCGCAAAGGCAAAAAAGATATCGAATAAACGTATTTTCATTGTAACAAGAGACAAGGAAGAGGTTGATAATCTATTACGAACAACTGATTTCGAGTTTGCTGACAATGTTGAAGTGCTTGAATTTCGAAGAGAATGGGTGAGTACTATTGAATGAATACATGTTTATTCAAAGTCCTAACTTTTTCTATTATTGCCCACCATTCGACTCTTCGTTGCTGTAAAAGCAATATCTCCTCGCTTATGGTGAACAATTCTTCTCATAAAAGAGAAGAATGTTTTAGGTTGCCTTTATTCACTCCAGATTAACCTTTTCAAGTTGACAGGGTAAAGTTGCAAAAACACAAAAACTTGTTATAATATAAATATGAAAAATGCACTAGAAAACTATAGGGATCAGTTATTTGGCCCAGTTAAAGGTTTACATAGGTGGTTTGATGACCAGAGACAAATGTTGTTCGATGATAAATTATTCTGGGGTGAATTAGCAGGGATATATGGTGGCGAAGAAACAAGCGAAGTTATTAATGATCTTACAGAAATGTTTAATGATCAACTTGGGTCTGTAGCTGATTTTATTTATGGAAGGAAAATAAGTTCTTTTGATGAATGGGATGCCCTTATGAAGAAACTAGGTAGCGAAATACGAGGTTCTATTGAAGCAATACTAGTTGAACATTCTGAACATCAAGATAGACGCAAAGGGCTTGAATTATTTCTTGATCAAGTGGCATCAAATTTGGAAAATGGTTTTGTTGTCGATAGGGCAGAATTATTTATTTCAGAATATGTGATTAAAGATTCAGAATTATATGAGTTCCTCTTGAGTGAAGCTAAAAAGAATAAGCATTATGATGACGATTACAGAGAAGATTTTATGTGTGATGTTATTTTAGAATATATTGATGCTCATCGTAATCATCAACAATAAATAGTATAAAATGATTCATAGTATAAAAATTTGATCAGTGTATTTAGTTTATATCTCTAAAAAAGTACTACGCCTCCTCTTTTCTAAATTGTTTTGAGTAATTGTATGACTAGCAATGTATAATTGAATTGTTGATTTACTCTTAAATGCATTTATTTTTTGAATAAATTTATTTCTACTTGCGTAGTAATGTATTGAATTACATGAATCATTTAGTGTTAGCAGATTTAAGTGATGAGGAATTGGCATCTCTAGTTAGCTCTCAAAATGAGGCGTATGACATATTAATGGAACGTTATGAGATTAAGCTTATGCGTTATATTCGTCGTTTATCTGTACTTAATCAGCAGGAGGTAGAAGATATTTTGCAAGATGTATTTTTAAAAGCGTACATGTATATAAATGATTTTGATAAAAGCTTAAAGTTCTCTAGTTGGATATATAGAATTACTCACAATGCTGTAATAAGTGAACATCGTAAATGGGCAAAGTATGCTTATGAGCCTATTGATCAAGATGCAGAAAATATAATTCAATTAATTGATGACATTGATTTTGGATATGATTTTGATAGAAAAATTTTAAGGGACATAATGCAAAAAGGTATTGCATCTATTCCATTAAAAGAGCGCGAGGCTATACAGTTATATTATATGGAAGGATTCTGTATGCAGGAGATTAGTGATATTTTAAAAAAGCCTATCGGATCTATTGCTACATTAATCAGAAGAGGAAAACAAAGGCTAAAAAAATTTATTGATCGTAACTTTCCATCTAAATCATGATTAAATCTACAATCGCTAATCGGGTTTCTAAAAAGATAAGAAAGAAGTCAGTTCGACCTATCCCATCTTGGTTATTTGTTATTCGCAATGATTTATTTTGGGCATTAGCTGTTTTAAGTATTTGTTTTGGAGGCATCATAGCTTCTTTGTGGATTTTTCTGATTAGACAAGAGGAATTTGATCTTTATTATTTAGTTTTAGTTGATTCTGATGCATTTATTATTCTGGTATTACTACCTTGTTTATGGCTTTTGTTAATGTTTTTGCTTATAGGTACTACAATATTTAATTTAAAGCATACAAATAAAGGATATCGCTTTAGAGTGTTTCCTGTTTTAGTTGCGACCATTCTTTCTAGTTTGATTTTAGGTTCTTTCTTGCATTCTACTGGTTGGAGTTACAGTTTAGATTTGTTGTTAAAACAAAATATTCAACCTTACAGAGAAGTGCGTGATCGTAGGGTTAATCTTTGGATTAATCCTGAAGATGGCATGATGTCTGGTGTTATAGAGAAAGTAAAAAATGATATTTTATATGTTCGTGATTTAGATGGTTATATATGGGAAGTGGATATTGCAGGCATACCACGTCCACCATTAGAACTTATGCAGATAGGTATGCATATTCGAATACTTGGGTTTTCTTTAGATGAAGAAATATTTATAGCAGAATCTATACGTCCTTGGAGACCTAGTTTTATTAAATAAAAAATCTGAAAAAATGAATAATTATTTCATCTAATGCGTAGTACCAAGTGGACGTCTACATTTTATATTTATTACCAAATATCTAATTATGAAACCATCACTATCATTTGTCCGTGGCACAGCTATTGGATCAGTTCTATCGCTTTCTGTACTTGCTGTTATTCCTGTATTCGCAGCTAATGCAAATAAAGAAGCAAGAGGTTCACATTTTACTCCAGAACATCATGAAGAAATTATAGAAGCTTTGGATAATGGAGATTATGAAACTTGGAAATCTCTAATGGAAAATTCTGCTCATAGTCCAAAAGTAATGGATGTTGTTACAGAAGATAATTTTCAAACATTTATTGGAATACATGCCTTAAGAAAAGAGGGGAACTTTGAAGGCGCAAAGATATTAGCTGAGGAAAGCGGAATTGATTTCGGAAGAGGAAAAGATATGAAAGATTGTGGAAAAAGACGTGGAAAAAAGCATGGAGGTCATGGAAGAGACTTCATCGATAATCTTTCAGAGGAAGGCCGCGTCTCTTTTAAAGAGGCTATGAGGTCATGTAGGGAAAATAACGATGATTGGGAAACTGTAAAGCAATGTCATCACGACCTAATGGAAGAGCATATGAACAAATAAAAAAATAATATTTTCAAAGAGCGATAAAATGGGCACCTCTAGGTGCCCTTTTTTTATTTATTAACAAAAAAAGTACTATGCCTCCTCTTTTCTAAATTGTTTTGAGGAATAGAATGATGCGCTATGTTTAACCAACTCATTGATTTAGTTTTCCCTAAACGAAGCCTAACTGGATCTATTGGATCTTGGATGACAGATGATGAGAAGAAGCTTTGTAAGATCAATTTGATTCATGAGGATACTGCTAGGCTAAGAAGTAGGGGACTTTCTGACATTGATGAGATTTATGCTGCAATCCCTTATGACACAAAGCATATTAAAAAACTGATTCATCTATTTAAATATCGCAGGATTCCATCACTTTCTAGTTATTTAAGTTCTATGGTTATTCAGTCTGATTTTCCATTTAATCAAGATTCTGTTCTTTGCCCTGTGCCACTACATTGGACGCGAAAATATTGGAGAGGATTTAATCAGGCAGATGTATTGGCAAAAGAGATTGGTGCTTCTTATAAAATATCTGTTATCAATTTACTAACTCGCACTAGACCAACTGGACATCAAGCACGTAGAACTCGATCAGAACGCTTAGTTGCACTTAATGGAGCATTTAAATGTGTTGCAGAAAGATCGGATTCTAATAAAACAGTGATTCTAGTAGATGACTTATCCACAACTGGGGCAACATTGAATGCTTGTGCAAAAACTCTAAAAGAGGCTGGTTTCAATAATGTTATAGGTTGGGTTGTGGCCCATGGCTAGTGCTTTTATCAGTCTAGTTTTCTGACCATTATTGTATTGCAAAAGTGATTTGTATTTACTGCAACTTGAAGTGGTGTGGAAAACTTTTCAGTTATCCACTTCGGGAGTAATATCACTTCCTCTAATAAAAACTGACATGATATTTCTTCTGTCAACATTGGCTTTCATTTTGCTATTAAGTGTTCTGATCATCATTCATGAGCTAGGGCATTTTATGGCTGCCAGAAAGGCAGGAGTCATTGTTCAGGAGTTTGGATTTGGTCTACCGCCAAAGGCAAAAGTCTTGTTTAAACAAGGTGGAACATCTTTTACTATCAACTGGATTCCTTTTGGTGGGTTTGTTCGTCTACAAGGTGAAAACGCATTAACAGAGGAGGATCGTTTGGCAAAAGGTAGCTTTGGAGCTGCTTCTATTCCAGCGAGGATTGTTATTTTGTGTGCAGGTGTAACTATGAACTTTTTGTTAGCAATTATTTTACTTACTTTTGGTTTTTCTTTCGGTAAATGGATACCAACGTATCTCTCTATGGAAGATATGCAGCGAGCAGCTGATAGAGGGGTAATTTCTATGGAGCTTGCTGTGCATATAGATGAAGTGGTTAGCGGAGGTAACGCTGCAAAGATTGGTGTTCCACAGAATTCAATACTTACGGCTGTAAATGGAATACCTGTACGATTGCCAGACGAAGTTCAAAGATTGCAGGCTGAAAACTCTGTTGTAACGTATTCGATTCTCTCTGGTGAGGATTTTTCTGAAGTTGAAATTTTCACAGTTAATTTAGAAGATGGAAAATCTGGAGTAGTTCTTTCTTTGCTTGCTAAGGAATTATCATCTCCAAAAAGATCATTGTTGTCTTCTTTGTCCTTATCGCTCAGGGAGACAAAAATTATGACTGAACAGACAATAATTGGTATAACCAATTTGTTTGTGTCACTGGCTAAATCAGGAAAAGTCCCAGAAGGAATTTCTGGATTAGTAGGAATCGCGCATCTTACACATGTCTCTGTACAACAAGGATTTATGACTTACCTTAGGTTAGTATCCTTGCTTAGTTTGAGCTTGGCAGTTTTAAACATTTTGCCTTTCCCAGCGCTAGATGGAGGCAGATTAGTATTTGTAATTGCAGAATTCATTGGCAGAAAACCTGTTAATCGTAGATTTGAATTGATAGTTAATGGAGTGGGATTCCTGTTTCTAATAAGTGTAATTTTCTTAATCACTTTCTATGACATTGTCCGTCTCTTCTAAAACACAGGTGGCCGTTCAATGTAGTGCAGAAGAAATAGCGCTACAAGATGTGTGGTTAAAAATATTAAAAGCTTTGTATCCTAGAATCTCACGAAGTTTGTTTATTACTTGGTTTAGAGACACAGCAATACTTGGCAAAGATGATGGTACTTTTATAATTGGTTTGCCTATTCCAATGGGTCTTGAGTGGCATTTGGAACATTATCGTGGGATTACATTAGAGGAGGTCCAAAAAATTGATCCAACTATTAAAAAATTGGTCTACAAAGTTGATGGTGCGTTAAAAGATAATAGAAGTAGAACTTTCGATTTACTTGAACATTTCCCTGAGCAGAAAAAGGGTAGGAAACTACCAAATAAACAAGAGATTAAACTGCCAGAGGGGATTATAAGCAGGATTTTGAATCCACGTTATATGTTGGATAATTTTGTAGTAGGTAGCGGTAATAGGCTTGCGCATGCTGCATGTCAGGCTGTTGCTGCGTACCCTGGGGGCAAATACAACCCACTATATTTATATGGGGAAGTAGGATTGGGGAAAACTCATCTATTACAGGCAACTGGTAATGCAATCTTAAGACAAATGCCAAAAGCAGCAGTTGTGTACACAACATCAGAAGATTTTACTAACGAGGTTGTAGATGCAATTAGAACTCAAAAGATGGAGAAGTTCAGGTCAAGGTACAGAAAAGTTGATGTGTTAATAATTGATGATATTCAATTTTTAACAAATAAGGATCGTACACAAGAAGAATTTTTTCATACTTTCAATTCACTATACGAAGCAAATAAACAAATAATCCTATCCGGAGACAGGCCACCAAAAGAGTTGCTACTAGAAGACAGACTAAAGTCTAGATGCGAGCGTGGAATGATTGCAGATATAGATGCTCCAGATTATGAAACTCGCTTAGCAATTCTTACAGAGAAAGCACTCGAGTATGAACTATTTATAGATCCAAAGGTTTTACAATTTATAGCAGAGCATGCAACAAGGAACGTTCGTGAACTAGAAGGAATCTTGATGCAGGCAGTTGCTCAATTTGAGCTAGAGGAACGTATGCCTTCGGTAAAAAGTATTTCAGAAATTATGTCTAAATTCCATGGCGCAGTTGTAGATAAGAAAGAGGAGAATATTGGCTTTGATATGCCAAAAAACCGTGCTCCAACTTTTCAACACATCATGGAAGCTGTTAGTACATATTACTCAGTATCATTACAAGATATTACTGGAAAATCTCGTGTTAGAGAGATATTAATTCCAAGACAAATCTCTATGTATTTAGGAAAGAAACATGCTCGAATGAGTTTTGTAGGTATTGGGGAAGTATGTAGCGGAAGAGACCACACAACAGTTATGCATGCTGTTCACAAGATAGAGACTCAGTTAAACGATGATCCACAATTACTTAGGCAAGTACGAGCAATAGAAAGAGATATGGGAATAATTGTATAAGCTATAAGCTATAAGCTATAAGCTATAAGCTATAAGCTATAAGCTATAAGCTATAAGCTATTTTA
>Ga0209249_1000707_pt1 | contig 37998 bp, 33 predicted proteins | sample SaaInlV_200m_DNA_4_FD_184653 | JGI IMG/M metagenome (GOLD analysis project Ga0209249, IMG submission 184653) | Marine microbial communities from expanding oxygen minimum zones in the Saanich Inlet - SI037_S3LV_200m_DNA (SPAdes) (version 2) | ecosystem: Environmental > Aquatic > Marine >...
CTGGAAGAAATGCCCATACTAATTAAACGTTCCTTAACGGCTTTTGCACGAGTTTCAGAAAGCGACTGGTTTAGCGTTTCATCACCATCGCTGTCCGTGTGTCCTTCAACACTGAAATTCAAATCAGACTGTTTATTCATTAAATTGAATATCTCGTTAATAGCCCCGTTACTTTCGGGTTTAATTGTGGATTTATTCACATCGAAACGAATGCCGTTAACGATAATTTTTCCATCGGAAAGTACACGGTCGTAGTATTTTACACCGCCTTCTGCGATTCGGATATTTTTTAAATACAATTTTTCTGCCAACGCTCGAATGGTAATTCCCCAAGGATTTCCTTCGAGATGAGGCACATTGATTAGGCGTGTATCATCCATGTATGCTTTAAATTTCCCTTTCGTATATGCAATGGAAATGTGTCTCCATTTTCCTGTAGGTTCTTCGCTCCAGCCAAGACTTTCGGTTCCCGGGTAGCGTTTATCGGTATTTGCAAACTCTAATCCCGTGGGATTAACAGTTAGTTTCTCACCCAATCCTTTATTCCACTGGTTTTTATGGTCTCTGAAATGGATAAAATACCTGTTGCTGGGAGACCTACCCTTTTCAAACCAAACATCAAATTCAATCGTAAAAATTTCGGGTAAGTAATCTTCTGTTGCATTTTTTACGTAGGGAACAATTGAACCGCCGCCATTCAAAAAAATAATTACCGGCTCATCATCCATTTCCCCAATTTCAGCAGATCCTTTGTATAAATCCCATCTACTTGGGAATTCGCCACTTTCTTCATCGGCACTCGGGGTATCTTCAAAAATAACTTCGTCACCAGGCACAAAATCGTATTTAGCCCATTTAACATCCGGCGCCGATGGTTTCTCTTCTGCTAAATCGGCAGACTGGTCGCTTGCATTATTTTGCTGAACCTTTTCTTCCTGCTGCGAATTATCCTTCTTTTTATTTTTCTTTTTGAAAAGTTTGCCAATTCCTTCTTCCAGTTTGTCAAAACCTTTATCAATGGCCTGGTCGGTGCGAGAATTTGCCCGTTGGTTGGCTTCGCGTTTTACTTTTGTTTCTACATCAACTTTAACTTGTGAAAGTGAAGTTGCGTAAAATAGTACCGTAATTAGCAAGCTTAAAATAATCTTAATCTTCATGTGAATTATGTTAGTCTGTTTAATGGCGTGAATTTATTAAACCCTCAAGTGGCAATCTCCACAAACTTGAATGTGTTAGGATTCGTTTTGAAATTGTTGATTATTTTGAAGTATTTGTAACAATGTTTTCTTTTTACGTGTGGATGTTGGAATTCGTGTATTATCGGAAAGAATTAGTTTAAAACCATCCGATTTATCAATTTTTGAAATGTGCATTAGATTTACCAAATACGATTGATGTGTACGAAAAAAGCGATACCGGATTAATTCAGTTTCAAATTCTTTAATATTTCGCGATACTACAATTGGCTCTTGATTGGTTAGATAAAAAGTGGTGTAACTGTTATTACTTTTGCAGAAAAGAATATTTTCTATTTGAATTAAATGAATGGAATCGATGGTATTTAATACCAATTTTCGATTTGTTAGCATAAGTAAATTTTTTGCCGAATCTACCCACGAAAAATACTTTTAACAGTTGCTAATTTGAATTCGCAAAGATTGAGTTTGAAAATGGAATGAATTTGGGGTTTGGCAATTTTCAGAAAATTAGAGTTGTTCCAGGAGGGATATTAACTGTTTTTTCTGACGAAGCGAAACTGGTATCTCTTTTTTGTTTTTCATGATAATAAACCCACCATCGGTTTTATCTATTTTTTTGACGTGGTTTAAATTTACCAAATACGATTGATGTGGCCTGAAAAAACTGTAATCCTTTAAAAGTTCAACATACTCTTTTATACTTTTCGAAACCACAATTCGCTCATTATTTTCGAAATAAAAAGTAGTATAACTGTTGTCGCTTTGGCAGAATAAAATATCACTGATATCGATAATATGAAGAGAATCAATGGTTTTAAGAACCAACTTTTTACTTTGGATTTCTTTTCTGAACGAATCCATTAAAATATCAGTCTGAACCTGGTCGTCGGTATTTTTTTCAATGTCGGCTAAAGTTCGTTGAATGGCTTGTTGAAATTCTGTTTCGTTAACAGGTTTCATAATGTAATCGTGGGCACTAAATTTTATGGCTTTAATGGCGTAATTATCGAATGCAGTAATAAAAACCACCTTGAATTTATACGGTCTGAGTTGCTGAAGAATTTGAAAACCCGAACCTCCTTTAATTTCAATATCGAGTAAAACCAAATCGGGTTCTACAGTTTGTATTAAACGCACTCCGGTTTCAACAGAATCGGCTTTCCCCATTAATTTTATTCCCGGAAAATAATCGGCCAGCAAACGGGAGTTTACTTCCTGCATGGCTGGTTCGTCGTCTATAATTACTGCTTTAATCATTGTTTAGAACCGGAATATCAATGGTGATTTTTACTCCGGAAAGTTTTGGGTTTGTATCATTTAAATTCAACAGCTCAAATGTAAACTTTTTATGGTGTTTTTGTTGAATTAGTTTCCTTCGTTTTTCAAAAATATTCATCGCCATCGATTGATGTTCTTTTGCAATTTCGTCGTTTTTATGAATTCCATTCCCGTTATCTTCAATAATAAACTCAACCCAATCGGTTTTGTCTGAAATATGTAAACTCAAAAAACCCTCGCGTTCTAAATTTTTAAAACCGTGTTTTATTGAATTCTCAACAAAAGGTTGAATTAGCATGGGTGGAATCCGGATAAGATCAACTTCCAAATCATTCGAATAAATTATATTGAAATCGAATTTATTTCCAGAACGCATTTTTTCCAGTTCGACGTAATTTTTCAACATACTAATTTCGTCGGCCAGTGAAATGGTTTCGGCAACCGAGTTGTTTAATGTTCCGCGTGTTAAAGAAGCAAATTGTGAAAGGAATTTCGACGCTTCACGATTTTCGTTTTGCAACATAAAATTCTGAATTGAACCCAAAACATTGAATATAAAATGCGGGTTCATTTGCGAACGAAGTACCTGTTGTTGAAGATCATTTTGTTTCAATTCAGCCTGGTTTCTGCGAATGTTCAGAATATAAAGAATAAGTAAAATTACAATTATCAATACTGCAATTAGAAATATTCCGGCACGTAAACGTTGATTTTTTAACCGGTTTTCTGTTGTTAGCAAATCAATTTGCTGCTCTTTTACTTTGGTCTGATATTTAGTTTCTAATTCAGAAATATTGTTTTTTATATCGGCCGAAGAAATTGCATCATTTACCGTATAATGGCGTTGTAAAAAAATAAAAGCCTGCTCAAATTTATTTTGAGAACTTTGATAATCAGCAATAAATTTTAAAGCCAAACTTTGTTCGCGTAGCAAATTGCACTCTTCCGCTTTTCGCAAAGCTTCGCTGGCATAAAACAAAACGGAATCATTTTTATTGAGTTCCTGATAAAGTTCTGCTATGTACAAGTATTCTTCAGAAGCACCCATACAATCCAGTATTTTTTCAGAAAGTTTCAACGATTGTTTATGATAAATAATGGAACTGTCTAAAACGCCCGTTTCAAAATAAACATCGGCTAAATTACCAAGTCCTTCGGCAATTCCCAGATTCCATCCAATTTGCTCCGAATAGCGAATCACATTTTTATAAAATACGATGCAGCTATCAAACATTTCGCGCGTTTTGTAAATATTTCCAAGCTCGTTATAAAAAATGGCAAAGTTGGAGGGTGAAACACTGTCTCTTTTTTGCAATTCCTGCTTTGCCAATCCCAAATAGTAATCTTGGTTCGGAATATCATCGAGCAACTGTTGCAGTACTGCGAGCTTCATGTAATTATTAAAAATGCGCGGATGGTTACTTTCCTTTCGAATTTCCAGAGATTTTAGCAGACAGTCAACCGCATTTGAATAGTCACCCATATCTTTATAGGCAGCACCCATATTTTCATAACTGTTTGCTTCAATTAAATGTTCTTTCTGGGCGATATTTATCTCCAATGCTTTTTGAAAATAGTTTACTGCTTCCTGATTTTTACCCAAGATTGAGTTTGAGATACCAAGCTTATTATATGTTTCTGCCAGATAGAAACTGTCTTCTTTTTCTTCCTGTAAAAGGAGCATCTGTTTAACAATCTCCTCATATTTTTCCCAGTTCCCTTTTCTCTCATAAAGATTTGAAAGAGATTTTAACAGTTTCTTCTTTTCTTCTAATTCAGTTGCATTGTGAAAAAGTGTGCTGAGACTATCGATTTGTGGCTGAGTATCGACCTGTGCAAATGCAATATTTTGAGTTGACAGTAAATTAATCAACAGCAGAATAAAAATATATTTGACTTTCAAATTACTAATCATTAATGTTTTTTTTGAAAGTGACGAATTTAACAAAAAGTAAGTTTGATTATTAAAATTTTAAAAAATATGTGCAACTCTAAATAGTGGTACGAAATGTATTTTATTTTAGGTGTGTGTTTAACTATTTTGTGAGCGTAAGTTCGTAATTATTAGCTTTTTGTAATCGCGCGTAAAATTAAATTTGCTGGCGGAGTACTTGGAATAAGTTTGTAAATTCTGATTTGCTATCCAAATTAGAGTGATGGATATTACCAAAATAAATCATTTGTACAGAAAAAGGTTCATAAATGTTAGCTCCGGGAATATCAAAAGGTTTGGTTTCTTAGTATACAGAGTAAAAAAGATTGATGACAGATTAATAGTCAACTTTTCCGTACCCAATTATTTTAGGGCCAAAATCGAGTGTAAGTGACGCTAATCCGATGGGTGTCATTCCAACAACAAAAGGTTTTCCGCGGTACTTAAAATAAAACATGGCGTAACCATGTTCGTAAAAAACCAAATCTCCTACTTCTGGCGAGGAATCTAAATTTGGCAACACTTCTTTTAGTTTGTATCGTTCGTTGTTCTCGATGTTTGTTTTAGCAAATTTATTTATCATATAAGTTGCAAAGCTGGGCGAGTCGAATCCTTTTTCCAGCGAATTCCCTCCTAAATGCCATTTAACCTTTTCATCGTCTATCAGTTCGCGCATTTCGCTTAACAATCGGGTTTGTTTTGGGTAAACCGAAAACAACTCTTTATCGATTGAGAAATTAAATGAATGCCGCTTGTCTTTGTAATTTATTGCCAGTTCCATTACTTTTCTCATTTCTGCAAGACTGTCGGTTTTTAAAATTACCGAATTATTAAGTTCGCCGATTGTAACTTCCAGGTCTTGTTTTTGTATTTCCAGAACTTTCACTTGTGTATTGGCATTATCAACCGATAAATAGGAAATAACGATAAGAACGACTGTAATAATTAATGGAATTGAAGTATAAAGAAACATTCGTTTTCTCGACCTTTTTTCCTCATTCTGGAACTTGCTTAATATTTGTTCGTTTTTATTTTCCATAATTATCCAAGTACGTTTTTTTCAATAAACTTCCAGATTAATTCTTCGAGCTTTTTTTTGTCGGCTCCTGTCGAATGTTTGTGTTGTTCCGATAACTCGCTAATAAGTTTTATCCTGTTTTTACGATCGACAATTTCTTTTATAGGAAATGCACAAACCGAAGAAACAAGCGTTCCCGAAACGCTTACTAAACTTTTCATTTCGTTTGGGAAAGTAAGAATATTAAATGCATTAAGTAAGATGATTAATAATCCGATAAATATTATTAATAAGGCAAACCCAATTCTAAATCGAATCGAATTTTTATATGTTTGAATTATTTGGTCTATGTACAAATCGACATCCATTTCCAGAAATTTGCGATAGACAATTTACAACAAATATAAAAGATTAACAAGTATTTTATTTGAGTCTTTTTAGGAAGTAGATTTTAATGCTTTGATAATTAACGTGAGTTCGACCAAAAGAAACGAATAACGATAAGAATATTAACAAGTTACTTTATGCGGGCGCGTCAAAATTCCGTAAATCGGGCTAATTGGCTGCTATGAAAAAAGGCTAAGGTTAATTTTGACATGATTTTTCTTTGCTTCGTTTCTTTTCATCAAGGAAAAGAAATGAAGTGGGGTTTGGGGCAAAGCCCCATTCAGTCAGATAATTAGATAGTTATAATTTTATATATTGAACTTAGATAGACATCCAACTCTCCCTCGTTACAAACAAGATGGAGAAAAAAAACCAACTTTCATCTGAAAATTGGCTTTCTAAATTATTTATTTGATTTTACTAATCTCTTAACTCAATCTCTACTAATTCGAATACTTGATAAAATCCATAATCACCGGGCTGGTCTTTTATAACTTTTGCAAGTAATCCGGGTTTGTCATTTATCATCCAAAGTTTTAAGTTTTCATAATCATCGCCTATTGCTTCAATTACAGTGCAATTAAATGTACCTGCCGCAGAAGTGATTTCTTCTTCACCCAGCACTCTGAAAGTATAGCTTTCAAAGGGATAAAGTTTATTATTCCAATTGTGCATTGCAACTGGCATTTCCGAATTTTCAGGGAGCGAGGCCGTATCGAAACCTACAAATATATTATCCATATATATTCCTTCGTTCATACTTCCCCTAACATTTGCTGTAAGTTTTTTTGTATCAAAAGACTCTGTTTCTTCAACCAAAGCAGAAAATTCATATACCAATTTATTTATATTTGACAAGTATTCGATGAGTTTTGCAAAATCTTTCCACGGCAATTTTTCCAAATCTGCCTCGTATTTGTAATCGCCATTTTCATTGTAGAAATCGTCATCAGAAAAAGTTGGTCTTTCAACTTTAATATCTTTTTGCTCTGCTTTTGTTGCATTAATATTATTGCCTTTATTTTCTAATTCAAGTTCAGTGTCGGTAATTTTTACAACTGTGTTTAGTCCTCGTAATTCATCATCCGAAGTCATAACTATAAGTGATTTTTCTTTTGAATTATACATCCATGTTCCCTTACTTGTAAATTCTGCTCCATCCATTTTTTCCAGACTTATAAAAGAATCGGGTAATTTGAAGCGCAATATTTTATCCACGTCTTCAACTGAAACTTTCCATAATCCTTCTAATTTTGAGTTTTTGTTTTCTGTTTCAATGGTTTTTTGGTCCATTTTTTTGAAAAATAATTTCATTTCAGAACCACTTAAAACCATTTCATTTTCGTTGAGTTTTGATATTTTTCGTTCACCGGCAAACTCCTTTATCATTTCCGATTCAATGGTAACTGTTTTTCCTTTTTTCTTGTAGACCCAGTTCCCAAAAACTCTACCTTCCATTTCCACGTAACCATCGTCTTTAAAAATTACTTCAGAATATACTTCCTCAATGTTTCCCGCAGCTTCTACTTTTGTGAGTAACCATTTACCCGTAATTGAATTTTCTTGTGCATTTAAGTTTACCGAAATAATTAGCAGCGTAACTAATACAATTGCAATTTTTTTCATAATTATCTTATTTAATTAGTTGTTTTATTTTGATTTTTTACCAGCCCAATACAAAACATTTTGACTGATCTTTTGGGGTGATTTTTAGTTTGTTTTTATTTTTATCAAGCATTATTTCAAAATCAGATTCTACACATTTGTTTGTTCCGTCAGAATGAATTTTTATACTAACGTCTGCATTAAAAATTGCGAATCGTACTTCGAATTCATTTCCGGTAATTTCTTTGATTTGCAATTTTCCGTAGTTGCCCTCAGTTGTTTCGAAAATTAAAGTAGTAGCCTGCGATAACACAACTTCGTTGCTTGTCATAAACTGCTTTTGCGATTTAATTAATCGATTGTCAATTTTATTGTAATCATTTACACCTTCAATAATTACCTTTTCTCCATCTTGTGTGAAATACTCAAAATTATCGCATCCAATTAAATCGCTTGAATCAAACGATGCTTTTATTCCATTTTTTGTTTTTAAAGTAGAATTCTCGAATTGCAAATCTAAACCTGAATATCCCTGATAAACATCTGAGGAAACGTATTTAAACCCTTGTGGAATTTCGAATTTATTTTCTGGAATTTCAACGTCAATTTCAATCTTTGTGGCTTTTATAACCATCATTGTCATAAAATTGATTTCCGATTGTAATTCTAAACCTTCCCATGTAATTTTTGTGGCTTTATTTGCCTTCCAAACTTTGCCCTCTTTCCGCATGAAATTTGTGGTGCCATTTTGAACGTAACTCTCAGCTTTTATCAATGCCTCAGAAACTTCAGTACAACTTCGGTCTCCGTTTAATTGATAGTATGCATAAGTTTCGTTTCTACCAATTGCAACTTCATTTTCCTGATGATTAATTGTGTATGCTTTGTTTCCAATCAGAATAATCGTTTCGTATTCTTTGTCGGTATTTCCACCAAAATTTAATTCTTTTCTGATATAATCTGCCTGTTTGTATCCCCAATCATCAATGTATTTAATATGAGATCCACCAAACGAAGCTTCGTATTTGTATTCGATAATTGCAGATTTAAAAGGGAATATTTTCGTTTGTTGTTTTTGAGTAAAAAGATTTGAAACAAAAAGTATAGAAATAAAGAATAGTTTTGATTTCATAAAATTAAATTGAAAAAATTCGGGTTACAGTATTGATTTTCTGGTGAATTTAGTTGGCTAAATGTATGTTTTTAAATGAAACTTGAAAGTGTGCATTATCACTTTGAATATGCAATTTATTTCGTAGAATGTGCAATTCAGTTAAATATTGTTTTCGCAAGAATTTAAATCGAAAAAAGATTATAAAAAAACCACCTCCCGAAAAACGGAAAGTGGTTTCAATATATTTTCTTTACTAAGTACTTACTACTAAATACTCAATACTCAATACTCAATACTAATCTTTAACTACCAAAGTCGTCAAACAAAACATTCTCATCCGGTACACCTAAATTGTACAGCATTTTCTGAACGGCGTCATTCATCATTGGTGGTCCACACATGTAGAAATCTATATCTTCAGGTTCTTCGTGTTGGCTCAAGTAGTTGTCGTAAATTACCTGGTGAATAAATCCAACCGGGCCTGTCCAATTATCACCTTCTTCAGGTTCTGAAAGCGCAAGATGGAATTTAAAGTTAGGGAATTCCTTTTCAATGGCTTTAAATTGCTCGTAATAGAAAACTTCTTTCCACGAACGTGCACCGTACCAGAACGTTATATTTTTCTTCGATTCTTTTAAAGTATGGAAAAGGTGAAACAAATGCGAGCGCATTGGAGCCATTCCGGCACCTCCACCAACAAACATCATTTCGTTATCGTTGTCTTTTAAAAAGAACTCTCCGTAAGGACCTGAAACGGTTACCTTATCGCCTGGTTTTAATCCGAAGATATAAGAAGAACAAATACCAGGATTAACTTTCTTAAATCCATTATTTGCACGGTCCCATGGTGGAGTTGCAATACGAATATTCAGCATTACAATATTTCCTTCGGCTGGATGATTCGCCATTGAATAAGCACGGAATGTAGGTTCCGGATTTTTCATAACCAAGTCGAACATGCCAAATTTTTCCCATTCTTCGCGGTACTCCTCTTCAATATCCATGTCTTTAAAGGCCACTTCAATTTTAGGCACATCAATTTGAATGTATCCACCCGATTTGAAATCCAAAGTTTCTCCTTCGGGAAGTTGAACAACAAATTCTTTGATAAATGTTGCCTGATTTTCGTTTGAAACAACTGTACATTCCCATTTTTTAACACCCAAAATCTCCTGGTGGATTCGAATTTGCATATCCTCTTTCACCTTCACCTGGCACGCTAAACGCCAGTTGTCGTTTTGTTCTTTACGCGTGAAAAAACCGGTTTCGGTTGGTAAAATAGAACCGCCACCACCATCAACCTGACAACGGCACATTGCACATGTTCCTCCACCTCCGCATGCCGAAGGAAGTAAAACTTTGTTGTTTCCAAGTGTGGTTAAAAGTGTGTCGCCGGGTTCGGTATCCATTTCAACATCGCCATCGTTTATACTGACTTTTACAATTCCCGAAGGCATCAGTTTTTTCTTGGCATAAAGTAAAATGGTTACCAATAAAAGTATTACTCCTAAAAATACTACTACACTGGCAATTACAACTGTAGTTTGTGTCGATAACAATATCATTGTTAGTTGATTTTTGTTTTTATAATTTAATTCCCATAAAACCCATAAAAGCCAAACCCATTAAACCGGTTACAATAAATGTAATTCCGAGTCCACGTAACGGTGCAGGTATATTGGAATATTCAATTTTTTCTCTGATAGCTGCAACACCAACAATGGCAAGCAACCAACCGACTCCCGATCCAATCCCATAAACGGTAGCTTCGCCAACGTGCAAAAAATCTTTTTGTTGAAGGAAAAGCGATCCCCCAAGAATTGCACAGTTTACTGCAATTAAAGGAAGAAAAATACCTAACTGATTGTATAAATCGGGAGCAAATTTTTCAACTATCATTTCAACCAATTGCACCATAGATGCAATTATTGCAATGAACATGATAAAACGCAGGAAACTCAAATCTACACTGGCAAAGTCTTCGCCCAACCAAATTAAGGCACCTTCGTTTAAAACATAATTTTCTAACAAGTAGTTTACAGGAACTGTTATAGCCAAAACAAAAATAACGGCAATTCCAAGTCCCATGGCTGTACTCACCTTTTTCGACACAGCTAAATACGAACACATTCCGAAGAAGTACGCAAAAACCATGTTTTCGATAAAGATTGACTTTATAAATATATTAATCAGATTTTCCATTCTAATTCTGTTTTTGTGTTAGAAATTAATTTTCGATTAATTTGCGGTTTTTGCTGCGCTGCACCCAGATAATTATTCCCACAACAATAAGTGCCATCGGAGAAAGTACCATTAAACCGTTGTTTTCGTAAAATCCGCCGTTGGCAATGTACCAGCTCTCCGGAATTACTTTGTAACCGAACAAAGTACCCGAGCCAAACAATTCGCGGAAGAAACCTACAATAATTAAAATAACTCCGTAACCGGCTGAATTTCCAATACCATCGAGGAACGATTGCCACGGGCGATTACCCAAAGCAAAAGCTTCCAACCGACCCATAATAATACAGTTGGTAATAATCAATCCAACAAATACCGAAAGTTGTCGACTCACATCAAAAACGTAAGCTTTTAAAACCTGGTCAACCAGAATTACCAAAGCTGCAATTACCACAAGCTGAACAATAATTCGGATACGGTTTGGTATTGTATTTCTTAATAACGAAATAATTACGTTTGCCAAAGCTAAAACGGCTGTTACTGAAATAGCCATTACAATTGATGGTTTTAGCTGCGCTGTAACTGCCAGTGCCGAACAAATTCCCAAAACTTGTACAGTAATCGGATTACTGTTGTTCATTGGGTCCGACAGCAGTTTTAAATTCTTTTTTGAAAATAATGGTTCGCTCATTACTTATTGTTTTTTCTTTTTTAAGAATTCCTGATAACTTGTAAAGTCGTCGAGAAGCATTTTCTCCAAACCTTTACTTGTGATTGTTCCTCCCGAAATTCCATCAACTTTATGTTCCTCGGGTGCAACCTGCCCAATTTTAGCAACTAAAATTGAAACCAGTTTTCCAGATGCATCGAAAATTTGCTTTCCTACAAATGCCGATTCAAAAGCGGCGGTTGAAATTTCAGCACCCAAACCCGGAGTTTCGCCTTCGTGATCGAAGTTGGCACCATAAATTGTACTCATGTCTTCGTTCAGCGCAACAAATCCCCAAACGGGTCCCCAAAGTCCGGCACCGCGTAAAGGAAGCACATATTTCAATCCTTCATCGGTTTGAAATTCAAAAATGGGAAGTACCATTTCGCTGGCATCTTTTGCACGTTCTTTTTTAAGGTCGGTGTTAAAAGCATCGCCGTCAACCTGCTCTCCATTTACGTTTACCACGTATTCGTTAAGAATTTTATCGGCGTATATTTTTTCCGCGTTGGTTGCATCACTTTCGATATTTACCGAAGCCAAAATATTTTTCTTCTTGTCAATTTCGAAGTTCCGCTTCTGCCTTGGCTGCAACGCCATGGAAACAGAGGCCAGAACTGCTGCAACCAGAATAACCATGATTGCTGCGTATAAAAATGTGTAAGTATTACCGTTTCTGTTCATCATCTGTATTTTATCTGTTAAGCAGAAGCTCTTTTCAATCTCTTTTTGATGTTCGCGTTTACAACGTAGTGGTCAACCAGCGGTGCAAAAGTGTTCATCAATAATATTGCTAACATCATTCCTTCGGGGAATGCCGGATTTAGTACCCGAATAATAATTGCGAGAATACCAATCAGAAATCCGTAAATCCATTTTCCTTTTTCTGTTTGTGCAGCTGATACCGGGTCGGTTGCCATAAAAATAGCTCCGAACATAAATCCACCCAAAATTAAATGTTGCCAAAATGGTAACGAGAAATAGGTTGCAACTTCAGGTGAAAGACCTGCGCTTCCTGCAAAAATATTTAGGATAAGTCCCATAACTGCACCACCGGCAATGGTTGAAACCATAATTTTCCAACTTCCAATTCCGGTTACAATTAAAACAACGGCACCTAATAAAATTGCCAATGTTGAAGTTTCTCCAATTGAACCCGGAATAAATCCGAAGAACGCATCGGCAACACTAAAATTATCGATATTTCCGGCTGCGGCTTGCGCCATTGGAGTAGCACCTGAAAATCCATCAACCAGTTTGTCGCCGTCTTTTAAAGCTACCCAAACCGATTCACCAGACATTTGTGCCGGATAAGCAAAGAATAAAAATGCACGTGCAATTAAGGCTGGGTTCCAAATATTCATTCCGGTTCCTCCAAAAACCTCTTTTCCAAGAATAACTGCAAAAGCGGTTGCAACTGCAATCATCCAAAGTGGGGTTTCAATTGGCATAACCAACGGAATTAAAATTCCGGAGACCAAAAATCCTTCATGAATTCCGTGGCCACGTTGCTGGGCAAACACAAATTCAATTCCCAAACCTACTATGTACGAAACTGCAATTACAGGTAGAACTTTAATTAAACCGTATAAAAACATTTCGAAGAATCCGGTTGTAGCAGCCTCACCTATTGCAAGGAAATGTTGCAAGCCGGTGTTGTACATTCCAAATAAAATGGCTGGTACAAGTGCCAAAACAACAACTCCCATCGTTCGTTTCAAATCTATAAAATCGTGAATGTGTGTTCCCGATTTCGAGGTATCCTTTTGAACAAAGAATAAACTAAAGAAACCTTCGTGAACAGAATGTAACCAATAAAATTTGGCTCCTTTCTGAACAAGTGGTTCTGTTTTAACAAAAAAGTTTTTTATGAATTTCATCTTAAAAAGACTAATTAAATTTCCGATTAATTATCCAAGTTCTTTAATCATTGTATTGATTCCCTGGCGCAATATTTTTTGCACTTCTATTTTTGAAGTACATGCATATTCACACAAAGCAAAATCTTCTTCAACAACTTCATAAATTCCCAGTTGTTCCATTTTGTCGATGTCGTTTACTAAAATTGCTTTCAATAAATGAACCGGTAAAATGTCCATCGGAACCAGTTTTTCGTACTGGCCCGAAACAACAAAAGCACGGTCGCCGCCATGAAGGTTGGCATTTAATTCGTACTCTTTTTTAGGAAATAAACTTGATATAAATGTTTTGGTTGCGCTAAACTTATTAATTCCCAACGTTGCCCAGCCCATTAATTCGTAATCGTCGCCCTCGGGAATTACCGAAACCTGTGAATCGTAATAACTAAGGTAACATTGCTCTTTTACTTTGGTTCCGGTTAAAACGTTTCCACTAATAATGCGTTGGTTGTAATCTGCTTGTTTTAGTTTTCCATCGATTAACGATGCAACCGGAGCTCCCAAAACAGTTTTGTAATATTTTGGAGTTTCAACTTCAGATCCTGTTAATGCAACTATTCTTGAAAAATCTACTTTTCCGGTTTCAAATAAACGACCGATAAAAAGAACATCCTGCACATTTATTGTCCAAACTATATCGCCTTTATTTAGAGGAGAAGTATTTGCAATCTGAATTCCTACATTTCCTGCCGGATGCGGGCCATCGAATTGTGTAATTTCAACATTTTTAACATGGCTGAATTTGGAATCGTTATTTATTCCCAAATTTACTTTTCCATCGGTAAGTTTTGCCAAAGCATTTATACCGGTTTGAAAAGTATCCATCTGACCTTCAATTACAAAATTGTAATCGGGTGCCATTGGAGCCGTATCAAAAGTTGAAATACAAATTGAATTTGGTTTTTCGTTGGGCGATGCAATAACTCCATAAGGACGCCTTTTTAAAAACGGCCATAAACCACTTTTTAAAAGTTGTTCCTTAATTTCATCTTCCGATAAAGTAGTTGGATCCGCTTTTGTAAACTCAATAAAACCAGCACTTTCATCTGCTCCGATAACCACTTCCAAAACTTTACGTCGCTCACCTCGGTTAACCGAAATAACTTTTCCACCCAGCGGCGCTGTAAAAAGAATTTCAGGATGATATTTGTCGTAAAACAAAGCATCACCTGCTTTTACAACTGCATCGGCTTTTACTTTTAATTTTGGAGTAAGTCCCGGAAAATCAGTAGGTTTAAGTGCCACAGTTGCCGGGAAAGGTAATACTTCCAGCATTTTTTCAGCACTGCCTTTCAGCTTAATGTTTAGCCCTTTCCTTAACTTAATAATTTCTGACATATTGAACCAAGAATAGTATTTAATAGGTGGGCAAAAGTAAATAATAAATTCACTTTTCACAATGAACTTTTACTATTTGAAACGTTTATATATATAAATATATCAATACTTTACCCTGTTAAAGGATGAATTATTTTGTTTATTTTTGACTTTTTCTTCACTTTTATCATTTAATATTTGCGAAAATGAGTTGACTAAAATTGAAGTTATAAACAACAATTAATTTTGTTAATTTCCGTTGATTGAACAGAATAGACTGTTTGTAATTGATTGATAGAATTCAAATAAAAATTCAGACAATAAACTTTAGTTCGTTATTTCAAATCGAAAATAACTTTTTTTTATTGTAAAATAACCGTTCTATTTTAAACAAATGTTTTATGAAAAAATTTTTTTTGTTAGTAAATTTTAGCTTTTTGTTAGTTTTTTTTATTGCCGCGCAGGATGAAAATTTTTATTACGAAAATGCAAATTATAACGAGGATATAAAAACGGTATTAATGTTTCGTGAGGGTTTTGAATTGTCGAATCCGGTTTTGGAATTGGGCGAAGAAATAAGCCTTGTATTTAAATTCGACGATCTTTCGGGTGAAATAAAAGATTATTATTACACAATTATTCATTGTGATGCCAACTGGAACGAGAGTTTTCTTTTGCAAGCCGATTATCTCGAAGGTTTTCCCGATAATCCGCTCGATGATTTTGAGATGTCGTTTAACACCACTTTTAGCTTTGTAAATTACCGCTTATTTCTACCTAACGAAAATATTCAGTTTAAACTTTCGGGGAATTATGCCCTGGTAGTTTTTGAAGATAACGACAAAGAAAAGATTGTATTAACTAAGCGTTTCTATATAACCGAATCGTTAGTTGATATTGAAGGTACTGTGCGCCGGGCAACACTCGATGCTTTTAAAGGCGAAAATCAGGAAGTGGATTTTACTATTTATCACGAAAATTTAATGATAAACAATCCACAGGAAGAGTTAAAGGTGGTGGTTGTACAAAATAATCGCTGGGATAATTCTAAACGTGGATTAAAGCCGCTGTTTATTCGCGAAAATGCACTGGTTTACGACTACAACCGTGAGAATGTGTTTGTGGCAGGAAACGAATTCAGATATTTCGATAACCGTACTAATCGTATGAATGGCGAAAATGTTTTAACTACCGATTTCCATCGCCCATATTTCCATAAAACATTAATGACTGATGAAGTGCGTGCCAATAAAAAATTTTTTTCGTACGAAGAAATGAACGGGAAATACGCTATAGAAAGTCAGGATCGTGTTGAAGATTACGATTTAGAATGCGATTATACTTTTGTTCATTTTAGTTTACCGCTCGAATCGATTTTACTTGGCGGTTCGGTTAATGTTTTTGGTGCCCTCACTAATTGGAATGCTAACAAAAGCAACGAAATGAACTGGAATTTTGATACAAGTCAATACGAACTTACAATGCTGTTAAAACAAGGGTATTATAATTTTCAATATGTTTATGTTCCGCGAGCGGAATTAGTTGCCGACCATAAAAATATAGAAGGAAGTTTTTGGGAAACCGAAAACGACTATCAGATTTTTGTTTATTTCAAGGATCTGGCCGGAAGATATGATCGGTTAGTTGGGTACCGGCAGTTAAATTCGGTGACAAATCGGTTTTAATCAGCTAACAACCCTCAAATAGCCCTGCCCCTCCTTAAATGGAAGTGTAAACCAAATTTTTGTTCCTTTATCGGGTATCGATTCAAGTTGAAGTTCTCCACCAAGTAACCCGATGTAATGTTGTGCAATTGGAAGCCCAATCCCCGAGCCTGAAGAAGCTTCATTGATTTGGTTTTTAACACGGTAGAACCTGCTAAAAATGTTTTCGATTTCATCTTTAGGGATTCCGATTCCAGTGTCGGTGATAAAAAATTTCACCCCTTCATTTTTTATCATTTCGTACCCAAACGTTATTTCACCTATACTTGTATATTTTACAGCATTGTCGATTAAATTCCCGAGAGCCGCACTTAACAACCTTCCATCGGTATCGAAACCAAAAACAGGATTAGGCACATCCAGTTTCAAATTAATTTTAAATTTTCCAAAATCAGGGACCTGAGATAAAAATTGATTATAAATGTCACGGACCAAAGGATTTATTTTGCAGAAGCCTACTTTTGCAGTCACCGATTCAGTTTCAATTTTTGAAAGATGAATAGTGTTTTCTATCATATTTAACAACTGTTTGCCATTCTGCGAAATTGCTTCGGCAAACTCAATTTTCTCATCATTTCCCAAATCCGGTTCGGCAAGCATCCACGAAAAATTAGTAATAATATTTAGTGGTGTCCTTACTTCGTGCGATAAATTTGTTAGGAAAACTGACTTCAACCGGTCTGATTCTTCGGCTTTAATTTTTGCTTTTTCCAGGTTTAATTCAGCAGTTTTTTGCCTGGTTATATCACGAGCCACCGAAATTACCGAATGTGAGTTTAATTTGGCAAGGCGCATTTCAAATAAGAAAGTTCCGTTTGGTGTATTTAAAGAATATTCGATGGTTTCGATAGAATTGTGGTTTATACAATTTTGTATGTACTTGTAAATTTTGTCAGCCATATTTTCCGGGAAACCTACATCAAAAATAGTGTTCCCAACAATGCTGGCATCCTCAATTTTAAACAAGTCACTTTCCTTAATAACAAAATCTTCGTACATCCCATCTTTATCAATTACAAAAAAAATGTCGGGGATTGCTTCTAATAAAACTTTGTATCTCTGTTTTCCTGCTTCAAGTTCTTCAATCGTTTTTTTTGTTTTTGTAATGTCCTCAAAAATCAGGTAAAATTTATTGTGTTCTGGTTTTAACACCGACACTTTGAGCCAACATTCCAAATTTTCTGCATAAAATTCTAATGTTTTGGGCCGTTCAAAAAGCAAAATTTTGTTTACATCGAATTGATTTCGAAAAAGCAAATTAAAGACATAATCTGCTTCCTGATTTTGAACTTCGTGTAGATTAATATTGAAAGAAGACTCAAAAGCATTATTTACTTTTTCTATCCATAATTTAACAACGTTACCTTGTTCATCGCTCTCTGCCTTTATTTCGGCGAGCGAAAATATGGAGTCCTGAAAAACCTTGTTTATACCCTGGTTAGTAGTTTTAAGCTGATCGGAAAGTAAGGCTACCTGTCTTATAAATTTATTCCAAAGAATAAAACTACCGCCTGAAAACACTAAAAAAACAATTAAAGGGTGTGTTACAAAGGGCTTATACATTGAAAACGAATAGAATAAACCATCAGCCTTCAGCAATTGAAAAACAATTGTAAAAATTGAAATTATAAAATAGAATACAATTTTTGTTTTGTTTTTGGCAAAATATAATAGGAAAAGCAAGCCGAACAATAACCACCAAACAGTATAAAAAATGGTTTCAATAAAAGGTAAATGTTCGTTAAAATCTGAAATATAAAAAGCATAAATAAAAACCGGGATAAAAAACACAGTATTTAACAAACAATTCATCCGTCCATTAATTACGCACACAATAGCAAGCGAAACCATTATAATAATTCCCAAATCGCAAAGGAAACAATTGTTGGTTTTTGTGATTAAGTTAAATATTGCATTAAACAAAGCAATTAGTTGCACAAGCGACAAAAAAACCAGCAATTTATAAAACTTGTTTTTTTCATCGTTTGAACGGTTACACCACAGCTTTGCTGAAATAATATGGTAAAAAGGTCTGCTCAATCGTGTAAACTTAACGATAAATGTACAAATTCAGAAGTATTCTGTTAAAGATTAAAATTAAAAAATTCAATTATTTCGACTTCAAAATAATGACTTTTGTTTTGTTTTTAAGCATACAAATTATATTTAATTGATATCAAGGTGCTTATATGAGGATAATGTTTTAACTCCCTGATTTTTGTTATGATTTCAGCGATACTGTTTTTATATTTTTGCTAAAAAAGAAACAGGATTTTTTTAAAACATAAAATTATGCCAAAAGGAATTTTTAATGTACCGGTCGTAAAAAACGAACCGATTTTGAGTTTCGCCCCCAAATCTTCGGAAAGGACGGAATTAAAAGCAATGCTTAATGAATTAAGGTCAACTGAAGTTGAACTGCCAATGGTTATTGACGGGAAGGAAGTTTTTACCGATCGCAAAATCAGGATGTCTCCCCCTCACGAAATAAATCACACACTGGGTTATTACAACCAGGGCGATAGCAGCCATGTAGAAATGGCTATTGATGCCGCACTAAAAGCAAGGGAAAAATGGGCCAACATTTCGTGGCAACACCGTGCTTCCATATTTCTGAAAGCTGCCGATTTACTTGCCGGTCCTTATCGTGCAAAAATTAATGCTGCAACAATGCTGGGGCAATCGAAAAATGCTTTCCAGGCAGAAATTGATGCAGCTTGCGAGCTCGCCGATTTTTTCCGGTTTGGGGTAAAAGCCATGACCGACATTTATAAAATGCAACCCGAATCAGCATCCGGGATATGGAATTATAACGAATTTAGGCCATTAGAAGGATTTGTATTTGCCCTCACTCCATTTAATTTTACATCAATTGCCGGGAACCTTCCAGCAGCACCTGCACTAATGGGGAATGTAGTTGTTTGGAAACCTTCGAAAACTGCTGTTTATTCAGCCGGTGTAATTATGGAAATATTCAGGGAGGCAGGTTTGCCCGATGGTGTAATTAACCTGGTTTTTGCATCGGGTCCGGTGGTTGCCGATGTAGTTTTAACACACACCGATTTTGCAGGAATCCATTTTACCGGTTCAACCGAAGTATTTCAAAGTATCTGGAAAACAATTGGCACCAACATTTATAAATACAAAACCTACCCCCGCATTGTTGGAGAAACCGGCGGAAAAGACTTTATTTTTGCCGATAATACGGCCGATACACAAGGTTTGGCAATTGGAATGTTAAGGGGTGCTTTTGAATATCAGGGACAAAAATGTTCGGCGGCTTCACGTGTTTACATTCCTAAAAGTATATGGCCCGATGTCAAAAAAAGATTTGGCAACGAACTGGCAACAGTAAAAATGGGCCCACCGGAAGATTTTACGAATTTTGTTAATGCAGTAATTGATGAACCTTCTTTTGACAAGCTAAAAGGATACATCGACCGTGCAAGCGAAGACAATGATGCTGAAGTAATCTTTGGTGGGAAATGCGACAAATCGGTTGGATATTATATTGAGCCAACGGTAATTCAGGCTAAAAAACCAGATTACATTACAATGGAAGAAGAACTTTTTGGCCCGGTTTTAACCGTTTATGTTTACGAAGATGAAAAACTGGATGAAACCCTTGAAATTCTTGATAACACTTCGATGTACGCTTTAACAGGCGCAGTATTTTCTCAAAGCAGGTACAATATCGAAAAAATAACTAAACGCCTGGAAAATGCCGCTGGTAATTTTTATATCAACGATAAACCAACTGGTGCGGTAGTTGGCCAGCAGCCGTTTGGGGGTGCACGTGGTTCAGGGACCAACGATAAAGCAGGTTCGATTTTTAACTTCTTAAGATGGACATCAATCCGAACTATTAAAGAGACTTTTGTTACACCAAAAAATTATTCTTATCCAAATTTTAATCCCGATGAAGATTAAAAATAAACTTTGAATTGTTTATAAAAAGGGAGTTGATTTTATTCAACTCCCTTTTTTTTGAATTTATTATATTGTAATTTTGAGCTAATAATCAGAAAAATGGAAAAACAAGGTTTAAAAGAAAGCATTGTACGTTTACTAAGCAATAAATATTTTATCGCCTCGATCCTATTTTTGGCCTGGTTATTTTTTTTTGATGAAAACAGCATTATTGTACAGCAAAAAAACAATCAACAGTTAAAGGAACTTATTCAGCAAGAAGAATATTATATTGAACGGATCGCTTCGGACAGGCAAAAACTGGAGAATTTAAAATCGGGAAAAGAAGAATTAGAGAAATTCGCCCGCGAACAGTACTACATGTCTAAACCCGATGAAGACATTTTTATAGTTGTTGAAGAAGATTAAAACTTCAATTTTATTATTTCTGTCAAAACTATATTTAGAAAATCACAACTATTTGAATGAAAGTTAATTTTTCTTATATTGCCCTAAGAAATGAGCAACGACCTCGACATATTTAAAATAAAAACGAACAATATTGCGCCGCAAAAGGGGCGCATATTAATTGCCGAACCCTTTTTACCGGGCGACTACTTTAACCGTTCGGTGATACTATTGGTAGCCCACAGCAACAAAGGGGCGGTTGGGTTTATATTAAATAAAAAAGTTGATTTTCCCATCCAGGAGGTTTTTCCCGATTTTCCGGAATTTGACACACAGGTTTATCTTGGTGGGCCCGTTTCAACAGACTCCATTTATTTTATTCACAAACTTGGCGATAAATTAAAAGGGAGCATCCGGGTTTTAGATAATTTATATTGGGGGGGCGATTTCGAAGAATTAAAAAGGCAAATTACAATCGGGTTATTAAAACCTTCCGATGTGCGTTTTTTCCTTGGTTATTCAGGCTGGGAAGCGGGTCAATTGGAACAGGAAATAAAAGAGGACTCGTGGTTGGTAACCGACATTGATGAAGAAATTGTGATGCGCGAATTGAACCAGGCTTCGTGGGTCGATTTTGTGAAAAAAGCGGGTGACCGTTACTCCGTTTGGGAAAATTTCCCGGAAAACCCATCGCTGAATTAGCAGAGATTATTAGGATTTCAGTTTCTTTTTGACACTAAAGGACCTTTAAGATATTCGTTTAATTTTTCATGGATTTTAGCCGAAAAGAGGTGTAAAAACCTTTTGTTTTCTACGCCTAAAACCCACTGAACCCCGTTTTCTTCGCTCGCCAGAAAAATCTCATCCATTTCGGTCAAATCTTCTTTTTTAATTTTTGCCGATTCTACCACTTTTAAATTTATGTTAGTTGCAATTCCTAAAATAGTATTTCTCAGTTTGTCCTCAAAACACCCGGTTTGTAACGATGGCGTAATTAACATATTTTCCTTTATCATAAAAATATTGGCATTTATACATTCACAAATAAAATTGTTTTCATTCAGAAAAACTGAGTTCTGAAAATGTGAATCACGCAGTTGCCCTTCGGAAGCTTTCCAAAGTGGGCTATTATAAAACGAAAAGCGATTAAGTGAAATCTCAGAATGCTTTTTAAATGATGAATAATTTAATAGCAAACCATGTTTAGAAAATGGAAAATCAAATTCGGGAAATGCCAGGCTGGTAATCACAGAATTTATTTGAGAATCGTGCCAAAACAATTGAAGGTGAATTAAGCCTGAACGGTAAAACTTATTTTTGTTTAGCATCCGTTTAGTAATTCGAAACAACTCTTTTGTATTTTTTATTAATTCAGGTAAGGGTAAATTTAACAATTCAATTTGTTGAAAAAGTAAGTCAATATTTTCTTGAAACAGTGGGATCCCCCCATACCCAAACCACATTTTTTGCGAAAGCACAAACGGTTCGCCCCAAAAAAAGGCTATGAAGTTTATGTCATCTTTATGAATTATTTTATTATCAGCAATTAAAAAATCCATTCGTTTTAAATAAAAGCGAATAATTTATCGATAAACAAGCTGAACAATTCTGGTTTTAAAAGAATTGGGAAAACAAACCCAAAAAGGGCACCTAAAAAGTGTGCGTCGTGAGCAACATTATCGTTTTTTCGTTTGCTCATTTGGTAAGAATAAAGCAAATATCCTATGGCAAACAAAATCCCCGGGATGGGCAAAACAGCGAAAAGCAAAATCGGTTGCAAGGGGTCGAAAAATATAAAAGCAAACAATACTGCCGATACTGCCCCCGAAGCACCAACTGCATTATAATAGTAGTTGTTTTGGTGTTTTATTAAGCTCCAAATATTAGATGCCAGGATTCCGCCAAAATATAAAATCAGAAAATAAGCATTTGCTTTGTTACCAAAAAAATAACCCAAATAACCTTCAATAGCCCGCCCGAAAAAGTACAAAACCAACATATTTACAATCAGATGTGGCCAGTTGGCATGAATAAAAGCATGAGATATAAGCCGATAATATTCTTTTTTATGAATAATTTGTGCTGCATTAAATTGCAATTTGTCAGCCAGACGTTCGTTTTGAAACGACAAATACGAAATCAAAGCAGTTACGCCGATTATTAACCATGTAATCATTTAGTGTAGAATTTTGTAAATCATTTCCTTTTGTAAATCTGCTTTATCAACCATGGTTGAAACTTTCCATCCTTTACTTTTCATATCATACTCGCGCAAAATACCAATAATTTCGTATAGTTTAGTAGGGGAATATTTTTTAGCAGCCAAAATATATTCTTTTGCAAAAAAAGGATGCACAGCTAAAGCCGCAGCTACATTTCTGTCCGATTTATCATCTAAAAAATAGTACATAAAAAGTTTAGAAAAATAAAAGTAGAGGTTGGAAATTGTTTTCTGAATGGGGTTCAAGGTTTGGTTTTCCCCAAAATAATTTATTATCTGATTAGCTTTTATAACATTTTTTTCGCCAAGTGCTTTTTGTAATTCGAATGCATTAAAATCTTTGCTAAGACCGATATTCTCTTCAATTTGTTTTGGCGATATTTGGCTGGTGTCTTTAACAGCAATAATTAATTTATCGAGTTCGTTGGCAACTTTACTTAGGTTGGCGCCCAAATACGAAGTTAAAATTTGACTTGCCTGTGGAGTAATAGTAAAATTGTGTTGCCTAAGGTAATTTTCAATCCAGGCCGGAATTCTATTCTCGTAAACTTTTTTAGAAGTGAAAATTACCCCGTTCTTTTTGATTTCTTTGACCAACTTGGTCCTTGCGTCTAAATTTTTGTACTTGTAATTTAAAACCAAAATGGTTGAAGAAAGTGGTTTCCCGGCATACGCCGCCAATGTTTCAATTTTTGCGAGGCTTTGCGCTTCTTTCACAATAATTACCTGTTGGCTGGCCATCATCGGGAACTGCATTGCACTGTGGGCAATTGTTACAGGATCGGTATCTTTACCATAAAAAACAGTTTGATTGAACCCTTTTTCTGCATCGGCAAGTACATTTTTTTCAATATAATCCGAAATCTGATCGATAAAATATGGTTCTTCTCCCTGAAGCAAATAAATAGGATGATAAATTTTCTTTTTCAGGTTTTGCAGGACAATATCAAATTCCATATTAAAATCTTAGGTGTTTAACAGATTGCCCGTTATTTTTCACTTCCAACAATGAATCAATTCCGGTCTGAATGTGTAATTCTACAAACTGCGATGTTACTTTTTGGTCGCTTTTGGTGGTTTTTACACCGGTAGAAATCATGGGTTGATCGGATACAAGTAACAGTGCTCCGGTAGGAATTTGGTTGGCAAAACCTACGGTAAACAGAGTAGCCGTTTCCATATCGATGGCCATTGCACGGGTTTTTGTTAGGTATTTTTTAAATCGCTCGTCATACTCCCAAACCCGCTTGTTTGTTGTAAAAACTACTCCAGTCCAATAATCAAGGCCAGAAGTGCGGAGGACATGAGAAACCGCCCTCTGCAGGTTAAATGCAGGTAAAGCAGGAATTTCAGGGGGCAGATAATCGTTGGATGTTCCATCGCTGCGAATAGCCGCAATTGGTAGAATGAGATCCCCTAATTTATTTTTCTTTTTTAAACCACCACATTTCCCCAGGAACAAAACCCCTTTGGGCTGGATTGCACTTAAAAGATCCATTGCTGTCGCCGCATTCGGGCTGCCCATTCCAAAATTCATAATTGTAATCCCTTCTGCTGTTGCGCTTGGCATATTTTTATCGCCGCCTTCCACCGGGACTTCATACCGTTGTGCGAATTTATCTACATAATCCTGAAAATTAGTCAGCAAAATATACTTTCCAAATTCTTCCAGCTTTTTTCCTGTGTAACGTGGAAGCCAATTATCAACAATCTCTTTTTTTGTCTTCATTAAATATTTTATTTTACCATTGAAAAATATAAATTGCCTGCGTTTTTGGTAATTGCAAATGTACATTTTTTGATTTCGCCAGCCAAAACGAGTTAAAACGAAAAATCAATTTAAAATGCAAAAACTGAGTTTGCCGGAATATACTTTCAGGACAAAAATGGAGAAAGGGAAACAACATATTTTTGATTCGCTAAGAAAGAAATTTGTTGTGTTAACGCCTGAGGAATGGGTACGACAAAATTTTATCCAATATTTAATAAAGGAGAAAAAATATCCTGAAACTTTGATGGTTGTTGAAAAACAAATTATTGTAAATAATAAACAGCAGCGATTTGATTTGTTGATTTATTTAAGAAGCGGGCAGCCTCATTTAATTGCCGAATTTAAAGCTCCCAATGTAAAAATTACTCAGGAAACTTTCGACCAGGTTGTTCGTTATAACATGGCGTTGCGGGTAGAAAGGGTTGTAGTATCGAATGGATTGCAACATTTCGCTTGCGAAATCGATTACGTAAAAAACAGTTTTAAGTATTTAAAAGAAATCCCTGTTTTTTCAGAACGTTGCAAGGTTGATGGGCAGGGATTTAGTTAACTCTTTAGGTTTAGCGGATTCCGGTTCGCTGAAAAAAAAATGGCGAATTGGAATTCGCCACACCCGGCTTTTTATTCAAGCATTTTCTGTAGTAAAACTTCGTCTTTCCAGCCTGTGATAGTTTTTAACCAGTTTTTTTTAATCCCAACTTGTACAAAACCCGAATTTTCGAACAATCTTATACTTTTTATATTATCAAAAGCAATATTTGCGTAAAGTTGTTTCAGCCCTAAAATTTCAAAAGCATAGTTCGAAAGTGCTTTTAACGCATCGCTAGCAAAACCTCGATTTCGATCTGAATTTTTATGAACTAAAATACCAACACCGGCTCGTAAATGGTAGGGTTCAAAATCGAACAAATCAATGGCACCAACCGGCTCATATTTTTGGTTTTGAATAATTAACCGAAGTTGTTTTGTCTCGTAAATATCTTTGGCTGATTCTTTTAAATACTGTGCAAGAATGTGTCTCGAAAAAGGGGTTTTTGTATTACTTACTTCCCAGATTTCAATGTTGTTTTCCCATTGGTAAAGCAATTCAATATCTTCAGGTTCTATCGGGCGCAGTGATATTTTTCCGTATTTAAGTAGGTTATTCATTTTAATAGTGAAATCTACATTGAATGATAGTAATTATTTCGTTTTTAACTTTATAAATTAAACGATGTTCTTTATTTATTCTTCTAGACCAGTAACCGAATAGATTACCTTTTAATGGTTCTGGTTTACCAATTCCTGAAAAGGGTGTTCTATCACAGCTTTTTATAAGCTCGTTAATTTTATGATGAACTTTTTTATCTGTTTTCTGCCAATATAAATAATCGTTCCAAGCTGAATTTTCCCATAATTTTCTCATTATGGTTCAATTAAATCATGTTCTTTTACGTTTCCTAATTCCACATTTTGTATTGAATCAAGGAGTCTTTTTTTATTTTTCTTTGAACTTATCAAATAATCTGTCTCTAATTGCGAGTTGTATTCATCTAATGAAATCATCACAACACTTTTCCCACCTGGACGGTGAACTATTAATGTTTCGTGGTCTTCGCAAACCATGTCGAGATTCGATTTCAGTTTATTTCTTAGCTCTGAATAATTTACTGTTTTCATTTCATGTTATTTTTCAATCAGTACAAAATTACGTACTTTTTATTGAAAAGAAAAAATTACCTGTCTAAATTATTCCATCCTTTAAAAAGAATTTCAGTATCGGTTAAAAGGCTGTAATCTTTTGCATATAAAATATTTAATTGCTTCTTTTTTTCAGCATCAAGGTTTAGATCTGGAAATAAATCGCGCGGATTAAGGATTCCCGTTTTTATGACAGGCAGTTCTTCAAAAGTGCCTGATTCTAACAGATATCCAATCCATGACTTTTTGCCCCACAAAACACTAAATATATTTTTCACAAAAGATGTTTTATTTTTAAAGAACCAAATAATGAGTGGACATAAAAACAGATAAACTAAGGAAAATCCGAAATCGAAAATCCGTTTTTTTCTTTTGTTAGAAGCTTTTGAAATGGCATTTATATTTACTACATACAATTCGCCGGCTGTGTGAATGGAGTTACTTCCTATTATACTCAGACTTTCGGGAGGGGCAATTTTATAATCGACTTCAAGTTGGGTCAAATCTAACATTGCGCGGATAATTTTGGCAGAACTTATATTTTCGGCACAAAAAATAATTTCATCAATGCGGTTTATGCGAATAATTTCTTTTAGTTGGTCAAGTTGCCCAATGTAATGTTGCCCGTAATCGCTTTTGTCGATGGCAATAAAACCTGCCAGTTCTGATTGAATTTGTGTGTTTTGCAACAATTGTTTTACACGGGTGGCTTCCAGCGAATGACCAACAATTGCAATTTTCTTATTCTTTCTAATATCGAGCCTGAATCCTTTAATTTTTAACCAGTGCGCAACTAAGCGAAACAAAATCAAAATAAAAACTGCCCAGGCCGAACCGAGTAAAATCAGTGCCCGCGAAAAACGGAATTTTTCATCGACCAAAGAATAAACCAAAAGAATGGAAACCGAACCCCACAAAACTCCCCGGGCAACCCTTAAAAGGCTTACAGGTTTTTTATAAGCTCCTGAAAAAAGAATCCCAAAAAACCAGAAAACAATATAAACGGGCACAACCATACGCAAAAAACCCGGCGGATAGTAGCCGAGATCAAAACGTAAATTTTCCCAATAAGGTGTTAAAAAAAGATAACCCATAAAAATTAGCAGACCATCAAATAATGGGAGATATATTTTTTCAAATATCCTTTTTACAATCGAAATCATGGCCCGAAAATAAATTGCCAGATAAATGAAAAAGGAAAAGGTGTTTGCCTTGCCACCTGAAAAATGTTTGCGGGCAAAAATAATCATGGCGGTGTAAAACATCCGAACATAATTTAACGACCCTTTTTTCGTACTTTCCCCTTTGTAATGAATTATTGTGGTTTTAGGGAAATAAAAATTTTTATAGCCACCTTTTATTACCCGGTACGAAAGGTCGATATCTTCGCCGTACATAAAAAATGTTTCGTCTAACAATCCAACTTTGTCGAGTGCTGATTTTCGCAACAACATAAAAGCCCCGGCCAGCACATCAACTTCGTGGATTTTATTTTCGTTTAAATAAGAAAGGTGGTATTTCCCAAACTTTTTCGATTTAGGAAATAATCTGGAAATCCCTGACATTTTATAAAATGCCACCCAGGGTGTTGGCAATCCGCGTTTCGATTCTGGAAGAAAATTCCCAGTCCCGTCAATCATTTTTACACCCAGACCACCAGCGTCAGGATGTTTTTCCATAAAGCTAATAACCTTCGAAAATGTATTTTCTTCGACAACTGTGTCCGGGTTCAGCAATAAAATATATTTACCCTGTGCAATCCGGGCAGCCTGGTTATTTGCTTTCGAAAACCCGACATTTTCTTTGTTTTCGATAAAATTAATGCCTGGGAATTTTTCGAGGATTAACTGGGTCGAACCATCAACAGAGTTATTGTCAACTACAAAAATTTCAGCAGAAATATTTTTAGAAGCTTTTAAAACCGAGTGCAGGCATTGTTCTAAAAAATGTTTTACGTTGTAGTTTACAATTATTACCGATAGTTCCATCCTTCGCGTTGAATCAATTTTTGTCAAATGTATGTATTCCTTTGCATAACGAAAAAATATATAAATCCTGATACTTCAAACGCATTTATTTTCCCAGCGAACTTTCGTAAGCTACACGGTTAACGAGCGATCTGCCCAGAGTAATCTCATCGGTATATTCCAACTCATCGCCAATTGAGACACCACGCGCCAGAGTTGTAATTTTTATGTCTTTCCCTTTTAGTTTTCGATAAATATAAAAATTGGTTGTGTCGCCTTCCATGGTAGTTGAAAGTGCCAGGATTAATTCTATAATATCCTCTTTTTCAATTCTTTCGACCAACGAATTTATTTCCAGATCAGATGGGCCAATCCCATCCATTGGCGAAATTATCCCGCCTAAAACATGGTATAAACCGTTAAACTGGTGCGTATTTTCAACCGACATTACGTCGCGAATGTTCTCAACGACACAAATTGCCGAGTTATTTCGTGCCGGGTTAGAACAAATCTGGCATATCTCTGTATCAGAAATATTGTGGCAAACTTTACAGTGTTTTATTTCGCTTCGAAGCCGTATCAGGCTGTTAGCAAAAGCATTAACTTCGCCAGCATCCTGCCTGAGCAAGTGTAAAACCAGTCGAAGGGCACTTTTGCGCCCAATTCCAGGCAATTTAGCAAATTCGTTCACTGCGTTTTCCAACAACTTTGAAGGATATTTTTCAATGTTCATATTTCAATATTTCAGGTTCAAAAGTAAAATGAAAAAATCAATTTTAGTATTGAAAGTAATTTTATTTCGAGATTGATTTATGAACAATAATTTCAAATGTATCTACCTGTTCAATATCTATTATTTTTGTAATTAACAGATAAACTGTCATGATAAAACTATAGAATTTACTTAAATAATAATAAGCTCTTTTATGCTATTTTTTCTCATGGCGGTTTCATTTCAAAAAATTTTTCTGAACTGCTTTTTATACTGATTATAAATCGGTAAATTTAGCGACCAAGATTATTTTCAAAAATAATTTCAAAATAATATGTTTTTACTAAACCAAAAAAAAATAATCATGAACAAAAAAACGAAACTTAATGTATCACGAAGAGGTTTCATTGGAACTACTGCAACCGCAATTGCTGGAATAACGATTGTGCCAAGACAGGCCGTTGCCGGATTGGGGCATGTTCCTCCAAGCGACAAACTGAATATTGCCGGGATTGGAATTGGCGGAAAAGGAAAAGTAAACCTTAGAAATATGCCCGGACAAAATATTGTTGCCCTTTGCGATGTGGACTGGGAATATGCCAAGCCGGTTTTTGATACTTATCCAAATGCTAAAAAGTATAAAGATTTCAGGGAAATGTTCGATAAGCAAAAGGATATTGATGCAGTTGTGATTGCCACGCCAGACCATACACATACGGTTTCGGCTTCTCCAGCAATGGAGCTTGGTAAACACGTTTATCTCCAAAAACCTTTAACTCATTCTGTTTGGGAATCCCGATATCTGACAAAACTTGCCGGAAAAACCGGAGTTATCACCCAAATGGGAAACGAAGGGCACTCAAGTGATAGTGTTTATGAAGTTGCAGAAGTGGTTCATAGCGGATGCCTGGGAGAAATAAAAGATGTACACGTGTGGACAAACAGGCCCATTTGGAGGCAAGGAATGCCCCAGCCCCTCAAAGAAGTAAAAATACCTAAAACATTAGACTGGGATTTGTTTATTGGTCCGGCAAAAATGAGGGCTTACAATCCTGAATACCATCCATGGATTTGGAGAGGTTGGTGGGATTATGGCACTGGTGCCCTTGGCGATATGGGCTGTCATTTATTAGACGTTCCAAATTATGCACTTAATTTAGGTGCACCAACGGCTTTCCAGGCAAGCTCATCGTTATTAAATACTGAAAGTGCCCCGGTTTCGGCAAAAGTTTCTTTTCTTTTCCCTGCCCGAAAAAATTTACCCTACTGTGCCTTACCAGAATTGGAATTAACGTGGTACGATGGAGGATTTATGCCTGCACGGCCTTTTGATTTGCCACTTGATGCACCGATGAATCCCGGAGGTGGTTTTATGTTTGTCGGTTCAAAAGCAACACTTATTGCTGAAAGTTATGGAGCAAACTGGAAAGTATATAAAAATGGAGATGAGGTTGTTCCGGAAACTAAAGTTAGCATTGACAGGATACCTGATGATCCGAATGGAGGAGGCAGGCACGAGATGCATTTTGTGAACTGCTGTAAAAACGGTGGAGAACCAGCCTCGAGGTTTGAATATTCCGGACCATTTAACGAAATGGTGGTGATGGGCAACTTGGCTGTACGGATGCAATCGCTTCAAAAAACATTCCTTTGGGACAGCGAGAATTTGAAAGTTACCAATCTGGCGCCCGATGAAAAACTGAGGACAACCAAACTTTTGCCATTCTCTTCTGATGTAGTGACCAGAAATATTGAAAGACAAGCGAAACAAAGAGTTGAGTGGAACGCGCAGGAAATGTGCGAAGAATGGATAAAACACAACTATCGCGAAGGCTGGAACTTGTAGAAAAAAAAGAGGCTGCGTTTTTTATGCAGCCTCTTTTTTTTATTCACATAAATCCGATTGTGCATCAACTACTGCAATGGCAACCATATTTATTATTTCACGTACAGAACTATCGCGTTGCAAAATATGAACTGGTTTTTTCATACCCATTAAAATTGGACCAATTGCTTCAGCAGGACCAATAGATTGCAATATTTTATAACTCGTATTCCCTGAACTTAAATTAGGAAAAATTAGCGTGTTTGCATCCGAATCTCCCAATTTATTAAACGGGAATCTTTTAAATCTTAGCTTCCCATTTAATGCGTAGTTAGCTTGCATTTCTCCATCTACCAACAAATCAGGATGTTTTTCGTGAATTAATTTTACCGCTTCCTTGACCCGGACAGGACTTCCATGACCTTTGTAAGCACCAAAATTAGAATAAGATATTAAAGCAATTTTTGGTTCAATATTGAAACATTTAATTTTTGAAGCCGCCAAAATCGTTGTATCAACCAATGTTTGTGGCGAGGGATCCATATTAACAGTTGTATCGGACAAAAAGATTGGACCTTGTTTTGTAATCATTATGTGCATTCCTGCGATATGGTTAAATTTTTCCTTTACACCAATTACCTGAAGAGCCGGCCGGATTGTCTCTGAGTATTTCCTCGAAAAACCTGAAACGAACGCATCAGCCTCTCCTGTTTCAACCATCATAGCGCCAAAATAATCGCGGTTGTACATTTTTTCAATCGCTTCGCCAAATGTCATCCCTTTTCTTTGTCTTTTCTCAAAAAGTACTTTTGCATATTGATGTATTTTCTCTTCCGATACATTTTTCAAAAGATCGATTATTGGGACATTTTCCAGATTTAATTGGTTTTCTTTAATTAAAGCTTTAATTTTTTCCTCGTTGCCCAACAAAATTGGTTTTGCAATACCTTCCTGCAAAACAAATTGCGCTGCTTTTAAAATTTTAAAATCATTTGCTTCAGCAAAAACCACCCGTTTAGGATCTAACCTGGCTTTATTCCTAATTGTCATTATTAGTTTATTGTCAAGCCCCAGGCGGTTTGTTAATTCTTGTTTATAAACACTCCAGTTTTTAATTTTTTTACGGGCTACCCCAGTAGCCATGGCAGCTTTTGCCACTGCTATCGAAACTGTTGTAATAAGTCGCGGATCCATTGGTTTTGGAATAATATAATCTTTTCCAAAAACAATATTTTGCTGATTATAGGCTTTTGCTACCATTTCGGGCACGTATTCTTTGGCGAGGTTTGCAAGGGCATTTGCTGCCGCCATTTTCATTTCTTCGTTAATTATGCTAGCTCGCACATCAAGTGCGCCCCTGAAAATAAAAGGAAATCCGAGTACATTATTAATTTGATTTGGGTAATCGCTCCTTCCTGTTGCCATAATAATATCATTGCGTGCTGCTGTAGCATCGTCATAAGAAATTTCTGGGTTTGGATTCGCCATAGCAAAAACTATTGGGTCGTTGGCCATCGAACGGATCATTTTTTTACTTACCACATTACCAATCGAAAGGCCAAGGAACACATCGGCGCCAACCATGGCTTCTTCCAGCGTGTCAATATTTCTATTAGTAATAAATTGTTGTTTGATTTTATTGAGGTCGTTTCTTTTGTTGTTAAGAACTCCCCGACTGTCGAGCATTACAACATTGTTGGGGTTTACGCCAGAACTAATGTACAATTTGGTACATGAAACTGCTGCTGCCCCTGCACCATTTACAACCACTTTTAGTTCTTCTATTGATTTTCCGTTAAGTTCAAGTGCATTTATTAAACCTGCCAACGAAATTATTGCCGTACCGTGCTGGTCGTCGTGAAAAACCGGAATATCCATTTCCTTTTTAAGGGTCTCTTCAATTTCAAAACATTCCGGGGCTTTAATATCTTCTAAATTAATCCCCCCAAATGTAGGACCAAGGGCTTTTACAATTTCAATTATTTTTTTAGGATCTTTTTCATCAAGCTCAATATCAAAAACATCGACATCGGCAAATATTTTGAAAAGCAGACCTTTCCCCTCCATTACAGGTTTCCCGGCCATCGCACCGATATCGCCCAAACCCAAAACTGCTGTTCCATTTGACACGACGGCAACCAAGTTTCCCTTTGCAGTATATTTATATGCATTGTCGGGATTTTTATGAATTTCAAGACACGGTTCTGCAACACCGGGTGTGTATGCCAGCGACAAATCGTACTGGGTGTTGTGTGGTTTTGTTGGTATTACTTCTATTTTTCCGGGCCGACCCTGTTGGTGATATTTTAAGGCATCCGATTTAATTATTTTTGACATGGTAAGTTAATTTTTTGTTTGCCCAAAGTTACGGCAAGCAATCAATTAAATTTAGGATTTTGGTCAGGTTAACGGAAGTTTTGATTAAAAAAAATCACTCTAAAATAGTTCATTTAAATTTCCGGTCTAATAATTCTCTCCCAAAGTTGATTGATTAAATGGTCGGTTTTAGGCTTACATAGCTGGATTATATGACGAATTGAAAGGGTACTTCTTTCCAGCCAGTCTTTTAATGTATTTATCCCAACAATATTGATAAGCCTGCAGATGTTGGATGCTTTCATTATTAACCCAACATCCGCGCTTGCGCGTTTTATCCCTTTTTTTGTTAAAATGTAGCTAAAGCCCCATTGCCGTTTAATGGTCCCGTAAGGGTGTTCTACAATTTGTCGCCGTTTCCGGTATACATCTCTGTTTTCAGCTCATTGTTTTGCGAGGAGTGTGCTTTGACTATTTACTTTAATCCCTTTGCTGAACGGTCTTCCAGTGGTGGGGCAGGAGTCATAATATGTTTGTTTTCTTTCACTAATTTGAGTACTTCTTCAACCACCTTTTCCATTTGCGGGTCACGCCCTTTCATTAAAATATTTGGATCATCCCAAACTTTATAATCAGGCCGAACGCCTTCGCCTTCCCAAAACCAATGACCATCGTTGTCGTAAAGTCTTGCTCCCGGCACAGTAATAGAACCACCGTCTATTAACATGTGACCGGTTGCCGGACCAACTAAAATACCTAATGTACGTTCTCCCACAATTGGGCCGGCTTCCAATTCCTGAAACGCCCATGGAAGCCCATCGCCTCCTGAACCAGCCCAGCCGTTGATTAACATTCCCACCGGGCCTGTATTTGTTTTAACAGGGTTGGTGTGGTCTTTTCCGTGTCGCCAGTGCAGATTATACGTTACAGGGCGTTGCAACAATTCCAGAAAACGGTCGGCTAATTGCCCACCACCGTTAAAACGTTCGTCCAGAATAAATCCTTTTTTGTCCAACTGACCGTAAAACATACGAACTAATTCCAACTGGCCACGACCGGCAGTGTTCGACATATAAATATAACCCAATTGGCCATCGGACAATTCATCAACCATTTTGCGATTATTTTCAAGATGTTCCAAATAGCGGAGTTGTCTTTCCTGACCACCCGACAAGCATTTAATTACTAAATTTTTTGCATCCTCATCTTTACCTGTTGTAGAAATATTTAAAGAAACTGTTTTTCCTGAAAGTCCTTCAAATGTTGCGTAAGGATCTTGTTCAGGATTTAGTTTTATTCCGTTAACCGATAAAATTACATCACCTTCAGATACTTCAACTCCAGGTTGGTCGAACGGTGAACGAACCTCAGTGTCCCACTCAGCTGGTTTTACAATGCGTTTTATTTTGTATTGTTTGTCTTCAAGTGTCCAGTCTATACCAAGAAAACCATTACCTCTCGATGGCGAACTTTCCACATCGCCACCATTGGCATAAGTATGTCCGGCACTTAACTCAGATACAAGATTTAACTGCAAATTGGTAATGTCCCAACGTGTTCGTGCATCTTCAATTAGTTTTGAATATTGGTCGCGCAATGCCTCCCAGTCTAATTGGTGCATATTTGGGTCGTAAAAGAAATCCCGGTGTCGTCGCCAGGTGTCCATAAAAATTTGTCGCCATTCCTCTTTGGGAATTAAATCCATAACCAAATCATTAGTTGGAATTGGTTTTTCGATTTTTTGTCCCGGTGCAGGTTTAATAATTCCATACTTACCCTGGCTGTTTGCCAGCATTGATTTTCCATCGGCAGTAGCCACAACCTGGCTAACATTTTCCATTATAGCTTTTTCTTCTCTTTCTTTCAGATCATAAAAATGCAATGAAGAAGAGCGTTCTCCTGAACCTGTATTTGGGCGGCGTAAAAACACCAATTTATCTTCAAAGGGAATTAATGCGGAAATATTTCCTGCTTTTGGAGGTAGAAGAATTAAGCGTGCTTCAATGTTGTCGAAATCAATTTCAACATTTACCCCATCTTCCTCTTCCTTGCTTTTTTCATCTTCCTTTGGTTCAGCCTTGTCCTGAGTCTTTTTCTCTTCTTTGATCTCCACAGTATCATTTTTGGCAGCCAATATTGAAGTTGTTTTTTTGCTTAAACTAAGCGAAGCAATTTGAGTTGCATTTGGATAAATCCAGGTACCGTCATTCATGTCAGAATAAGCAGCGTTCATACTTCTGTTGGTTAAATAAAAAAGATATTTTCCATCAGTACTAAAAACCGGATAATTGTCGAAGTAGAAACCATTAGTTACCTGATTCTGTTTTTTTTCTTCCAGGTTGTACACAAAAATAGCACTGTTGGCATTGTCAAGGTTTTGTGTAAATGTTATCCATTTTGAATCGGGCGACCATGATATTGGAAATCCAAAACGTGCTCCATGCCCGGTGTTCCATAAAGTATTTCCTGCAACTACAACTTCTCCACTTTTAATATCGATTATTGATATATTGTTTGTCTCGTCTATAAATGCAATTTTTTCGCTGTTGGGCGACCAGTATAATTTATACCCAAATCCCTTTCCTCGTTTTGTTAATTTTCTGGCTTCATTTTTATTTTCATTGTCTTGAAGGTAAATTTCATATTCTCCCGATTTATCACTCCAGTAGGCAATGGTTTTTCCATCGGGCGACCAGGCAGGATTTTGGTCGAATGCGCCACTCGATTTTGTAATATTCAAAGTATAACCTTCTTTTACCGGAACATTAAATAACTCGCCGCGAGCTTCAAAAATAATACGTTTCCCACCTGGCGATGCGGTCATATTCGAAATGCGCTTGCTCACATCTTTTGAAGTTGGCATTTCTACCGATAAATCACTAATAACATTTACTACAACTTTTTTGTATTTCTGAGTAGTCAAATCCATTAAATGCAAATCGCCTCCCATTTCAAATATCAATTCCGATGGACCTGCTGAAAGAAATGAGATATCAAAATCTTCAAATTTGGTAACTTGTTTTTTTTCTTTTGTTTTTGTATCGTATTCCCAAATGTTCAAACGCATATTCTCATCGCGGTCAGAAAGAAAATATACTTTATTACCCGCCCAGGCCGGTTTGCCGTCATTGGCTTCGTCGGTAGTGATGCGTTCTGTTGTATTTGTTTTGGTATTGTAAATAATTATATCGGAAGTTAATCCTCCCCGATACCTTTTAAATGGGTAGTTCTCAGTTATTTTGGTTATGTAAGCCAAGTGGTTTCCATCAGGTGAAAAACTTGCAAGCTCGCCGTAAGGAATTGCCAGTTTTTCGGGGAAACCCCCTTTCTTGTCAACAAGAAAAAACTGGCTGAGCCGGCTCACACCGTTTTCACGTGTCGATGCAAAAAGTATCTGTTTCCCGTTAGGATGCCAGTCAATCATTCTGTCAGTGAAAGAATTATATGTAATCCGTGTTGGGACACCGCCAGTTACCGGCATTGCAAAAACATCGGAATTACCGTTGTAACTGGCCGTAAATCCAATTTGTTTCCCATCGGGGGAGAACCGTGGCCACGATTCTTCTCCGGGAGAGTGGGTCAACTGAATGGCGGTACCCCCAGTTTTCGACATCACCCAAATATCGCCACCGTAAACAAAAGTTATCTGGGTTTCTGAAACATCCATGTAACGCATCAGTTTAGCGTTGATTTGACCAAATGCACTGTTAATTATGATCAGTGCAACAATAACTAAAAATATTTTTTTCATCTCATTTTTTTTAAATTCTTTCAAAGGTATTCAATGTAACTCACTAAATTGTATTCATTCCTGAAAAAAAATTACACGCTCTTACATATTTGAACCGGAATTAAATTTTTAAAGAATGACAAAGCATTTGTTTGTCTTTTTTAACATATTAAAATGCTTATTGTTTTTAAGTATCCAAATGTTTTCAGAATTACGAAAATTTTCAAAGTACTTAAGGGCATCTCTAAAAACTCTGAAAAACCTACAGGAACGAAAATAATAAACAATCTGACTGGGTTATAATTTTTTGAAATCGCTACTGCTATTCTTGAAAATTATGCCTTGCATATTATTCATTGTCTTCATTTTTTGAAAGAAATGAGTTTTTAGTTATGCCCTTAAATTGTGCTTGTCTTTATATTTTTTATTCACCCAGTGACTTTCCTTCACCTGGTGAAGTTTTTAGGAAACGGCAAACAACAAAATTCAAACTTGTCCAGCTTTTAGCTTATAAATAACAATAACCAAAATCCCAATTCTCAAAATTGAACATTTATATTTTGGGTTTATTCGTTTTTAGAGTTTAGTTTTTTACTGCTTCTGATAAAAAGCGCCTACTTCTATGGATGAAATTTATTATGTTAATCTACTTTGCTGACAATATAAATTAAATTTGTTCAAATAATTTCATAAAACATACTCTTCAACATGTTTTTATGGTAAACATAATGAGATTAAAACCGTATCTTCCGAGGAATTTTAAAAAAAACCGATTTTACTAACTTTAAATCCAACTTGCCTATGGAAAATTTAAAGTCTTTCATTTAGAATTTCATTGAATTACAATTTTTCTTTTCAAAACAAAAAAAAATCAAAAAATCTATGGAAAAAAATCATTTAAAAGGTTTTTTAACCTTTCTAATCCTTGCCGTATTATTGGCATTTTCTGGCTCACTTCATAATTCGGGTTGGTTTTGTTTTTAAGCATAAATTTTAGCAACTCTAAAAAGGAAAAATTCAATATCCACAACACCTCTTAATGCAGCTCTAAAAGCTTTAAGTTTAGCATTGAAAG
>Ga0209249_1000710_pt1 | contig 37819 bp, 26 predicted proteins | sample SaaInlV_200m_DNA_4_FD_184653 | JGI IMG/M metagenome (GOLD analysis project Ga0209249, IMG submission 184653) | Marine microbial communities from expanding oxygen minimum zones in the Saanich Inlet - SI037_S3LV_200m_DNA (SPAdes) (version 2) | ecosystem: Environmental > Aquatic > Marine >...
CTCTCTCTTCACCTGCTTGGGGTAATCCTTGCTTCCTTTTCGTCTTGTCATAACAAAAACCTCCTGTTCATTATTTTCTCACAGGAGGCTCTTTTTATTTTGTGTCTTGTTTTAGGGGGGCAGTTCATTTAGTAGCTTCTTTTATTTTGGGTTAACGAAAAAACTTCGGAAGTTTTGGGAACTTCCGAAGTTTGAGTGATTTTTGAATAGCTATCCTAACCTCGCCCTTTCCTCTTCTACCACTTCTTTATCCAACTTCTTAAAAAGCGGACTCGGCTGATTAAATACCGCACCAGGTTTTAGCTTGCTGGCTTTCCATTGGTCGCCTTCGATGCCTTTATAACGCAGAGCAGTATGTTTGCCGAGATTGTCTTCTATCGTCTCCACAAATTGTTCGCCAAAAAGCGGTGTTTTGTAGCCAAAGGTTTTGTTCAATTTCTCGCTGGTGAAGGGTAAAAATGGCGCAAAGATGGTCTTGAGTGAGTCAATTGCTTTCAGGGCGGTATAAACTGATTTGGCGGCCTCATCTCTATCTACTTTCAACTCTTTCCACGGGGCAGATGTATCGAGATATTTATTCACTTCTGTCGCTAATCTCATTGCTTCGTTCAGCGCAGCGCGGATCTTGACAGCTTCTAGTAGATCGCCTACGTATGAGAATCCAGCTTCTATGGTGGCGAGCAAATCTAAATCAGCGGGGCGTAACGCGGCTGTATCCAGGTCAGGGATATGGCCCTCCCAATGTTTATAGCAGAAGGAAAGCACGCGGTTGGCGAGATTCCCCCAGTTGGCAACCAGTTCGTTATTATTATGGGCGACGAAGAACTCCCAATCCCAATCTGAATCCTTTGTTTCGGGCATATTCACTGTCAGGTAATAGCGCAGCGCATCGGGATCGTAGCGCGTGAGTGCATCCCGCCCCCAGACCGCCCAATTGCGGCTTCCGCTAATTTTCTGCCCCTCGAGATTCATGAACTGATTGGCGGGCACATCGTAGGGCAGAGTGAGGGGTTTTTCCTCTCCTGCAAATATCTTCATAAACTCTGTGCCTGCGCCAATCAACTCGGCGGGCCACAACGCGGCGTGGAAGAAGATATTATCCTTGCCAATAAAGTGGAACTGGCGCGCCTTCGGGTCTGTCCACCAATCTTGCCAGGAATCGGGTGTTCCATTCACTTGTGACATCTCGATGGGGGAAGAAAGATAGCCAATGACCGCCTCGAACCAGACATAGAGACATTTGCCCTCCCAGCCATCTACGGGAACGGGGATGCCCCAATCGAGATCGCGGGTGATGGGACGAGGTAGCAGCCCCTCGGCCTCCATTTTTCGGAGGGATTCACCGAGCACGGTATCGCGCATATGGGCGGAACGCTCGCGCAAGAAATTTGCTACCTTCGGTTCGAGTTTGGAAAGGTCGAGATAAAAATGTTCCGTTTCACGTAGCTCGAGTGTATCGCCCGTTTTAGCTTTGGGATTCTGTAGCTTAGCAGGTTCCAGCACATTGCCACAACTATCGCATTGATCAGAGCGCGCACCATCCTCGCCGCAGATATAACATGTCCCTTCAACGTAGCGGTCGGGCAAAAAACGATTTGCTTCGGGGGAATACCACTGCATGGATTTCTTTGCATATAGATGACCATTTTCTTTCAGCGCAAGGAAAATACTTTGCGCAACCTTGAAGTGGTTTTCAGTATGCGTGGTCGTGAACATATCATAGCTAATGCCCATCTGTTGGAAAAGCTCCAGAAATCCCTCGTGGAAACGCTTATAAGTTTCATCAGGCGTTTTTCCCTCGGCTTCCGCGCGCAAGGTGACGGGCGTGCCATGCGAATCGGTGCCGCTGACCATCGCGACATTATTCCCTTTCAGGCGATGATAACGAGCGATAATATCACCTGATAAATGTGAGCCAGTGATATTCCCGACGTGGATTTCGGCGTTGGCATAAGGCCAGGCAATGGCGATAAGAATGTTTTCTGTCATTTTTTTGCTCCAAGAGATTAGAGAGTAGGCATTTATTCAAAAGCTTAACGGTGTGCGTATTGCGTAAAATCATTACGGATACGTTTTACGAACTTTATGAAAAGAAAAAGGCTGTCCAAAATATCGGACAGCCTCAAATGAGTAGACTTGCGTTTACTAACGCGCGCCCTCCAGCACTGCCCGTATGGAGCAGGGCATAGCCATATAGTTTGAAAGAGGGGCGTAAGTTGTATTCACAGATATAGTTTACTATGGGCTAGGTTTTGGGGCAAGACTTTGTTTAGCCTTTGACACCACCAGTCGTAAGCCCACCGACAATTTGTTTTTGAAGGGCGATAAAAATGATCGCCACCGGCAAAGCAACAATAACTGCCATCGCCGCGAAGCGATTCCAGGGGATGCTATTAGCGTATTGACCGGTCATATTATAGAGGGTCATGGCGAGGGTATAGTCTTTTGGTTTGGTAAGGAAAAGCCATGACATTGCAAATTCCTGCCAATGCCCGATAAAGCCGATGAAAAATGTGACAGCAAGTTGCGGCACAGCGAGTGGGAGCATAATACGGAAGAAGATCTGATTAGCATCGGCCCCATCTATAGCGGCAGCTTCTTCAAGGGCTTCGGGGATGGTGTCAATATAGCCTTTCAAATTCCAAACAGCGAAGGGGAGCGCACCAGCAACCATCGAAATACCTACGCCATAAAGGGAGTCTCGCAAATTAAAGACCATTTTGCCTGCCCCAACCGCACAGGTTGCAAAGGGAGCTAATGCCATCACGCCATCACCACAATCAGCAAGACGGACGCTATTGAGTAATAAGTATAGAGGTGTTGCCAAACCAATCGCGGGCATGAGAAGGGGAATGAAAACCATCACCATCAGGGTTTGACGCATTGAGAATTTGAAACGAGAAAATGCGTAAGCGGCAGAAACAGCGACGAATACAGCAATTAGCCCAACCACGGTAGAGAGAACAACACTATTTCGGAGAAGTTCTATAAAACTGACGGGGTTCGCGGTTGGATGATCTAGCACTTGTTGGTAGGCAACAAAAGAAATCTCTTTAGGGAAAAGTTGTAAACTGGATGGACGAGTTGTTTGCGAACTAAGCGACATGGTGATGATATACATGATAGGGAACATCACCGTTGCACCAATAAAGAGTGTTAAAACTTGCAATAGAAGTTGTCGCCAGAGCGGGAGGTCGCGTCCGCTGGTTTCTTTAGATGTGTTGATATTGAGAAAGCGAATGATAAAGTTTTTCTTTTTCGGAGCGGCGTTTTGAATTGTCATGATTAAGCCTCCGTATAAGATTCGGTTGCACGGGTGATGCGATTGGTAACGAGGAAAACAAAAAGCGCAACAAAGAAGACGATTACGGCAAAAGCGGCGGCAACACCGAAGAGATTCAAGTTACGAACAAGATCGTAAGCAAAAGTGACGAGAATTTCAGTTGATCGAGCGGGTCCACCCCCTGTGAAGAAGAAGACGAAAGCAAATAGATTAAACGAGAGCGTAAATCCGTAAACGGAGGCGGGAATCATCGCTGTTTTTAGGAGAGGCACGGTGATATTCCAAAACTGTTGAGTATTGGATGCGCCATCAATAGAGGCGGCTTCGTAGAGGTCTTTGGGAATACTTTGAAGTGCGCCCGTTGCAACGAGGGTCATAAAGGGCCAGCCAAGCCAGAAGTTAGCTATCATCATTGCGTAATAAGCAAGAGGCAGCGGGGAGTTTGGCAAGAGCCACTTTATAGGTGGAGCAAAACTTTCTAGCCAGCGAAGACGAACTGGGTCTGTTGAACCAAGAAGTTCCATGATTGCCGTCAAAAATTGATTCATTGCTCCATATTGTTCATGGAAAATATTTCGCCAAACTGTAGCAACAACAATAGGGGGGATAACTACAGGAAGAATATAAACAGCGCGATAAATGCGTTTTCCCCATAATCCGGGTGTGTTGAGCAAAACCGCGATCACAACCCCGGCAGGGACATGAAGCGCTACATTTGAAATAGCCCACCAAAAGTTGTAGGTAAGGATACGTAAGAACTCAAAATTTTGAACAGGGAGTGCGTTTGTAAAAATATCGATATAATTTTTGAAGCCGACTTGATTCAAGTTTGGAGATTCTAATCCGAACATGAGATCTTTAAGTTGAAAATCAGTAAAAGAAATGATGACTTGATAGATAAGGGGATAAAAAGTGATAAAAGCCATCACTATAAATGCAGGGAGTAAATAAACGTAAGGGAGCGTAAAGCGGCGAAATTTCACCCAACGATGCGCTTTTTTATCGGCTTCTGACATCATGAGAGATTCCTTCGAGTGTGGTAGAAAAACTAGCGTGGACGATTTCTCATCCACGCTAGTTATATCATATTGCCAAGTTAGAAAAACTACTCAGCTTTATTAGCGTTTGTGGTTGCTTCAGCGACCCAATCAGCAGCGGGGGTGCCAGCTTCAAATACTTGGTCGGTGCCACAGAAGTTGGACCAGTAAAGACCTAATTCAGGAACTTGCGGGCGGACGTAAGCATTGCCAAAACCTTCGAGGAGACCGAGCATAAGAGGATCAGTAACTTCAACGGTGGTAAGTGCAGGAACGTGACCAGCATCGTTCATCATCATAGCTTGAGCGTCTGCGCCTGTGAGATAGAGAGCAACTTCAATAGCTGCTTCCAGATTTGCGCTGTTCGGGTTGAAATAGTATCCATCAACACCAAGAAGAGGATTGGCGGCGCCACCAGGCCCAGCTGGTAGTGGAGCAACAGCTAATTTATCGCCGAGAGCGGCTGAATAATCGCCCATTGCCCAGTTGCCGTTGGTGATCGCGGCTACGGTGCCTTCGGTGAAAGGAGCTAAGCCATCGCCATCATTTTTGGGCCAACCATTTTCAACAGAAACCTGATAAAGGTCATTCAAATAACCCACTGCGTCAGCAACGCCGTCACCGGCTACAACTGTCCAGCTATCATCAAAAATTTGACCGCCGAAAGAGCCAAAGAAACCCCAGTGGTGGTAACAGCCATAGCTCAAAGAAACGGGGGTGCCGCCTTCCATCATCGCTTGAAGATCAGCAGTGGTTGCGGGAGGTTCAGGCATCATCTCTGTGTTGTACCAGAAAGCAACAGCTTTAAGGGACTCAGGAATACCATAAAGTACGCCGTCAACGCTCATACCTTCAACAGAAAGGGGAGCGTAGTCGCCGAGTTTGCCATCAGCCAAAGCGGTGATATCAGCAATGAGTCCGGCGCGTGCATCGTCGCCCAAAGAATCGTTGGGGGCAATGAACATATCAGGACCAGCACCAGAAGCAACATCGGTGCGATATTTATTGTAGATATCGTCAAAAGGAATCTGCAATGCAGAGACTTTGTATTGGGGCATATCCTCAGCAGCTTGGGCGAGGAGCGCGGTCATTGCGGTCTCTTCGGCGGAGCCGGTGCCGTAAGCGTGCCAGAAAGTTACTTCAATAACTTCCATAGCTTCTTCAGCAGGGGCTTCTTCAGCAGGAGCCTCTTCCATGGGTTCTTCTGCATGTTCTTCAGCTATAGGTTCTTCAGCTACAGGTGCTGCTGCACCGCCACATGCGCTAAGCACAAAGGCGGAGATCAGCAATAAACTAAAAACTACGAACAGGGGCTTCTTCATTCTTCTTACTCCTTAAATAGGGTTGAATAGTTTTTGGCTTTTTAATTTTCAGCCAACTTTTATAAAAAAGGATATTCTTCCAGGCAATTTTTTTCAGCGGATCCATCGCCTAAGAAGCATCACCTCCTTTTATCGGGATTAGTCGGAGCGACCGTGTTTTTTGCTTGCTTGCCACTCCCAAGCATTTTCTGGGCCTGAGGTTTTCTGTGTTCTAGACCTCAGGCTTTGGACTTTAGTCCTTGCTTAGTGCAACGCGAAGCGTTTCAAGAGACAGGTCTGAAATCTAAAATCTTAAGTCTTCTTTTTGCCTTCTGCAACTGCATGCAATGCAACGCTCAAAGCCTGCACAATTGCGCCTGTGCTAGAAGAACGTTTGCCCAATAACGCCGCTGTAATCCGAACATTGGTCGTAGCGGCGGGCAAACTCCGCTCTTTAACAGTTTTACGAATTGGTTCAAGAAATAGATCGCCAATTTGCGCCACGCCACCACCAACCACGATCATATCGGGGTTAAAGATATTTACTAAACCAGCCAGCGCAATACCAAGATTTTCGCCAGCTTTTTCCATGATTTTTTGAGAAATCAAATCACCGCGCTGAGCGGCTCTTGCAACACTTTTGGCAGAAACTTCATCCAAGGGGATGTTTGCTAAACGTGTATATGTTTTCTTTTTTACAGCTTCACGAGCCTGACGTGCAATTGCATCTCCCCCAGAAAGCGCCTCGAGGCAACCGCGATTGCCACAGGTGCAGAGGGGACCCTCGATATTTATCGTTAAATGTCCGATCTCGCCCGCCGATCCAGTTGAACCACGATAGATCCGCCCGTCAATCAGCAAGCCTGCGCCGATTCCTGTCCCAACTTTGATATAAGCTAGATCACTTGCATCGCGTCCCGCACCATAAGCCCACTCGCCCAATGCGCCTAACTCGGCATCGTTATTGACCGAGACGGGTAATCCCCACATATCTTCGAGCGTCTTGCGGATAGGGAATTGATCCCAGCCAGGCATAATCGGGGGGGCGATAACCATCCCCACATCGCTGGAAATAGGACCAGGAACACCAAAACCAATCGCCTCAAGCTGCGTCAATTTCAAGCCCGCTTCTGTGAGCAATTCTTTTAGCAATTCGTCGGCTTGTTGGATACAAAGATTAGGGTCTTTTGAAATATCAAAAGGGATTTCTTTCTCGCTAAGTACTTGCGCTCTAAAATTGGATATAGCAATGCGCAAATGTTTTGCCCCCATATCTATTCCGGCAACAAAACCTGCTTCTGGGGTGATCTCAAGGAGTGTACGCGGACGACCGCTTGTCCCCGTTTTTTTAGCAGATTCTCGAATTGTGCCCGTTTCCATTAAGTCATTAATAATTGTTGTTATTGCCGAGCGACTCAGCCCAAGCTGACGCGCCAACTCAGCTCGTGCAATACCCCCAGATGTGAATTGAATTAGACTCAAAATCACATGTTTGTTAATATTTCTGACATTCTTTTTTGAGAAATGTTGAAAATAGGCATTCACAAGCATCAAACCTTCTTGAAATCAATAAGTTACGCCGAAATAATAACAGTTAGAAAAAACTTTGTCAAGTATTCTAACAAAGTAATTTTAAAATAAAAAGATTGCTTTTTTGCAATCTTTTTTGAAAATACGGGGACTTAGCTTATTCTACAAACGCTTTCTCTTGCCAAAAAACAAGGCTACTTCCGAGTAATGCGGTCGCGATACTTAAATCCAGTATGGCGACACCGAGCAAAAAGGAGAAATTGCCGTGAGCTAGCCGAGATAAAGTCGCGCCGGTGGCGATCATTAGTGCCAAAAACAAGAAAAAATTCGGGCGATAGAATTGCCAGAGTTTGGGGTGCTCTAAGGCATCAATACGTACGAGATTCTTTTTGCAGGCCTTTCGGAAAATATATTTCGCTTTAATGCCACCAAGCGTAACACCAAATATGATGGCAAATAATATCCACAGCGATGTGGACGCAAGCGCATAGGCTTCAAATACTAATTCGCTTGCTTTTCGGATAAGCATTATGCCACCAATCATCCAGAGTGCCAGAGCTAAAACTTTAAGCGTACGACGAGACGTGGTAATTCTTTGAAATTTGGCAAAATTAATCATTTCCCCAGTTTAACGAAGGTAAAAGAAAGATGGTAGGTAGGTTTCTATAGAATTTTGATTAATCTTTGCCAAGAAAACGCCCATCTGATTTTTTCTTGTGTACCTTTCCTTTCGCTTTTTCTATCCAGCCTGTGCGAATATCTTCTGCACCTTCAAATTCTGGAATATAAGGTTTAATATCGAGCAAAGGTGTTTCATTTAGCACATCTATATTTTCAACAAAGACAAAATTCCCTTCAACTCGTTCTATTTTTACTAAAGAAAGCCCAATAGCATTTGGTCGTCTTGGCGCACGAGTAGAGAAAACGCCGCGTTTCTCATCATCAAGAAATGGTTTTAATTGCAACTTGGCTGGCGCGGCTTTGTGCAAATGGTAGAGCAAATAAATATGCGAAAAACCATCCAAATCTTTTAGACCATCAAGAAATTCGGGATAAATTTCAAGATGCCCTTTTGCGCTGCTCTCACTGGTGGGTTGGATGGGCATTCCGCTTAATTCGGTAAAGGGGCTGTGGATGATTCCGATAGGCTTGAAGATAATTCCCATTAAAACTCACCGTATATCTGGTTGGGTGTTAGAACTTCGCTGAATTGTGGACGCAGTTCTCGGCGCGCCCAATCGCAGAGGTGGCAGGCATCGGCGTATTTTTCTTTGGATGACAAGCCGTATCGCTCTACCAATTTGGCTGGTCCGCCCTTTAATAACATCCCCGTAATTGGATGCGTTTTCGCGTTATATTCCGTACAAATTTCATTGATGGGCGTCTCGAAGATATTCCCAAGCGAGATTCCCTGGCAGATGTGCATATGCCCAAAGGGATCAATATGAACGCGCCCCGGTTCGCGCAGATCTTCGTAGGGGCACTCCGTAAAAGATTGCCACGCCTGCCCCTCGACACAGTCAGCAAGTTTATCTGCCGCGCGTCCCTGATATTTAATCCCAGAGAAACCTTCGGGGAGTTGTCCAATACCTACTTCGGCAGAGTCGTCCTCCGGTTGGGCAATGCTGATGAAATCAAGAGAAATGCCCAACTTGCGTGCCGCGTTTTGTGCGTTTTGGGCTTGCCTGCTGAGTTCCTCGCTATAATGGAATAAATCGCTGCTGACAGAGATGCTGTCGAGAATTTTCGCTAGGGAGCGTAGCCATTCAAGAGCATCTTCTTTGGTCGTTGCCCAATAACCGTTTGAAACGATGCCAGTCTCAAAGCCAAGTTCAGATGCCAGTTGGATGCCCTTGAGCAAAATGGGATAATAAAGAAAAGGCTCACCGCCCTCGAAGTAAATCGATTTGATTGAAGGATGCTCCTGTGCCTGACGTAGAATTTCCCGAATTTGCTTAAGCGTCATTGTGCCGTTTTGGCGTGGGCTTCCCCATAGAAAACAATGGTCACATTCAAAATTACACCGATAGGTTAGCAGTAAATGTAAGCCAGTCAACTTCATGATGCACTCCTTAAATCTATTTTCGCCGTACCTTTAGTATAGCAATTTTTGTCGAATGATTAAAGGGATTTGGGTCAATTGGTTGTTCTCCAACTTGCGTTTTCGCATAGCCAGTAAAGTCTTCAGGCACGGGAATCAATCGCTCAATCTCCAGATAGCCATCTTTGCAGAGATTTTCTAGAGTTTGCATATATTCCCCGCCGTTCAGGAAAAGTGCATTGTTGATCGCTACCAAATAGCCCTCGTTATCAATCAATGGGCGGACTTTATTAATTAACCGCGCGCTATTTTTCGATAGATCTACCCGTCCCCGCTTTGTATCTGCAAAAAAGGGTGGGTCAAGAAAAACGCAATCGAAGAGTTCATCTGCGCGTTTGAGCTTGTTGCTATATGCCCAAAAATCACCTGTCTGAAAATCTTTTTTGTTGATGGGAAATCCGTTCAGGGTATAAGATGTTTTCCCCACATTCAAAAATTTGCGACTTAAATCAGCTTGCACAACTTTTGTTGCCCCCCCAGCTTGTGCCGCGACTCCCAGACTGCCTGTATAGGCAAAAGTATTCAAAACGCGTTTGCCTGCTAAATTATCAATTGCCCATTTGCGCAAATTCCGGGTATCCAAATAGAGGCTGGCATCTCTATTCATTGTTAAGTCGAGCGCATACCAAACCCCATATTCGCGGATTCGGTCGTCTGTTTTTTCACCATAGAGCAAAACCCCGTTTTTCTCTTGGGGTGTTTTTCCCTTACGCGTTTTGAGCAGAACAGCCTTAATCCACGGGAATTCTTTAAGTAAAAACCCTTTTGCTATTTGAGCAATCTCTTCGCCCTCGGCTGGTGAATCTGCATAATTGTGGATGACGATTGTGCGAGCGTATAAATCAATCGCAATATCAGGATCGCCTTCCAGGAATCCATTAAAAAGCCGAAAAGCGGATTGATGCTTCTCGTCAAGGAGTGCCGCGCGGGCTGTGAGAGCTTTTTTTAGGGAAGGGAGAAAGCTTGAGGGCATATTTTTCAAGAAGTATATCTATATTCAGTTCTCTTATTTTATCCTAAAACATTCGATTTTTTGTGATTTAGCACGCATACTCGGCTTCATACCTAACTCTCACGTATGATCGCGGATTAGACAGAGGCGTTACGCGCTCTGAGTTGGTTGAAGATGATGATGGTATAATCATAAATGCAATAAATTGTTCGGAAGATATTTGTTCATTTAATCTACTTAACGATTTTTTAGGGTCGGGCTTATATCGTGAACGAGATACTTAATCCGTATATTGCTGGAGCACCTGTTGTCGAGACCAGTATGTTTTTTGGTCGCGAAGGTGTCTTTAGTTGGATTGAGCAAAGTTTGGGGGGAAAATATGTTGACCATATTTTGGTTTTACATGGTCAGCGGCGTGTTGGCAAAACCTCTGTTCTGAAGCAAATTCCCAATTTTTTACCTGACAAGTACATACAAGTTTTCTTTGATCTACAAGGGCGCACTGGTACCACCATCGATCGTTTTCTTTGGTGGTTAGCCAGTGAAATTGTACGTACGTTGAAAAAAGAGCGTGGCATCACACTGCCCAAACCTGATCGAAAAGCCTTTAAAGACACCGAATATTTAATTAATGAGTTTCTACCCAGCTTGCGACCGATTTTAGGCAAACAGGTTTTATTATTGACTTTTGATGAGTTTGATACTCTCGATCGTCCCGAAATTCAGGAAAAACTTGCGAAACCACTCATCTCCTATCTGCGCCGTTTGATTGAGATGGATGGCTTGAGTTTCATTTTTTCAATTGGATCTTCGGGGGATAAATTGGAGAATATGCAGGCATCGTATACTGATTTTTTCAAGAGTGCTCTGTATCGTAAGATCAGCTTTCTGCCTCATGACGATTGTCATCGCTTAATCACCAAACCAGTTGAAGATGTCATAAAATATGATAAGAAAGCAGTTACTCAGATTGCCGAGATCAGTTCTGGGCATCCTTATTTTGCACAACTGATATGTCATGAGCTTTTCTCTCTTTGCCAGAAGACAGGAGCACGCGAGATTTCTGCCAAAGATGTTGAAGATGTTTTGGAAGATGTGATTGAACGTGGCACGGTCAATCTGAAATTTGTCTGGGACGAAGCTTCTGATCTTGAAAAGTGGATTTTAGCTGCGTTGGCGAAAAAAGATGGAGGTGACAAACAAGAACTTGCTCAAGTCTTGCGTGAACAACGTGTGCGCTTCAGCGATCCTGATTTGAATTCATCAATTATTCATTTAAGAGATAAAGATGTCCTGACGAAAGATAATCGTTTCGTAATCCATTTAATGCGCATGTGGCTGGTTGCCAACCGTCCGATGGATCGCGTTCGTGAAGAGTTGGTCGAAGTCAACCCGATTGCCAATCGCTATATTGAAATTGGGGATGAGTACCGTGATCGCGGTCAAAACCAGCCAGCAATTGATAGCTATCAGCAGGCATTGAATGCTGACCCAGAAAATTTGAAGGCACAAATTAATATTGCTTTGGTTTATTTGGAAAGGGAAGACTACCCTGAAGCGGTTGCGGCATTTGAAGAAGCATTGAAGATTGATGATGAAGATGTCGTTGCACGGACAGGTTATTGTGATGCGCATCTGGCCTTGGGAGATGTGGCGCAAAGCCGCGGTGAAACGGACGAGGCGATTAGCTTGTTCCAGACTATTTTAGTGTTGAACCCGGCTCATACAGATGCTCGTCAACGGTTAGCGAAGATTTATCGGAAGCAAGCTGAAGATTTGCTTGATGCGGGGAAAGATGATAAAGCGTTAAGCACCTTTGATCAAGCAATCATGTTTACACCAGATGATGATGATTTATCCGCCCGTTATGAAGAAGTGCTGACAGAAAAGAAATCTAAAGTAATTAATACCTGGCTGAGTAAGGCGGAAAAGGCTCTGTCTCGTCGGCGCTGGGATGACGCTGCTGAGATGGTGGCAGAAGCGGTCAAGATTGACCCTGACAATCAGGAGTTAAAAACTAAACTCGCTGAAGTCAAGGATGCCCTGCGCCAATTTAAATTGCAAGGCTGCAGGCGTGAAGCTGAACAAGCTCTTGCGCGTGGTAATTGGGATAAAGCTATTGCTGCCATAGAAACAGCTCTTCAACTTGCACCAGAAGATCTATCTTGGGTAGATTGGTTGAACACTGTCCGTGCTGACCAATTGAATGAGCAGCTTGATTTGTATGCTCAACAGGCTGAAAAAGCTGTCGAAGGCAAAGATTGGGATATCGCCATTCAAGCTGCTCAGAGCGCCATTAAACTGGCTCCGAAAGATAAGAAGTGGCAAACTCGACTGGATGAAATTGAGCGCGCTCGCCATCAAGCCCAACTCGCCGCTCTCCAAGCAAAGGCGAACGAAGCTCGTAAAAATAGTTTCTGGGATAAAGCTATTCGTGCCCTGGAAGAACTCTTGAAGTTGGAAGATAGCGAGGACGTGCGAGCTGAGATTGAAAGTATTCGAAAAGAAAAACGTGATAGTGAATTAGCCGTTTTTCGTTCGCAGGCTGAAAAAGCTGTTATAGCCAAAAATTGGAATGTTGCCATTCAAGCTGTCCAAAACGCGATGAAACTAGCACCGAAAGAGGAGAACTGGCAAGTTCGACTGGATGAGATTGAGCACGCACGCCACCAGGCTCAACTGGATGCTCTTCAAACAAAGGCGAATGAAGCCCGCAGAAATAGACACTGGGATGAGGCGATCAGCATTCTAGAAGAACTCCTGAAATTAGAAAATAGCGCACATATACGCGCTGAAATTGAGGATATTCAAAAAGAAAAACGCGATAGTGAATTACTCGCTTTTCGTTCTCAAGCTGAGAAAGCGACTGAAATTGAGAACTGGGATGAAGCCGCACAGGCTTGGGAAGCGTATCTGGCACTTAACCCAAATGATGGTGCTAGCATTGAGAGCAAATTGCAGCATACTCGTAAGTATGCCAAGATTGCTGGAGATTATACCGAGGCTCAGCAATCTATCCGCAAAAAACGCTATGGACGCGCAATTGAGTTGTTACAAGGAGTCATTGCGCAAGACCCAACTTATAAATCCACCTCTCGGTTGCTGGTTGAAGCTGTGGAATCAAACAAGGCCATCCCTGTTTGGCGTAGGTCGTGGATGTATTGGGCGTTGGGAATCGTTGGAGTTGTAGCGTTAGGTATTTTCTTTGGACCGGGGCTTTTTACTAAATTTAGTCTATCAGCACCTATGGTTACTGAAGAAATAATCGAGGCAACCAGTACTGTAGCACCTCTTCTGACTTCTACTCCTCTTCCAACTGAAACATCAATAAACTTTAATGTTGCTGTTACCACTGTTCTGACTTATGTCAATGAGCATTCACCTACATTCGAAGATAATTTTTCAATATCCAGAGAAGATTGGGGCTTCACCAGCGAAGAATATATTATTGATAATCCTCTTTTAGGTCGTTTTTTTAAAGTCTCTGACGCTATACAGGGAAGCAATGAATTGTTGCTTGATAATGGATTGAGCGGTTTCTCCTTCCCAGCAAATGGATTATTTGATGCAACCAATTTTTGGCTTGAATTCGATTGTAATTTGACTCCTGACGATCAACAGCTTGATGAAATGGGTATCATATTTCGTGCTGCACAGGATCATAGCGAATATTATAATTTCAAATTCGTTAATAACGATTCTGCCTGGGGGTGGGAATTGGTTCAACAGGAAGCCAATGGCAAATTCTCATCCTTGGCTAGTGGAGGAATTGATATTTCATCTGATTCAATCTTTAACAATTTTCTAATTGTTGTTATTGAAAACAATCTATTATTTTTGATGAACGATACGCTTATATACTCGACAGAAAATATCGCCCTTAGGGGGGATACAAACTTATTCTTTGAAGCCGGTTCTGATACAGCCTATGCCTTGCTTGATAACGTCAAATTCTGGAATCTTGAAGGTTTGGTGTTCGGAGCACAGGAAGATGTGTCTGTAAATGAACTCGATCCCGTCATCCAAACTTATTTGGTGGAGCATGAGCCCACCTTTGAAGACGATTTTTCAGCAGCAAGTCAAGTTTGGAATTCTCTCGCTCAAGATCCTCACCTGGCAAATTATGAAATTGTTGGTCAGGTATTGCAACTGGAACTTCAAAAGGGTGATGTAGAACCTTACGCAGAAGTGTTTCTGGGGATGGATTTCTTAAAAGCAACTGACTTCGGTATCGAATTTGAATACCTTGTAGTAGAAGCAGATTCGAATTTCCGGACAGTGATTGGCATTGATTATTATGAAGATGTCAAAGATCTATATGTAGAAATTGATGCAATTTCCGGGGAATTGCAAGGCAGCAAAATAGAACATACAGGCCAGCCTGTTACCGAAGCTGGTGTTTCCGGCAAATGGACAAAAATGAGACTTGTTGCGGTTGATGGGTTTTTTTCAGTCTATGTGAATGATACCCCTGTAGCTTATTATGAGGATGATACTAACGCAGGTCTTATAAACCGGATAAAAGTTTTTACATTGGGCAAAAGAGTATTGGTCGATATTGATAATATCAAGTTTTGGAATCTGGATGGGGTGAATATTAATCCATGAGGCAATCTGATGAGTACTAATCCCTTCACTTTCGGTAACCCCATCCGCGACCCAGCCCGTTTTTATGGGCGTAGCGAAGATATTCGGCAGATCGTCAACCGGCTGCGTTCTAGCGCGCATGAGAGCACGTCTGTGGTTGGTGAGCGGCGTATCGGCAAAACATCTCTGCTCAAACATCTTGATACCCCTGAAGTTGCCAGAGAACTGGGACTGCCGCCTGAAGAATTCTGCATGATCTATATTGATTTTCAGGGGTTGACTGATATCACCCCTCAGCGTTTCTGGCAACGAGTGCTACGCAAGATGGAACGTTCTATTTGTGTTCCTGACCTGATCCCTGAGATCAAAGAACTGCGTGAGCAAGAAGATTTTGATTTATTTGATTTAGAAGACTTGTTTGAGGTAATTACAGATTCAGGGCTAACGATTGTTTTATTATTGGACGAATTTGAGTATGTGACCCAGAATCCCAACTTTGGATCTGATTTCTTTGGCGGATTGCGCGCATTAGCTATCCACCAGAATATGCCCTTGGTTACTGCAACCCGACGGGAATTGATCGATCTATGTCATTCTGAAGAGTTAAAAGGGTCTCCTTTCTTCAATATCTTTGCCAATGTTGTTTTGCGCCCCTTTAGTCGTGACGAAGTGATTGAAATGCTGGATGGCTATCTCTCAGGAAGCGAGATGTCCATTTCTGATAAGGAGAAGGAAGTTATTATTCGGTTGGGCGGAGGATATCCTTTTTTTGTGCAGATTGCTGGTCATTACCTGATAGAAGCCAAGCAAAAGGAGTTAGAGGTCGAGGTTGCTGTAAAAGAGATGGTGACTCAATTTGATACTCAGGCTGATTCCCATTTCAAATATATGTGGTCACATTCATCTGAGAGCGAGAAAATCAATCTGCTGGCGATTATTGCTCTCAATCAGCAAAAACCATCCAAGAAGACGATTCCCACTATTGAGAATTTAGCCAAGATTCATTCTCGCGCTCATTTGGATATCCCTGAATTAAGCAAACGAGGCTTGCTTTTGAAAGATATAGAAACCTCAGCTTATCATTTATTTTCAATTAGCCTAGAGCGTTGGATTGTGCGCGAGGTATCTGCTGTGCCGGGGGAAGAGGAATCAGATGCAAGCGTACAGACATGGCTTGCCGCTGGTGGACGAGAAGATATGAAGCCTGTTGGTGGGGTACTGCCCAAGTTTAAGAAGAAATACTGGCCTGTTGTCAGTACTGTGATGCAGGAATTATCTTTTGAACTTATGGGAGCGGCGACCTTTGAGCTGATTTTAAAAATGCTTCTATAAATAAGGGGGTAATGATCAAAACTCACGCAACTGCAATATCGGGATTCCCTTCCAGAAAACTATTAAAAAACCGAGAAGTAGTATTGATGCTTCTCGGCAAGTAATACTGCGCGGGCGGTGAGGGCTTTTTGAAGATTTTTTTGAAATGCTTTCATCAGAATTTCTTAAACAGAAAGGGCACAAAGAAGCACAAAGAAAAAACTTTGTGAACCTTTGTGCCCTTTGAATTTAGTTTTATCTCCTGCGCGGTTTTCGGTCTCTTCTGCCTCGATTTGACGGCTTCTTCTTATATTGCTTTTTCTGCTCCGACCTCTTCTTTGGCTTTGCTACAAATTTATGCTGCGCTTTTTGATAATAGTCGTCCAACAACATCGTAATGATGGGGAGTTCATCTTCACCTTCGGAGAGTTTTTGTGCCAGCAATTTAAAGCGTTGACTGCGATCATCCTGTAATTTATCTCTTTCGCGGAGGCTGGCTTCGAGGAAAATCATGGCGCGCTCGGCGACTATTTTGGCAACTTCTTCTTCAGTGGGGACGTCTCTCTCTTCAAATTCGAGTTTGTAATGGGCAGAGATGCGCGTAAGTTGACGTTTTTCTACACCGTAAACGAGCATCATCGCTGTTCCGCTTGCGCCCGCCCGCCCGGTGCGCCCTGCGCGGTGGATATAGGCTTCCAGGTCGTCGGGTGGCTCGAACTGGATGACGTGCGACAGGGAATCGATGTCGATACCTCGGGCGGCAACATCTGTCGCGACGAGAAAACGCAAATTGCCATCGCGCACGCGTCCCAACGTTCGTTCCCGTCGCGACTGCGATAAATCCGAGCTTAGCTCATCTGCATCGTATCCGTATCTTTGTAAAATCGTCTTTACATAATTCACCCTTTGTTTAGTATTGCAGAAAATAATTGCAGAGTGTGGGTTTTCCAACTCGATCAACCGAATGAGCGTCCTCTCCTTCTGCATACTCGGCACCATATAGGCGATATGATCGGTATCAGTAACGTGGACATGCTCACTGCTCAGGCTGAAAAATTCGGCGGCGTGCATAAACTCATTGGCGGCGCGTTTGACATGAATGGGGAAAGTGGCAGAAAACATGCAGGTGTTCACAGCGTGGCGCGGCAAATGGCTCTGCACTTCTTTCATATCGGGGTAAAAACCCATCGAGAGCATTCGGTCGGCTTCGTCGAAAATAAGCATTTCAAGCCGATCGAGATTAAAGCTGCGCTTAATGAGATGATCGAGAACGCGCCCGGGCGTGCCAACAACGATTTGCGCTCCTTCTTTAAAGGCTTGGAGTTGGGGACCGTATCCGACTCCCCCATAAACTGCTACCGTTTTAAGAGCAGAGTCTCGGCATATTACTTGTGCTTCCTTCTCGACCTGTTGAGCGAGTTCCCGCGTGGGGACAAGGATGAGCGCCTGACAATATTTTTTATTTGGGCGTAGCCGCTCGAGCATGGGGAGCAAAAATGCCCCGGTTTTTCCGCTGCCTGTGCGGGCCTGGATCATCACATCCCTTTTGGCGGTGAGATAGGGAATTGCCTTCCGCTGAACGGGCATCAATGAATCCCAGCCTACGTTTTTTGCAGCGTTTTGTGATTTTTCGGGGAGCTCCGCGAAAGTGATTTCGGGGAGGCTTTGGTTTTCTTCGGTTTCTTCTTCTGGATTATTCAAAATTTACTCTCTCTTTTATTGTTTTAACGCGAATAGTACGAATGTTTTTTACCACAGAGTACCCAGAGAGCACAGAGTTTTTCTCTTTTCAAAAATCGCTCTGTGTACTTTGTGCTCTCTGTGGTGAATCTTTTTATTCAAGTATTTCCTTAACACGTCCGACCTGCCCATCCATCAAGCGGACTTTGATCCCGTGCGGATGCGAGGCAGAATTGGTCAGAATATCTTTAACGATTCCTTCGGTCAAATTGCCGCTGCGCTGGTCTTTCTTCAGCACAATCGCAACTTTGAGACCGGGTTTAATTTCTGAGCGTTTGGGTGTGTTCATAGGGTGATTGTATCAGGCATTAGAAAAGTTCGCAGCAATACCGGTGAAGAGCACTTACTCAATCTTTCCGTTTCACTAATTTGAATTATTTATTGCTTTTCATCTGTTAAAACACTTAGTGTTTACCCGCCTAATGCAATATCCAAAGCAGAGCTCAAACGCTCCATATCATTATGAAAATCTGGATCGGGACGAATTTGGATTCCGTTCCGAAATGCCAGCCCTTTGATTTCTGATGGCAGTTCTTCTTCTATCGGCATCATTGCTCTGCGCACAAGAAGAGGGATGACAGGGATATTGCGTTTCAGTGCTGATTCGATTTCAATCCGTACATAATCTCGAAAATCGTCCAAGCGTCGGTTTCCATCGTCATCGGTGATTGTGACCCACTGATTTCCAATAATAACGAGGAGCACTTGGCATTGACCAACTTTCTCATCCAAGAAGGTTCTGAAATCAACGCCCAAAGGGATTGAATCCACATCTTTAAAAATAGGTTCTTTCCCATAGTGCTGCACGAGCCTGTCGTAAATACGTCCAGCGACATTTTCACTATCTGCTCGTCTATAGCAAATGAAGATATTGGCATTTATATTTCTTCTTGGTGTTTTTTCTGTAGAGGGAACATTCCTTTTGCTTTTTTTCTTTTTGGGCAAACTTGAGCTTCGTTTATTCAGGTAACGAAGTGCTATAAAGGAATATAGGAAAGGTGGAAAAATAGAGAAAGCCCACCATGCTAGAGATGGTGAACGGAGCTGGAAAATATATGTAAGCCCTGCAGATGTAATATAGGATGAGATGTATACAGGAATTATGGCAATGAACTTTTGCCCTCGAGAAAAGCCTCTCCCGAAAATAGTGAAGAAGATTATTGGTACAGCCAGCAGTAAGCCTAAAGCAAATACACCTTCAGACATGATTTGTCTCCCATCTAACACAAGCACTAAATAGACCGTCAATATCCTAAAATCATTATACGGTATTCAGATAAAAAAAGAAACAAAACCTAAGGTGAATTCAACGCCTCGCGCATGATCGGCATGATCTTATAGCGGTTGGGAAGCAGCAGCATTGCGCCACTATAGGGTTCTATCCAGTCGTAAACGGGACCGTAGCCAATCACATAGCGATTGATATTTTGCGTATTGACTAATATTTTTGCGGCAGGGAGTAAAGAGCCAATATCGCCAAGACCTATATCTGTAGAAACACTATCTTTATAAATTTTATAAAGCGCTGGAGCGCGAGTGAGAATGTCGAAACTGAGCAAGCGATAGCCAATAGCCTGGATCACTTCCTGTGCGCGGCGGAGACGGTCAATATCGCTGGTGGTATACCGAGAACGGATATACCAAAGTGCGGTATCGCCATCCATATGAACAGTTCCTTTTTTGACCTGGTACCAGTTAAAGCCTGTGCGTTGGTCAGAGAAATCTTGCCCTACTTCCACATCAATCCCGTCGAGGCTATTGACGATCACCACAAAATTTGAGAAGTTAACCATCACATAATGATCAGGATAAACTCCAAAGTTATACGCCATCGTCATCCCAAGTGTATGATAATCGCCATGCCCCATCGCGGTATTAATACGTTGCATTGTCCAGCCAGGGATGTAGACATAGAGATCGCGCGGAAAAGAAGTCAGGTTAACGGTGCCCAGATTTTTGTTGATCGTTAGCAAAATGATCGTGTCTGTACGAAAATGGGTGGTATTTGGTCGCTGATCTGAGCCAAGTAAAAGGATGTTGATTTGATCTTTAGGTTGAGAAAGCATCCCAACTGGGAAAGGGATACTGGTAGAAATGGGGTAAATACTTGGCTCAGGGTAATTAGCCCAATCGTTGCCATAAAAATTGGGGGTTGCGATCATACCCACATCTTGTGTAGGGAGAGCATAAGTATTTGTTGGCGTGAATGCAAGCGAAGAGGTATTTGTCGGCCAAGGGGTGAGTGTTATTTCTGTGGAGGTGTTTTCGGAGAGCGTTTCGGTAGGGAATGGAGAAGGTTCTTCTGCAGAAAGATTTGTATTGTAATCAGGTTGAAAAGGGGTTGGGGTCGCTGTGCCTTGTATATTTGGCGTCACCAAAATATAAGAAGGCAAATATTTTGTCGGGAGGGGAGTGGGGGGCGTATTTTGACACCCTGTCAGCACGCCTAAGAGAATTCCCCAAAAAAGATAGCGGAAACGAATGAAATACATGCTTAAGGAATAGGGGTGAATGTGAAGGTTGGTGAAGGAATCTCTGTTGCTGTATTTGTGGGCGTGGGAGGCTCTGTTGGTAGAGGCGAGATTTCCGTTGCTGTAGCGGTATCGGTAAAAGTAGCCGTCAGCGTTGAGAGTGGTGTAGAAAGCGTAGCGGTGGGCGTTGCTGTCGTTGTTGGCATTGGTGTATTGGTAGCAACAGGTGTGCTGGTCGGCACATTGGGGACGGATAGTTTTTGCCCAACGTTAATGCGTACTGAAGACCCCAGACAATTCGCATTCTGTAATTGCCCTACACTAACACGGTAGGCAAGACCAATTCTGTATAAATTATCTCCCGCCTTAACGGTGTAAAAGATCCAACCATAAGGTGCCCCGCAAGGGATCAACGTCGCGGTCGGCGTGGGTGGTACCGAAATGCGCGTATTTGGAAGCAGGCTATTGCCGATTAGGCAATTGGCTTCTTTCAAGGTATTTGGAAAAATCCCATAGCGCGCCGCTAACCCCTCTAGCGTATCACCGATTTGGATGATATACGATGTCCAGCCATTTGGAGCAGGGCAAGTTGTCGAAGGTGGGATTGTAGCGGTAGGGGATGGGGATGAGGAGATGGTTGCAGACGGAAGCAAGCCTGGGGCGGAGAGCGTGGCCGTGAACAAATCCGCCGTATCGCTCGTGGGGATAGGTGTCTCCGTTATGGTGGGCAGGGGTTGGTCAATCCGATCTTCTGCCAAGGTCGTTGAAAGCCCGCCCAAGACGAGAAAAAGGGAGAGTGCTGCAAAAAGGATGCTGCTGCCGAGTTTCTGCAAACCTTGCATAGCGCCCCTTTATGCCTCGTCTACAGCGTTGGGCGAGGAGATGGGCAATAAAACACTGAAAGTTGCACCGATATTTTCTTCTGAGTCTACCCAAATGCGCCCATCTTGGGCTTCTGTGAGTGTTTTTGCAATGGATAGCCCAACGCCGGTATCTCCAACACCCTGAATGAGAACGTTTTCGGCGCGATAAAGACGTGAGAAGACGCGTTGTAAATCTTCTGCAGGAATGCCGCCACCAGTATCGGAAACCTGAATAAGGATAAAATCTTGCCCTTCTTCTTCATGATTTTTAACCCCTAAAGTGATCGTGCCGTCCACAGGGGATGCCGCACCCGCGTTTTGGATCAGGTGAATTAAAATTTGCTGGATTGCGTCTTTATCAGCATGGATGGGTGGGAGGACTTTCGGCAATTCAAGATGGATCGATATGTTTTTCTCACGTGCCTGGCTGCTTGTATACGCCATTGCATTATCTATGATCGCGTTTAGATCAACAGGCTCAGCTTTGAGTTCAGAAAGCCCTACTTCGAGTGTGGTGACCTGGATAATATCGTCAATCAAATTTCCAGTTCTTTCAATGGAGGCTTTGATGCGCTCGACAAATTTGCGCTGGAGTGCGCCTAAAATGCCGACAGATTCGCCCAGTAGCAGATCTGTATACCCAACAATGGACGACATCGGCTGTCGTAATTCTTGCGAAATAGAGGCGATGACTGCCGCTTGTTCATTGGGGTCTTCTTGAGGCGTTCCGCTTTCCAATTCCAAGATTTTCAGATTTGCTTGCGCTTGTTGATTTTGCAGATGAGCAACCTCTTGAAGCGTGGCTTTCAATTCGCTTTCAAGATGGCTGGTTCCTACACTTTTTGTAGAGCTTGTTTTTTCTTCTGCTTCCGGCAATTTGCGTGCGCTGAGTTCTTCATTTTCTTTTTGGAGCTTCGTGATTTCAAGTTGCGCTTCTTCTTGAAGAGCAAGTAATGCTTCTACATTATCACTTTGAACTTTGGTTTTTGCAGAATCCTTGTCTATCTTTTCCAGTTCTGCTGCCAGCGCGTTCTTTTCGTCTCGTAACATCTCGATCTGTAGGCGGTATTCTTCAGATACCTCTTGGCTTCTTTCTTTACCGCGTTTGATTTCATCCAATTTATGACCACGTTGAATGATAGAGATCAGCGATGACGAAATATTGCCTAAAAAGGCTTGGTCATCCTGGTTCCATAATCGATTCGAATAAGGGGAAAGAAGCAGGATACCGCCTATCGATTTTTTCCCTTCATCTATGATCGGAGTGCTAAGTAAATGCCCAGGATTAGAGAGATTAAGCAACTCGCCCAGCCCCTGAAGATCGGGTGATGTGCTGCTTTGGGGAAGACGCAAGGCTTTTCCGCGTTGGAGAGCATTTGCCAGCATAGGGATAGTTTCTTTATTCAGGCTGGAGCCTTCAAGATTTTCTTCACGGATCGAATCGTAGCCACTGGAAATTACCATTTGCTTGGTATCTTCGCTGAGGTAGATCAAAAAACATAAATCGGCCAGCATGGTTTGGGCAATTGCCCGTGTGATGGCATGGTTGATCTTATTCGCGTCGACTTCAGATGCTAAAGAAAGCAGGGCATGAAAGGTTTTCGGGTCAGTGCTATAGCGCCGTCTCTCGCGAAATGGGACATCATCCCTCTGATGGACAATAGTGGGGGTATTATGGCTGGCAGATAGGGGAGTTGGTCCTGGAAAGCGTTGCGGGAGTGTTAGCAAAATAGGAAACGCAGCTAAATAAAATAAGCGTACAATGCCAGGAAAATTCCCTGCCCCGTACCCAAAAATTAGATGCAGAACGTGTCCTAAGAAGGCCAATCCCAGTAGAATAAAACCATTCGTCCAGCCATTGGGGCGGCGGATGAAAAGCGTTACTCCGGCAATGGCGATAAAGCCCAGCGAAAAGAATTGCCAAATGCTATCTTGTGTCGTCAGGTTATATACCTGTGCCGCGACTTGTGGTATCCATGTGACATAACTTAATGCCAGGCCAGTGAAAACGAGCAGACTTAAGAGCGCGTTCCCCGCATCTGCTGGGCGGCTGGGTTCAGGAAAAATCCACAACCACGCAATCCAAATTAAACTAAATAAGGTGATTGCACGGTCAAGGGGCGGTAAAACCATCGTCGGGTTAATTAAGGCTTGCCAAGACATCGCACTGACGACAAAGAGAACGATCTGTCCTAGCAAAAGAACAGAAAGTCCTAAAATAGTTCGTCGCACCTGTGGAAAACGACTTGAACGCCAATGACTAAAGGCAACCTGCAAAGAGCCGGCAATCGAAAACGCCAGCACCAGATGAAAAATCAAACTACCGGGTGCTTCGGTTATTAAGGATGTGAGTTGTACAAAAAGTTCATTCATAATTCGGTATAGCGATTATACTTCCTTTTTACGAAAAACTAAAACGAAGGCACGAATTTGCAATATAATGATGATACAGATTGCAAAGGAGAGAAGGGTTTCAAATGGTTAAAAGGCTGGCTATTCTAATTTTACTGCTTATGCTCGCTATTTCTCCGCGCATTGCTCTTGGGTTTCAGAATGAGCGAATTGCGCAGCAAGCAATTCGTGATGGCAACTTTAAGCGTGCAGCCGAAGAGTTTGAATTAGCCGCCCAGCGTCTTTTTTGGCGGGGAGATTTATGGAATGAAACAGGGAAAGCAAAATTAATTTCCGGGCAACGAGAAGAAGCAATTATTGCCTATGAAAGAGCAAAAGAAAAAGATGCTCTCTCAGCATTTGGATGGGATATTTTGGGGCAAGAGCACTGGAATAAGGGCGACCATGAAGGCGCCCTTGCTTTCTGGGAAAAAGGGCTTAAGCATCACCCTGCTTATTTTGAGCTCTACACTCGTTTGGCAATGGCTTATCGTGAAAAAGGCGATTATATTTCTGAGCGAGATGCGCTTGAAAATCAGCTCAAAAACGAAGAAGACCTAGCCTTTGCTCATTATAGATTAGGATTACTTCTGATCCTTACCTCGCCTGAAAGCGCATTGGATGAGTTGACACTCGCGGCGCGCGCGGACGAGAAATTTGCTCCCGTTGTGGAGACTTTACGCACATCCCTCAACTTGGCTCTGCTAGAAAGCGATCCCGCCGAGAAGATGATCTTGCATGGACGCGGACTCGCATTGGCGGAAGAATGGCAACTTGCCTCAGAAGTCTTTTATAACGCCACGCAAGCCCACCCTGAGAGCGCATCCGCTTGGGCTTGGCTGGGGGAGGCAAAACAGCACCTTGACGAGGATGCTTTCCCAGATTTAGATAACGCTCTCAATCTTGACCCTGATTCGACTTTAGTGCGTTCTTTACGTGGTCTTTATTGGCAACGTCAGGGGAATTTGGAAGAGGCTTTGGATGAGTTTCAGGCTGCGGCGAGATTGGAGCCTGAGAACCCAAACTGGCAATCTGCCTTGGGAGAGATCTATGCTCGTTTAGGAGATTTGCCGCTCGCACTTGGTGCATATGAACAGTCGACTATTTTGGCTCCTGAAGCTCCGCAATATTGGCATTTATTGGCTCTGTTTTCTGTACAATACGCCGTACAACTGGAAGATGTTGGGCTGCCAGCAGCGCAAAAAGCGCTTGACCTGCGCCCCGAAGATGCAACTTTTGTGGACATGCTGGGGTGGGTTTATTTTGATTTGGAGCGTGACAAGGAAGCTGAAGAACAATTTTTATACGCTCTTCAGCTTGACCCAAATTTGAGCGCGGCACACCTCCATTTGGGGATGTTTTACCTGAAACATAGTCATCGAGATTTGGCACGCCAGTCCCTTTTGCAGGCTCGTGAGCTTTCACAGGGCGACTTCTTTGGGAAACAAGCTGCACGTCTTTTGGAAGAATATTTTAAGGAATAGTGGTGAAATGATGAAATTTAAACTTTTTCTGACGGTTTTTCTATGCTCTCTTTTTTTAATCGCCTGCCAACCGGAACCGGTTCTTTTGTCGGGGGATATTCTTTTTGAAGATGATTTCTCTACCAGAGAGAATCAGTGGACAAGCCTTGTCAATGATGGCGGGGTGATGAATTATGATGCGAGCGGTTTTCGTTTTTATATCAAGGATGCGGGCTTAAATTATTGGGCAACACCGGGCATGAACTTTAACGACGTTCGCGTTGAAGTGGATGCTTTGCAATATACTGGTCCCATCGAAAACAGGATTGGAGTCATTTGTCGTTATCAGAATGATCAAAATTTTTATTTTTTTGTAATTAGCGCAGATGGTTATTATGCTATCGGGAAAATGAAGGCTGGAGAGTTGAGGCTTTTGGGGCAAGACTCAATGCTTTATTCGAGTGCGATCATAACCGGCGTGGCGATTAATCATTTGCGTGCAGAGTGCCATGGAAATACACTACGCTTTTATATTAATGATTCTCCGATTGCCTTGGTAGAAGATTTTGATTTTACCGTAGGTGATGTTGGTCTTTTGGCAGGCACTTTTGAAGAGGGTGGTTTGGATGTTCTTTTTGATGAGTTTGTTGTCTTTCAACCTTGAGTTATCGTTTTTAAGCGAATCAAAAAGGCTGGGTTTCATAATTAAACCCAGCCTTTTTCTTTCTGAAAATAGTGTAGCGTTAGGGTTTTCTGACCACAAAATTATCAAAAGTGATTTCAGCATTGGAGATTTCGAAGGTACCTGCCATCAATCCAACATCGCCGCCCGTGAAGGCAGAGTCGTTTATGGTGGCAACTTCTTGTCCATTAACATATAAAGTTAGAGTGCTCCCAACACAATCTAGGCGTAGGTGATTGGTTGATGAACCTTGTTTGATCGCATCAGATAAAGCCATTAATTCGGTGGAAATATATTCCGAAGCACCGTCTGTCGTTTTTCCGATTACCGCGTAACCATCGCTACTGATAATGGAGAAATAGTAGCTGGGGCTTTCGGGTGATCCTGAATAGCGGCAAATTAAACCATAATCATTATCATCTTCTCCGCCGACTTTGGTCGCATCGGCTTCCACGCGCACGTCGCCTTCGAAGTATTGGCCCGGGTTAGCCCAAATATCATAGGAGGAAACCTTGACATGTATTCTATAGACACCATCGCTGTAGTCGGCTGAGCCGTCATCCCAATCGGCACGGTCCCATCCGCTGCTGGGATTTGAGAAATCATCCTGAAATAGGATATTGCTATCGGCAGCAGGTGCGTCACCTGTTGTAGAACCAGAGAAGACACTGCAAGCCAGAGTAGTAGCCAGTAAAACCAATAATAGGGGGAGTAGAGAATTTTTCATTTTATTTCCTTTTTTATACGAGTAAGATAATTGAGTATACACATCAATAGAGCAATAAACAATCACTATTTTGTCTTATTGCATCTTCTTAATCTTCGCCGACCATTTTCAAGAAGATATCTATAATATGTGGGTCAAAGCGTGATCCGGATTCGTTTTTTATATAATCAACAACGGTTTGCTTTTCCCAGGCTTCTCGATAAGGACGATCTGAGAGCAGTGCGTCCCAGACATCAATTATTGAGAAGATACGCGCTGCAACGGGAATCTCCTCACCTTTTAAGCCGCGTGGATACCCAGCACCATCCCAGCGTTCGTGATGCCCATAAGGAATGTCTAGCGCGGGGATAAGATATGGGATCGAGGAAATCATCTCATAAGCAAATTTAGGATGTTGTCGCATGATGCTCCATTCTTCTTTTGTGAGGGGGCCTGGTTTTCGGAGAATACTATCAGGGATGCCCATTTTGCCAATATCATGAAGCAGCGCACCGCGATAGACATGGATGAGATCGGCTTCAGAGACGCCCATTTCGCGCGCAAGTTGCAGGGTTAGGTCGGTGACATTGAGCGTATGTCCCTGCGTTTCTTTGTCGCGCAATTCGAGAGCTTTTCCCCAGCCTTCGAGGGTAGTGTCGTAGGCAAGAGCAAGCTCTTTGTTACTATATTTCAGATCTTTGAAGAGATTATTATTGTCAATTGCGATCGCAGCTTGCCCGGCAAGTGCCTGTAGAAAATCTTCCCATTCTTGTGTGGGGCTGAGATTTTGACGATTAAATACTTCCAAAACGCCAAGCGTCTCTCCTTTTGCGATCAGAGGCACGCAATAATAGCTGTTAAATTTTTCTTCAACAAACCAAGCAGAACGACTGCAAATCTCATCAGCATAGGGCACTTCAAGATGTTGTGTTTTTCGTTCTTTTATAGCTATTCCAGGCAATCCTTTTCCTGCTTGTAGAATGGAGTTTTGGAAAAGATTTGTTTCGAATCCCCTTCCGATGAAGTATTTCAAATCTTGGGATGTAGATTCTGTTAATAAAATATCGGCTGCGTTTATATTTAGTTGCGAAATTGTGTGGTCAAGAAGGAGTTGGAGCGTCACCTGGAGATCAAAATTTGCGCTAATAGCAGCATCAATATTGCGCAAAGCCGTCAGACGCCTGACTTGTTCTTCAGTGCGTTCATGGAGGCGAGCACGTTGAATGGCATTCCCAGACATTTCTGCAAGCGTGACCAGTAGGCGAATATCCTCTTCTGTAAAATTACGCGGTATTTCAGCCATAACGGCAACTACACCAATAATTGCATCTGTTGAGCGGATTGGAACCCAGACCCCCGTCCAACCTTCGGGGAATTTTTCCCCACCGGCAAGCCGAACATAAGCATCTTTGTTTAGGTCAGGAGAAATATGAAGTTCTCCACTTTGATAGACATGACCAATTAATCCAACATCATTCAGTTGGCGATCAGGTTGCGTTTCCCTAATCCAACCACGGGCAACCGCTCGATACACTTCTTTGGTAGCTAGGTCACTTAGCCAGATTGTGCAGATATCTATTTTTAGAGAATTGCTGACTTCTTTTAGCAAAAGGGGCAGCATCTCTTCAGGCGTTTTTGCGCTGCGTAATGTAGTAGATATTCGGTTTACTGCCTCCAACTCTGCAAGACGATTCTTGATCTGTTCAAACTGTCTTGCACTGTGGATAGCACCGGCAACCTGCGTCGCGAAGAGCGTCATTATGCGCTCATCGTCTTCGGAGAATTGGTGCGTATTTGGGTATATCTCATAGAGGTTCATTACACCGATCAGGTTTCCAGCATAGAGCATGGGAATACCTAGAACAGAAGTAAAGGGGGCATCTTTATATTTTTCGGATTTCCCATCCCATGCCTGATAATCATCAACATGCTGGGGTTTTAGTTTTTCTGCAACGAGTCCTGCCATCCCTTCACCATTTTGGAAATGGGTGCTTTCAACCTTCTTTTTAAATTCTTTTGGTACGCCATAACTAATGGAAGGCTTTAAAGTCTCAGATTTTTTGTCGTAAAAGTAAATATCACCACAGGTTACGCCTAATAAATTGGTGGCTCGCTCGAGGGTGGAAAGAAGAAGATTATCCATATCTTGTGGTGCAACGAGATCTTGGGTAATTCTGTGAAGTTCTGCAAACTCTTTACCATGCTGTTCAGTTTCATCAAATAAACGCGTATTCTCTATTGCTGCCGCAGCATGAGATGCCAACATTTCTAATAAGACTTTTTCTTCTTCTGCGTAAACATTTAGATCATAGCTTTGCGCGGAAATTGCCCCGATCAATTTTTCTCCAATACGCATCGGAGAGATAAGAATTGAACGAACTCTTTCTTTTGAGCCGAAACGGTTTTCCTCACTTTTTAAGTCTTGCTCTGCTAAATTTTTTCTAATAAGTGAGCCACTCATTTTTTCGATAAGGGTGATAATGCTGTTTTCTTGTGGAAGCATTCTTGAACTATACCGTTTTTCTAGATCTACCAGATAGACAGCTTCATCGACATTTTCTGTATTTTCATCTCTAAGAGAAATGATAAAAGCATCGCAAGGCATTAGTTCTTCAGCTGCATGGTGGATAGCCTGATAGGTTGCCTCAGGCGATTGAATCCCGCTTAAGATATCCTGGCTAAGGCGGTGTAAAATTGCACGTCGTTCTGCTGTTTTTAAGGCTTCTTGATACAGACGGGCATTCTCAATTGCTGAAGCAGCCTGATGAGCAAAGGTTTGTGCCAGCTCAGCATCTTTCTCTTGATAAGCATCAATTTTGCGATTGTCCAGTGTGATATAGCCAATCACTCTTCCCCTGACGATTAGCGGGACTCCCATCCAGCCGTGCACATAATCTGTCTCTGCCCAATTTTTAAAATAAGAACTTTCTTGTGCATCCATAATAATTAGAGGATGAGAATTTTTAATTATTTTTTTTATAAGCGGATCTTCTGCTGGAAAAGTTTTCCCAATCTGGCTTTCCATATTTGGTAGACCGTTCCCGCCGCTAATTCTAACTTTGTCTCCTTCCAGAAGCATAATGGCAGCACTATCATAAGGGATTGCCCGTTGAATGGACGCCAGAATGGTCTCAAGGACTTCATCGAGATTAAGGGATGATGAGATGGTGTGTGCAGATTGTCGTAGGGTTTCTGCTTCCTGCCGTCGACTTTGCTCGGCGTCAAAGAGTTGGGCATTTTCAACGGCAATGGCTGCCTGATTTGCAAAAGCTTGCGCCACTTTTGCACTTTCTTCTGTGAAATATCCCTTTTCTTTGCTATCAACAGCCAACATCCCAATTACCTTATCTCGGATAATTAACGGAACACCCATCCAGGAGTGGATATGGTCGAATGGAGGTAAACGGAAAGGCGGATACTCTTTTTGGGCATCCTTTAATACAAGGATATTTTTTTCTTGGATCACACGTGTATTGGGCGTGTTTCCATCAAGAGGAAAACGGTGCTTTACGACTTCTGCAGGAATTTGCCACCCGTGCCCGGCAAAAACTTCAAGTTCGTTGCCGTGTAAAAACTGAAGGCTGGCACTATCGTAAGGTAAAACGCGTGAAAGCTGTTCCAAAATTTGCTGCCCAGCTTCTTCAAGATTTAGCGAAGCTGTGATGGCAAGCGCAGTTTCTCGCAATATTTCTGCTTCTTGGCGTCGAGCTTGTTCCGCATCAAATAGTTGGGCGTTTTCAACGGCAATGGCTGCCTGATTTGCAAAAGCTTGCGCCACTTTTGCACTTTCTTCTGTGAAATATCCCTTTTCTTTGCTATCAACAGCCAACATCCCAATTACCTTATCTCGGATAATTAACGGAACACCCATCCAGGAATGAATGTGGTTGTGCGGAGGCAAGCGGAAAGGCGCGTGCTCCGTTTGTGCATCATCCAAAATATAAATATCTTTTTCGAGAATCACACGTGTATTGGGGTTGTCTCCATCAAGAGGAAAGCACAGTTTCTCAACATCTTCAGGATTCTCCCATCCAAATCCACCAAAAAGCTCAAGTTCATTATTATCTAAAATTTGAACACTGGCGCTATCGTAGGGTAAAACATGAGAAAGTGCTTCTAAAATACGTTGAACCGCTTCTTCAAGATTTAATGATTCTGTAATAGAGAGAGATGTTTTTCTTAATGTTTCTGCCTCTTGGCGGCGTTTTTGTTCAGCGTCAAAAAGCTGTGCATTTTTGATTGCAATTGCCGCGTGATTGGCAAAAGAAGTAACCAGGCGAGCATCTTCTTCAGTGAAGTGGTTGATTTTCCCACTATCTAAAGTTAAGATGCCAATTGAGGTTTCGTGGGTGATAAGAGGCACACCTAACCAAGATTGTATAGAGGGCATTGCGCGAAAACCTGGGTAGGCATCTTGCGCATTTTTTAGGATTAACGGGCGGCCTGTTTGGATAACAACGGTGTTTGGATTATCGCCTGGGTATGGAAAACACCTGTCTTTTTCTGTTTCCAGAACCAGAGAACCGCGCCCGCCAATAATTTCTAAACAATCAATTTTCAGTAATTGTATGGACGCACTATCAAACGAAACTACTTGTGACAATTCTTCAAGAATGAGTTCTATTGCTTTATCTTGACTTAATGACGTTGTCAGGATTGCAGCAGATTCTTGTAATTTCTCGGCGATTTGACGGCGTTTTTGTTCGGTTTCAAAGAGACGTATTTTCTCGATGGCGATTGCGACTTGCCCTGCAATTGTAGTGAGCAGGCGTTCATCATCTTCTGTGAAGAAATCTTTTTTTGAACTTTCAGCGTTGATAACGCCTAAAACCTTTTCCTCTGTTTTGATGGGTACACAAATTTCAGATTGTGTAGATTTTGTAAAAACTACATACTCTGGGGATTTACTAATATCCGTGATACGGAGGACCTTGCTCATTGAGGCGACTTTACCTGTGATGCCTTTTGAAAGGGGATAAGGCTTAAAAATTTCTTCCACTGAGACACCCTGATATGAGGGGTGGGGTTGCAATGTGTTTGTCTCTTCGTCTAACAAAAGAATGCCAAAGTTATCTGAGTATAGGGTGTTGCCAATGATATTGGTGACTTGCCGAATAAGAGCATTTTTATCTATGGCTTGGGTGCATGAAAACGCAGTCGCTTGCAAGATATTTAATTCGTTTAACTGGCGTTCTAATGCGGCTTCGGTTTCTTTGCGTTTTGTGATTTCTCGCCCAAGAGCAATGATCACATCTTTCCCGAAGTAATTGCCTTTATATACGCGCACTTCTTTAGGGAAGATTTCGCCGTTGCTTCTTTTTCCCCAAAACTCAAATTCTTGTGGCTCACCTTCAAATGCTTTCTGAATTTTTGCTGCAATATCTTCCAAATCATTTTTTTCAGGTGCAGAAAGAAAAGCTGGTGTTCGGCCTATAATTTCTTTTTTGGGAATCCCGTAGAGCTTTTCTGCACCCCGATTGACATCAAGAAAACGACCTTCTTCATCCTGGATGTAGATGGCATCATCTAAACTGTTGAATAGGTTTTGATAACTGGCTTCACTAATATCCAGCGAGCTTTGCGCTTGTTTAAGCGCGCTAATATCTTGAACTGAAGCGATAACTCTCCCCCAGTTTTCCTCATAGCCAGGTAAAACCTTCCATTGCATAATCTGATAGATATTGGATCCATCAAGTGCTTGTGTAACGGTCTGAAAAGTAACTAATCTTGCGCCCTCTATTAAGGAGACAAGATTTTCTTGAAAAGATATTTTTGATTTCTTTGTATATAATGCCGCAGTATTTGCTAGTAAATCAGCTTTGGACTTTGCTTTGTTTAGTAAGACAGATGAGAGATTAACATTAATCACATCTACCAAGCGAATGCATTCTTCGATCGCAGATGGGTTGTCTCGAAAGTATTGCTGGAAATCCGTTACCCCATCTTTTTTAAGATCATCTATATAATCTTTTACTAAGGAAAAATCATCTTCCCAAAGCGATATTGGTGTGTCCTCAAAGAGGTTGCGATAATATTCTTCACTTTGTATCAACGCTCGTTCAGCTTCTTTATACTTTCTTAAATCACGAGCGACAAGAAGAATCTCCTGGATTTCTCCCTCTTTTTCAATGATCGGAGAAGACCTAACTTCTAAGGGAATTTTCTCCCCAGATTTACTAATTATTTCTACTTCATAAGTATATACATCATCTTTTCCCACCTGTCTTTGCTTATAGCGTTTATCTACATCACCCAAATTTTTAGGAGAAAGAAATTCAATTATTGACTTCCCTTTTATTTCTTCCGTGCTGTAGCCAGTAAGCTCCGCCCATACAGGATTTACGTAGATAATGTTTGCCTGCATATCCTGCGTAATGATGAGATCGCGTGAGCTTTCTGCCAGTAGGCGATAATAACCCTCTCTCTTTTCAGCTCCATTATTCAGGGAGAGAGCGTTTTTTTTATCTGTTTTTTTATCTACTTTTTTGCTCATTATTTGCTTTATTCGCCGATACGGATAAATAAGTTTTTGGCTGATCTGTAAAGAGTGTGCAAAGGCGACATAAATCTCGTGCCACGCTCCCTAGCGCAAGATTTATCTTGCCTTTAATTCTATTGTACCTTGTATTAGGGGGTGTTTCCATTCGATTTTTGTGGGATATGGAATCAAAAAAAGATATGCGTTTTGCTCTTTCTTTTCTACAGAGGAGGCGAGGATGTGGTGATTTTTTCAGAACAAGGCTATGCTCTTTTTATCTCCGAGTTGTGTTGGGCATCCTTTTAAAATTGAGCAAAGGACAAGCTCTGGATAACGGTATAATGTCTTCATCTTATTTTGGAGGCACTATGAATAAATTTCTAAAAAGACTAAATGCCGGCGAGATTATGGTTGCAGATGGGGCCACTGGCTCTAATTTACAAATGATGGGCATCAAGCCTGGTACACCGCCCGAAGACTTGGTGATGGATAATCCTGAAATCATTCTGAATTTGGCAACTTCTTTTGTTGAAGCTGGCTCAGATATTATCCTCACCTGTACCTTTGGGGGATCAGCTTTGCGAATGCAAGAATCAAAATATGCAGACCGTGTTCCCGAAGTAAATCTGCGTGCCGTAGAATTGGCTCAAAAAGCTGCCTCAAAGGAAACTGATGTATTGGTCGCTGGGTCAATAGGCCCCACTGGTACTCTAATGAAACCTTTCGGCCCTATGAAGCCTGAAGATGCGTTTGCCACATTCGCTGAACAAGCCAAGACCTTAGCCAAAGGCGGCGTGGACTTGCTTGTGATTGAGACCATGTTTGCCTTCGATGAGACAGATGCTGCCTTCGATGGTGCACGCTCCGTGACAGATCTGCCTATCGTAGTTTCGATCTCATACGACCGTGGTGTGGCAACGATGATGGGCGTTAAACCAAAAGATGTGATCGAGAAATATCAGGAAAAAGGTGCTACATTAGTTGGCGCAAATTGCGGCACCACACTGGAAAATATGGAAAAGATTGTCAACGAATATGCTGAAACCACGCCAGCATCAATGCTCTGGATTAAACCCAATGCAGGATTACCGCGCATGGATGTGGAAACCGGCATATCAACTTACGATGTCACGCCCGAAGAAATGGGCGAATTCGCGAAGAAATATATTGCACTGGGTGCGCGAGTGGTGGGTGGCTGTTGTGGCTCCACCCCAGAGCATGTAGCTGGAATTGCAAAGGCAGTGAAAAATTAATCAACCCTGTTACTAGGTGACTCGTGTAAAGAACTAAGCATTAAACAAAAAAAGATGAGCAATATTGCTCATCTTTTTCTTTTATTAGAGGCGACGACGGGACTCGAACCCGTGATCAGGGTTTTGCAAACCCGTGCCTTACCAACTTGGCTACGTCGCCAGAGTTTTTTTGAGCGGGCGAAGAGATTCGAACTCTCGACCTTCTCCTTGGCAAGGAGACGTTCTACCACTGAACTACACCCGCAATACTATGGCCTTTACTTCTTTTGACCAAGTGCCGAGAGACAGAATCGAACTGACGACACCGCGATTTTCAGTCGCGTGCTCTACCAACTGAGCTATCTCGGCTAAAACATTCAATTGTTAAGCGAGTGGTATTCTACCCGCACTTATAGTGATTGTCAAGAAATTTTCTTGTTGGCAAATAGGTCCAACACTCACCTTGACGAAACAGTCTCTTGAGGTAGAATTACCCGTGCAGTTCGTGGGGCGATGGCGGAATTGGCAGACGCAACGGACTTAAAATCCGTCGGTGGAGACACCTTGTGGGTTCGACCCCCACTCGCCCTACTAAAGGCGCAAAGCCTACCTAGAAAACCCATATTTAGGGGACATTCGGCACAAGAAAGGATTGTGCCGTTATGTCTTTAACAACTCAAACCCATAGGACTCTTTCAGTTTCAAAGGTGGATGAATATATCCTTACATGGATAGAAGCCTTCCTGATTGACCGTAAAGCACGGGGGTTGGCTAAGGGTACTTTGACATTCTATTCACAAAAATTAAGGCAATTCACAGATTTTTGTGAAGGGCAAATCGTAAAGGATATTGGTCAAATTACGCCCACTTTTATTAGAGAATTCCTGCTTTATTTAGAGCAGAGAGGGCACAATTCTGGGGGACGGCATGCCGCTTTTCGGTCGCTTAGAGCCTTCCTGCTTTGGTATGAAGATGAAGTAGAACCAGAAGGCTGGAGAAATCCCATTCGTAAAGTGAAAGCACCCAAAGTGCCGTTAGAGCCACTTGATCCAGTTGCCTTTGAGACTGTAATCACAATGGTCAAATCCTGTTTGCATAATACTTTCACGGGGGATAGAGATAGTGCCATACTGCTTTGTTTAATGGATACAGGCGCACGAGCTAGTGAGTTTTTGGCTGTCAATCTGGAAGATATAAATCAGGCACGTGGTGATGTTTTCATTCGGCAGGGTAAAGGCAGTAAGCCCCGAACAGTTTATATTGGCAAGCAGTCAAAACGAGCACTCAGACGCTATCTAAAGCACCGTAGAGATAGTAGCCCCGCTCTTTGGGTTACGCATCCACGTTATGGCTCAGGGCGTTTGAGCTATGACGGTTTACGAGGCATCATGACACGCCGTGCTGAAAGTGCAAGAGTAGAAGCTCCGAGCCTACACGATTTTAGGCGTGCTTTTGCTCTTTCGATGCTTCGCAATGGTACAGATATTTTCACTCTTGCTAAACTAATGGGGCACGAGGGGATTACAGTATTACAACGCTACTTGAAACAAACCAATCAAGACACTAAAGAAGCATTTAGACGCGCCTCCCCTATTGATAATTTCAAATAGAATGAGTGTCGGAAGGCATCCCTATCATGTTTCTTGCTTCTCAAATTTACGTCAGGCTTGCCCCGTTTTATGCTTTTTAGTGGTATCTTTTATATTGAACTAGTATAGATGATGGCTAATAAATCTAAAGGGCTACTAATATGGCGATTAAGAAAAAAATGACTTTGGCTGAATGGTGGAAAAAATTTAACCCCCGAATGCTAGAAAGAAGATTAGAAACTTTAAGTCTGACAATGAAGGCCGACAGCATACTAACCATTATGGGTAGAAGGGATATGATTGCAGACTTAGGCGAAGATGCCAGACAATACCTTCAAAACAGAGATTTATCTCGTCTTGAAAATAATCTTCGAAAATCCGTAAGAGCTTCTGATTTTCAACCCGTATGTGATCCTTATGGCTTGATAAAAGAAACCCAACACTTTGGATTAGAGCCCAGTATTTTGGGTTATTTATTTGGTGACTTCGATCCAGACTTTGATTGGATATTTAAGGGCTTTTTATATGAATTGACAGGGAAACACAGAAACTTAAGTGTTTTCAATGCTGACCACATCAAACTACTAATTTTGGAACAATATGATAAAGACAGAAAACAACTCGAGCGACTACAAAGGCTTTATGGGACAACAACCGAAGAAACAAAATCATTTAAACGCCCCAATATTCCTGAAAGAGTTCGAATCAAAGTGTGGAGAAGGGATAGCGGAAAATGTGTAAAATGTGGCAGTAGAGAAAGACTAGAATACGATCATATTATTCCTATCTCAAAAGGAGGAAGCAATACAGCTCGTAATATCGAACTGCTTTGTGAAAAATGTAATCGTAGCAAGAGCAATAAAATTGAATAAAAGCGTGAAGCAAACCGAACAAGACACTAAAGAAGCATTTAGACGGGTGATAATTTCAAATAGAATGAGTATGAGATATTCTGTTTTGATTTGAAAAATGATTGCTGATAACTCAGAATTATGGGGAAGTTGATCTACTATAGTTCACTGCTACGCAAAAATACACGATGTAATTCTCATTAATCCTTAATCCATTCCTAATATCGAATAACAGAAATTAGCATAATATGTGTGTATTTAATTATGAGTAAAGATGTAAAGATTATTAGTTCTTGAATTATCACACCATTATATTTTGCCATTGGTGCTTTGTGTAAAGACCCCTTCATCGTTCCCTAAATTCTTGGATATTACCAACAAGGAAAACGCACTAGGCTATCTTTTGCCGATGCGAAACTGCATATTCGCAGAAAGAATCTGATACATTTCTTACAAAAAATCCACAAAAGATGTTTGATTTGTGTGTAATAAAGTGTTACAATATTGTTACATATATGGAGCATATTATGAATACCAAAGTTTTACCTCAAGGTGTAGTAAAAAGAAAAACCTTCAATGTAACCCCAGATGATATAGAACTCATTGAAGTTGTGATGAAGGCTAGGAAAGAAGATTCCTTTTCTTTTCTCATGAGACGATTGATTCGAGAAGAAGCAAGACGTATATCAGAGGGTACATCCGACATAGTGAGCTTAGATGAACTTAAAAAGATGGTTGAGGACAAGGTTGACAAAGAATTGAAGGTGATAGAAGAAAGAATTATTTCTTCCCTGATAGGTGAGACGAAAAAAGAAGATTGACTCCATGTAAATAATAATTGATTTAATTAGAGGTTAAGAGATTGTAAATGATTAGTGATATTTTAATAAAACAGTTAGAGTACATAAATGAAAACAGGGGGATAATAATTACAGGTACAAAGTTCAATTTTAAATGCAATAAATGCGATCACACCTGGGGAGTGTACTTAGCTGCTTATGGTAATTTACCTAGAAGCTGGAATATTTGTATTTCTTGTGCCAAGCGAAAAGAAGATGAAACGAAAAAATATCTTGAAAGCCTTAGTGTTAGGAGATTGTAAAATGAGTAAAGCGAAAAGTAAAAAAAATGATTCTAAATATCCTTGGAAGTACACGCCATTCTTTACAGAAGGAATGCCAGAAGATTTAGATTATCTATCTATTCTTGTGTTTGGAAGCGTACTCATGAGAACTGCAAAATCCGGAGCAT
>Ga0209249_1000713_pt1 | contig 37743 bp, 24 predicted proteins | sample SaaInlV_200m_DNA_4_FD_184653 | JGI IMG/M metagenome (GOLD analysis project Ga0209249, IMG submission 184653) | Marine microbial communities from expanding oxygen minimum zones in the Saanich Inlet - SI037_S3LV_200m_DNA (SPAdes) (version 2) | ecosystem: Environmental > Aquatic > Marine >...
ACACAAACTGCTGGACTTTAGTCCAACTGTCTTATATTCAGGACTAAAGTCCAATTCTCTTTCTCAATTCAATAACCGTTGGATAAATCCAACGGCAAAAGGATAATCCCTTTTTCACACAGCCTGTTTAGCTTGATGGGATATAATAAGCATAAATGGCTTTAGCTATTAAGGAACTAAGCCCGGTTTTTTTGAATTGAAAGAATTAATGGCTAAAGCCAAATTACAATTCAATTAACTTACCACCGGGCTAAAGCCGCGGTGTAAAACATTTCAAAAGAATAAAATAAGAAGCCCGTTAAACTACTTTAAAACCTCCGAAAATTCCTCTTTATTTTCCATTAAAATTTCAAGACCACTTAGTAGCGGTAATGTCTCATTATTTGAAGAGTTGAGTTTGATATTTAGCTTGTCGGCAATTTTAATTCCTTCAAAAGTTTTGGTTATTAATTTATTCTGTCCGCCTGCTTCTTTTGTAATATTGAACTCTTCCAAAACAGTTTCCCCCTGAATATCAACATTAAATTCCCGGCTTTCTGCTTTTGTATTTTCAATTTCAGCAAAATATAATTTTACCGTATAAGACATATTTGGCTTTTCCTCATTCGAGATTGTTACTTCAATTTCCTGAACTCCGTTTATTGCAGAAGCCGCAACATAAGAGTGGTTTTCAGTTTCAATATTAAATGAATTTGTTCTGATGTAGCCTATTTTATTTTCGTTCGCATCGTTACTCAGAGTTTTATGTTGCCCAATTAAAGTTGTATCGGAAGTAACAAATTTGATATCTACCGGTACATCGGGGCTTTTACCGCCAACACTTGGATAATCGAGCCACAAAGTACTGTTCTCTGCAACCCTGTCTCCAGGCGCGCCAAAATTAATTCCCAACTGCTGAACAGGTTTACCACTCCAGTCAAATTCATTGTTAGTCCAATATTCTAAACGCGGCATGTGAATAAATGAAAGTGAAGTCTGATTCTGATAAGAACAGGCGCAAGTACGTGTATAATCAGGCGCATTTAGCACCCCGTTGGCAGCGATGAGATTTGCCGTACAACCCGATTTGAAACCTCCAAGATTTCCAGTACCTCCGTTTGTTTCAAGGTCGTAGAAACCTGCCGCACCCGAACGAAATGAAAGTAGGTTTTCGCTACCGATAATATAATTACAGCCGTAGGTTCTGGTATATTCCCAAACAATTTCCTCGCCGGTTATTGGGTCAACCCGATTGATAATATTTCCGGTTTTCAGATCGTAGGCATGATTTTCAACAATTATTCTTTCGCCATGGATTATTGGTGGATTACCATATTCTATTTCTTTGTCCCAAATAATTGTACCATCCGATGCGCGGTGAGCAATCATTCTTTCGCCAAACTCACCTTTTACCATATCGCGCGACGGGCGGGTTGCCTGAAGTACAATATCATGCTCTTTACTGTAACTCAACCAGCTACCAAAAACGTTGGTTTTATTTTGCCAGATTGTATCTCCGGTTTCAACATTTAAAGCGGTTAACGAGTAATCACCTTCCAACTCAATTCCACGTCGCGAAAGCAAACTCAACATTGCAGCAGGCAATTTGTCGAGTACATAAACCACATCGTCGCTTGCAGTAATTGCATTGTGAATAAATCCGTAATTTGAAGTTGATTTCCACTTCACTTTTAAATCGTGTCGGTCTGCAACTACGAGGTCAGAACTTGCACTCAGCCCGTATTCATACATTCCTCCGGAACGGGTATTATTAGCTTCAATAAGCTCAATAAATGTGTCAATATCTTCTTTCGATTTTAGGTTCTTCCGGATTTGGGTTGAAAACCTTGCAAAATTTCCACCCGTTATCAGGTTATTTTCTGAAACTCCCAGATACGCACACTGTGCCCTGTCCGGCATCCACATGGTTTTTATTTTCTCTCCGGTTTCAATATCCAATACCTGGCAAGCAATACCTTGCGCAACATAAACTAAATCGTTTGTTACAATATAATTTGTCCCCCTTGTGTTTGTTCCCGGAAGATGTTCCTGATTATATGCTGGATTCAGAGGATCATCTACATACGATTCATTGAAGAAAACACCATAGTTATTGAGTGTTTCAAACTCTTTTTTCCAGAGGACTCTGCCTGTATAAACATCCCTTGCACTGAGACTATTATTTCCCTGAATAATTAGTTTTCCATCGATAATTTGTTCCGGTGGTCCGTGTCCGTGTCGTGGAAGTACATCCATATTCGAATTTCCTCCAAACCAAAGAACACCAAGTGGGAGCTTAACAAGATCGTCGTCTGATTTAACGGTGTTTGCAATATCGCCGTATAAATGCGTCCAGTTTGCTGAACCTTCCGGTGCACCTTCAAACGCGAGTAAAACCTTTTCAGAGCTACTGTTTGTAACCGTTAATCCATCGAAAGAGCTTTCTTTCGCAAAATTTAAAATATTGGCAAGTCCCGAATTATTGCCACCAATCCATATTTTTCCTCCAAAAGGCCGGGTTGAAGCATAAACCTTTTTAAGTAAGGTTTTTGCTGATTCAGAACTATAATTGTCGATGTCTTCTATAATAGTTAATGAAGAAAAATAGGGTGCAAAATCCATATTTTCAGGAGTGTTTTGCAAAAAGGCTACTCTACTGGCCGTGAAACCCATTTCATCAAAATCTTTTCTTAGTTTATCAATTTTTGAAACATCAGAATCGACAGCAACAATTGTAAGATTTGATTTTTCGGCAATTGCAGCAAGAAGTTTCGGGTTATTAACTCCAATATAAAGCGCGTAACCATCTTTTACTTTTGTTTCATTCAGGATCTTTTCTGCCTTTTCATATATTGAATTTGAAATCTTTATTTTGTTTGAAGTTGGAAGAATGTCTGCAACTTCGTTTGGAGCTGTAGCACCTAAGGCCATGATTTTTCCATCGAGTGTAACCGCGAAGATTTTACCGTTGGCAGCAATTAACCGTCCAATATTTCCATCAACTTCTTTTTTCCATAAAACCGTTGGTTCGGCATTTTTATTAAGCTGAACAGCAGAAATACTATTTTTACCTCCCGCAAATAAATGAGAACCGGCTTGAATTAAATCCCCTGAAGCGTCAACCGGTAGCGACCATAAAATTTCACCGGGATTTTTTGGATCTCTTGCAACAACCGATTCGCCAGAAAAATAAAAAACTTCGTCATCTAAAACAGGGTATTTCTCCAATATTTGTGAGACCCTTTTCCCACTTTCACTTTCATATAAAAAAGTATTTCTGTCGCGATGATGATTTACAAAATAATCACCTTTTGCACAAACAAATGCTCCTCCACTTTTATTATAAGCGTTAATATGATAATAGATTAATTCACCAGTTTTGCGATCGAAACATCCGGGAACTGAACGTCCACCTGCGATAAATAAATAATCGTTATTCAATGTCATTGGACCCTGCGGGGCAATTCCGGCAAAAGCCATTGCTCCACCATGAGGTTGTAAAATGTAATCGGAACTGGTACCATCATTTTTCCAAATAATTTCACCATTTTTTGCATCAATTGCATAAATAAATGTTCCCATCGAAGGCCAAATACTTGCTGCGAAATAGGCAACACCATCATCAACAACCACGCCACCACGTGCTGGCCAGGTAGAAATAAGACGCTTGTTTCCTAATAATTTTCTGTCGGCTGGACCACCCCTAAATTTCCAGTTTAAATCCCCTTTTTCGGCAGACAGGCAATACAAATAACCATCGTCGCTGGTAAAATAAATGTTGTTGTTATCGTACGAAAGAGGCAATCGAACTGGTCCATCTGCATAAAAGGACCAAATCTCATTCCCGGTGGTGCTGTTAATTGCAACCACTTTATCCTGATCGTTGAACCCGATATATAAAGTATTGCCTACAGCAATTGGTTCAAATACTTTGTCAAACTGCATCAAATCGTGGTTTAAGGGATCGTCCCAAACCATTTCTCTGGGAGAGTAATGCCTTGTCCATTGCAAATGTAAATTATCAGGAAGTTCTGCCGGACTCGAAGAAGTTCTTCCTGCATCGTAACGCCACATTGGCCAGTCTTGCGCTGAAATTGCGGTAACAGAAATTAAAAATGTTAAAATAAAAAGTCCTTTAAAAATGGAATTTTTCATTATTGATGGTCTTTAGTTGATTCGTTTGCTAAAATAGTAATTAATGTTATATTTTATGGCTGAAAGAATTCGATTTCGCCTGTTATTCGGCAGGCTTGTTATCATTTAATAATTAACTTCTCAAAATTTCCCCCTTTTCAAGATAAACAATTCTATCTGCTTTTTTGCTAACCTCTTTGTCGTGAGTAACAAGTAAAATTGTTCCACCGGAGTTTTTAAAATCAGCCAGACGATTCATTACAATTTCAATATTTTCTGGGTCGAGGTTGCCCGTAATTTCATCGGCCAGAAGAATTTTAGGTTTGAAAAGCAAAGCTCTTGCTAAAGCTGTACGTTGTTTTTCTCCAGCACTTAATTCGGCTGGAATGTGATGTAATCGGTCTTTTAATCCCAAAGAATCAATAAGTTCTATTACTTCCTTGTCCGAAATATTCGATTTATTTGCCAGCATCGGGACTTTAACATTTTCAATAATTGTTAAGTATGGAATTAGATGGTATTGCTGAAAAACAAATCCAATATTATTTGCTCTGAAAACCGACCTTTCTTCCTGTGTCAAATTATAAATATCCGTACTGTTTATTTGAATTTTCCCGGAGCTTGGTTTCAATAAACCTCCGGCTGCAAGAAGTAGTGTTGTTTTCCCGCTTCCGCTGGCACCACTTACAACAACAAATTCTCCTTCACTGGCTTTTAACGTTACACCGTTTAATGCAAGAATAGTTTGATTTTCTTTGGTGTATTTTTTAGTAATGTTCTCTAATTGTAGCATCTATAAATGTCAAATTTTCGTGCCCTGTTTTCTATTCTAAAATATTTAAAATCTATTAATCTTCTCTAAGTATTTCTGCCGGGTCTTGGCGAGCTGCAATTGTTGCAGGAATATAAGCCGCCAACAAAGCAAGCAGTGGTGCAAACAGCAATGTCAGAGCAAACTGGGAAACACTAAAAAAACTAACAGAAAATAATCCGCCCCAAATACTGCCAATTCCAAATCCCAGAAAATATCCGATAAATGCACCCGATAAACCTATTAACAATGCTTTGTAAAGGAACAGTTTCATAATTGAAATTTCTTTAACTCCAACTGCTCTTAATATTCCTATTTCACTTTTTCTGCTTCTTACATTTATTATGAATAAAAACGCAATCCAAAGCGTGCTTGTTAAAAGTACCAAAGGCACAAGTATTGATGCAAAATTCTCACGCTCTTTTCGAAGATTGTTACGATGTATTTTTTCAGACAAAATAGCATCTTGTGCTTCTTTTGCTGCACGGTCTCTCGCTTCGGCACGGGCAAGTACACTGGTTCCTTTTTCAATAACCTGTGTGCCGGGCAACACACTGTAAACTTCATCTCGAACACTGGCAAGATCACTGCCTGAACAGTGACATTTAAGTGCTAATATGGCATTAATTTCTTCTTCTTTTTGCAAGAGTTCTTGGGCTTCCTGCAAGTCAATCCAGATAGTAATATCGTCTTTATTTCCGCGTGCCTCGTTGCATTTTTCGATTTTAAAAGTTCGGCCCATTAATTTTAATTCGTCGCCTGTTTTTATATCCAAACTGTTGTGCAACTCGTAACCCACTATCATTGTTCCTTTTGGTACTGCTACCATCATTGGCTCTTTGGGGTCTTTGTGTAAAAACGGGACTTCCCCTCTAACTCCAGTCAAAATAATAGTACGACGTTTTTCAGGCCATTCAATTTTTTGTTGAAGGCTGGGCAGCAAATGACGAATAAGCATACTTGGCGAAGCGGCAAGACTATCAACAAAACTTTCGGGCATATATTTAGAGGCAAAGTCATCGGCGTACAAATCATTTAGGTTCTGGTCTTTTGGAAGAATCAGCAGATTAAATCCAAGGTTTTTCATAATCTTCCGATAATCATCTTCAAGAATTATCATCCGTTCGCTTGTTTCCAATTCTTTTTGTGCGATAATTTCACCTGTTTTCAAATCGTGAATTTTCAACATGGTAAGTGCACCTGTTACCGTTGTAACTGCAAATACCACCGAAATTAATCCTAAAAAAAAGTTTAGTTTTCGGCGAACGATTTCTTTTAATACCAGTTTATTGATGTTCATTTATTTGCTTTTCGTTTTAACAGAAACGACAGAATTGGTATTAGAATAATCAGGAAAAGAAAAACCAGTAGAATATTTCGGGTAAGATTACTGAAAGTGGTTTTATCGGTTTCGGTAGTCTTTAAAAGAGTTTCATTTTGAGTCTCCGCCAATTCAATTTCTTTAATCTTTTTATTTTCCTCAACCTGATTTGGGAATTCATTTTCCGTGACTTTTTCAATTGTTGGCTCAATAGTTTCTTCTTCGGATTCCTCTGATTTAGTATCAATTTCTTCCCTGATTAATTCATTTTCAACAGGACTTTCTGCAACTATCTCTTTTTCAGGAATTATAAATTCTGAGAACCCTGAAATCTCTGGAATTTCTTCAGCCTGAATCCATGAGGAATCGCCAATAGCTTTTTCCCAATCGGCACTGAAGAGCAGATCGGATCCCGGATTATCTTCTTTAATGGTACACGAACACCAGCCGATAACTGAGTTGCATGTTTCTTCTATGAGTTTTTCTTTAATCCCTCTACCAACCAGGGCATACAAAACGCGCCCCCGCCCGAAAACGGGAAATGCGATTGGTGCTTTAATAAAAGGCAAATCGGGTTCTGTTCCCAACAACATTTTGATAAAAATTTCTTCAGCCGGATCGCTTCTCGATACTTTTAACATTGAAAAATGAACTCCCTTTTTTACGATGTCAATTTCAAGCGGTTCGCCGTTAGCATTGGTAGCGGTTGATGAAAGTTTTAATTCTTTAGAAAGTACTTTTAGTTCATCATTTAAAACTTTTGAGGCTAAATCGTTCTGATAAGCGTCTGCGCTTTCTACCAAAACCCAGGCAACCGCATCACCTTTTTGAATCCTTCTTACAATCTCACGGCGAGCAGGCGAATCGATTATTTTATTTACATTTTCTTTTGTTAGTTCCCCTTCCCAAAGTACACCTGGATTATTACTTTCCATCGGATAAAAAAGTCGAATAATTGGTAATTTGTCATCAGGAATATTGTGTTTCTCAGTCGTGGTAGTCTCTACAACTCTCATGTTTGTACTGATATTTCCTGTTGATTTTTCCTTTAATAATTTAATTGACTGGTTTTGTTCATCGTTCAGATTACCATTATGAATAACTTCTACTGTATAAAGAAATGCCGGCCACCTTTCTAGCGCGTAACGGAAAACCGGTGTAGAACAACTTAAAGCCGGAATAATATAGCTAAACTGAAACAACAGGATAAAAAGAATTGATTTTACAGGTAATATATTTTTTATACTCATATTAACTCTACTGGTTTAATGTAAGAATAGGTCGCCACGCAAAACTAATATATTTGTGCAGAATTGGAAATTAGTATAAGAATTCTTTGTGATTATTGCTAAATTGAAAAAAAGTTTTTAGCGAGGTTTGCTTTGGATTAAAAGAAATGACAAAAATGGCACAAAAAAGGAGAACGAAATGAGTCTGCAGATTTTCTCAAACACCTATAAAGTAAAAAACTTAATGAACAAGAATAATCTCTTGTCCTATCTGGTTTCCCTGACAGTTGGAAGTTGCAACCATATTTTTGAAAGTTCGGTGTGAATTAATGCCCAATTATTTCATAACAAGGCTCAACTTACCATACTGTCAAACCTAACATTTCCAGATTTTCCTTTTCCATCATTAAGGTGAGCAACCGAGTTGTATTTACCCTTAAAATGACAGTATCTACATCAAAGAGTACTTCCCAAATCAGTTTTATTTTGGTGGATTATCTAAAATGTAACTTATGTTTGCAGTATATAATTGTCTTCCCAATCCCTCGTAATTTGAATCAAAAGAAATTATTTTTCCATCTCTGCTACATCGCACATGTAGGTCGGCACGAAAAATCCCTGTTTTATGTTTACCGGTAGATTTCAATTTTGCGAGTGGTACAAATGTTTTTGTGGGTCTATGGTATAGAAACATGTACTGATATTCCTTAATTACATAAGTGTCGCATAATATCCAATCGTTGTAAGGAGGTGGCAAAATTGTTGGGTCAACATTGGTGTCAACATCTGCGATAACTTCCGATATTTCACCAGACTCATCATCTTTAATCAATGAAAAATATCTTCCTTCAAATATTGTAATATCATCTTGCCAAACATGGTGACTCGGGTTGTTAAAAAAATACCTAATATCTTTCCCGTCGGCAGATACCGACCAGGCTGAAACATGACGAGGACTGTCCATATTTCTTAAAAAGGTAATAAATCGGCTGCCTGAAGGATTCCAACCTTCACGAAAAATATATAAATTAGTTTTACCGGTATAACCTTTAGGAAAAGCATTTTCGGCAATGGTTGCAAGGCTTGTAATAAATTCAACCTCGCCGGTTTCCATATCCATTTTTTCTATGCCTGTTTCGGGAGGTGCATAACGTTCAGGATAAGCATGTTGGATTCCTACATATTTAGTTCCTGCATGTTCCATTCTGGTAAAATCGTGCGTAAGTGCAAATCGACCATCCTTTGTCACATCGTAAATTGGGCGGGGTAAAATACGAGTTTTGCCCGTCTCAAAATTAAAAGCTTTACAAATGAATTGGGTACCATCTTCACTTCTGTCATTCCATAATATCTCCTCAGAGTTTGGTCGCCATTGTAGCCGACAACCCTGTTGCCAATTCCATGCAGTAGTTTCGCCTATTTTTGTCCATTTATTGTTGTTTTGTAAATCAAAATAGCCAATATCTCCTCTATCATTTTTCACTACTTCTCTATCCTGAAAATAAACTGTCATTCCCAAAGCATATCTTCCTGATTCGTCGAATTGTTGCTCATCATAAAACCAAAAACCGGTGAATTGTGGGTTCTGTTTAGTACCCGGGTCTGAAATACGAGTCATTTTAACATACCTAAAACCATCACTTTCATATATTTCTTTCCATGATTTGCATTTTGAATATTCTTGTGCCGAAAGGGTAAAGGCAGCTAAAAAAAAGATGAAAAATGTTGACTTTACATAATTGCTGTATCGTTTCATAGATTCTGGTTTTGGTTATTATGCTTGGTAAATGTATTAAAATTGAAACGAATATTTAGGATCTTATTAGTAATTAATATGCAATTTTCAGATCAAAACTATATAAGATTGAGTTGAAATGAGAGTTGAAAATATGCAGTTAACTATAATATATACAGCAAATTACAGCGGTTATAGAGATTTTTAGAAAAAGGTTTCGATAAAGGTACATATGTACAAGAAATTTTAGTGAATTACAATATTCCCTAAAACAAAAAAGCCTGAAACTTAATGATTTCAAGTTTTTCTAATCTTTTTGAGATGTGATTTGCACCTCTTGCAATTGGAAGGTATAACTTTTTACAATTGTGCGTCAGAAGGATACAAAACCAAATCTTTACTATTGTGCAGAATAAGATTCATTCATTCCGATCACTGCCAGGTGAGGTACATTTCGCGCTAAAAGTGGCTCGCCTTGCAGTGCCCATTAATCGTTGATTACTTTCACATCCTTAAACATGTACGGATTGTCGCTGAGTCTCAAATCCTTACCGCTTGCAGTGGTAACATTCCTGAGAATAACTTCCTTTGTTTTAACATAAGGAAACTTTTCCACATAGAAATCGTCGGTCATTTGTCGATTGAAATTTCCAAAAATGGCTGGTCCCTTATAATCCTCTGGATGATTGGAGTCATCAATATGAAGGTTTTCAATGATTATTCGCTCAGGCATAAAACAGGTGTATCCAAAATCATGCTGCCCTGAATAGGCTCCACTGATAAGACTGGCACTGGTTGGTTTGCCATTTGCCGGTACGAAAACACAGTTGCGGATGACAAATTCTCCTTGCCATGTACTGCCGTAATCTGAACGCAGGTTGATGAGGCGACTTCCACGGATGGTTGTATTTTCTACTGTAAAAAGGCCACTACCGATAGCGTTGATTCCCATGTGTCCCAGGGTTGAATTGCGGACAGTTGCATTGGCAACTCCCTTGTGGGCATCGAACCGCGAAAAAGTGCAATTGTCTAAAATAATATTTTTGCAATAATTGGTGCCCATGATTCCCCAATAGGTTCGGTCATTGATGTCATTTGTCTGGCTACAATTCACAAATGAAATGTTTAGGCTACGCCCGAGGGAAATGTCATAAGTACCCATGGAGACCGTAAGTCCTGCTGAACCAATGGTACTGTACGTTTTATGTCCTGTTAGTATTGTATTCCGGACTTTCAGGTTAGCACAGTCACTTACATTGATGAAGCCACCATAGGGTGCGCCATAATCTCCCTCTCCGGTGATGCGATGTTCAATCCCATCTATAAGAACATTGGAGCGTCTAATCCCGAAGCCACGCCTGTAATACGTATATTTCGATTCTTCCCTGTTGGCAATTGTGGTAAATTTCCCTCCGGTAATTGTTAGGGTCTTGTCATCAAGGGGAAGAGCAGTAATATCTGTTATCTGTTCAAAGTCCCAAATAATTGGAGCGTCCATATCCACATTACCATTTTTGTCAACCATAAAAATATCTGTCTGCGAGGAGCCATTGTTTTGATTTCGCCCAAAGCGGATATAATGCTTTACGTTGGAGTTGGTTACAGTAATCAGGCAGGCTCCCGGCAAAGAGACTTCGATTTTCTCCTGGTTCCTCTTAAGGATAGCAATTCCCTCAAGTTTGAAAGATTCAAGGCTGGAATTAACCATGAATAGATATGCGTTACGGTTTTCTACGTCTGTATCGTCAATAAAAAAGGTGGCCGTACCGAAATCTGTATCGGTTTGGACGACTGCTGTGCGATCCTTTCCGCTAATGTAATATGTGGCTCCTTCGTCAGCTTTCACCAAAAGGCCATGCTGATTAGCGATTTCATGAGCAGCAGCAATAGCATCTATATCATCGGTTTTGCCATCGCCCTTAGCACCGAAATCACTATATTTTAAAAAGCCATCAGCTTTAAATTTTTGGATATGTTCTTCGGAAACATTTATCAACAATTCCCCATTTTCATTTGTACTTACCTGTATTTTTTCAAGCAGGTTGTCGGGTTGGCACTGTGCCATAGTTGCACATAAAAATAAGAAGAAAAATGAAAGTATGTTTTTCATAATGAAAGTATTTTTTTGCATTGATCAATTTTTGAAAAAATCAATAGTAATTTTAGTTACCAGGTTTACGAGTAAAGATCATCATAAACTGGCAATTTTCAAGCAGAATCACAAAAAATATTTCAATTGAATGAAAATATATTCAATCCTCCGGAACGGAATTTATTTCGTGATTACAGGATTTTTAATAGGAAAGAGATAAAAAAAGGACATCAAAATCGCCAACCTTTTCAATCGGTGCTCCCCATACAGTTGGATTTGCTAGCAAACAAATATTTCAGCTGAGTTTCCATTAGTTCAACGGTTGAATAAAGTTATAAATATCAATAATTTTAAATTGTAAAAAGAATCTCTTATTTTTAAAAATTATTAGAATAAACCACAAAACTTAGTATTGTAAATAGTATGGTTCTCAACAAAACAATTTATATGAAGTATATAATTACAATCTACTTTTTTCTAGGCTTTGGATTTTCAATTCAGAGCCAAAATTCTGAAAATGAAAATATAATTATTCAGTATACCGGTAAAGACAAAACTGCAAATATCAATTTTCACGACGGTCAAATGAGACCAGCTGTAGGGACGCAAAACTATCAGATTTTAAGGGCTAACCGTTCATATCCTGAGACAGCCGAAAGTACAGGCTGGACATATAATCATGCTCCAATGCTGGCTTATTGGAATGGTCATTTTTTCTGTGAGTATCTTTCAACTCCTGTGGGTGAACATTCTTCTCCTGGAATTACCTTACTGGCAAAATCGAAAGATGGAATGAACTGGGAGAAACCACAAATAGCTTTCCCCATATATTTTACTTCCGGGTTAACCGACGAAGGAAAGCTGGAACATAGAGATTACCACATGCATCAGCGAATGGGATTTTATCTAGCACCAAATGGAAAATTATTGGTAATGGCTCATTATGGTGGTAATGATGGAGATGGCGTTGGAAGGGTTGTTCGAGAAATGTATGAGGATTTTACCTTGGGGCCAATTTATTTCATAAGGCTAAACGATAAGTGGGAAGGAGAAGTTAATTATCCTATTTTCAAAGAATCTGATGATGATGAATTTATTGCTGCCTGTGAATCTTTTATGTCAGATAAAATAAGGCGTTTACAATGGTGGGAGGAAGATTATAAAGCGGACGATGCTGCTACATTTTACATGCCTTATGAAAGAGCAAAAGCATTTTGTTTTTATACTATTTCTGATTCGTTAACTATTGCATTGTTTAAAGCCAGAATGATGACCTGGACCAAAGATGGTGGGAAAACCTGGAAAAAACCTTTCAGGGCTGAAACCCTTACTTATGGTGGAGCAAAGATATGGGGACAAAAGTTAGATAATGACCAGTACGCATTGGTTTACAATCCAACAGACAGCCCCAACCGGCATCCACTTTGCGTAACAATAAGCAATGATGGGCTGAATTATAACCACTTGGCTGTGGTGCATGGAGAAGTTCCGGTAAAACGCTATTGGGGAATAGAAAAGCGTCCGGGCCCTCAGTATGTAAGAGGTATTTCCGAGGGGAATGGAAATCCACCTGGCGATGACCTTTGGGTGGTTTATTCAGTAAATAAGGAGGACATTTGGATTTCAAGAATTCCTGTTCCAATTAAAAGAACGGTTGATGGGCCTATAAATGACGATTTCAATAAAATGGAAACAGGTGGTTTGGTTAAAGGGTGGAATATTTATTCGCCTAAGTGGTGTCCTGTAAAATTAGAAAAAGGACCTGATGGCACAAATACATGTTTAATGCTGAAAGATTTTGATCCATACGACTATGCACGAGCGACCCGCGTTTTTAGCAATATAAGCAAACAACGGATTTCTTTTGATCTCTTTATTGAATCAAATCCGGAAAGTTTTTATATTGACATTTGCAGTAAAAAAGGGGAACGGTTGATAAAGATATTAATTAACTCAGAAAACATTATCGAGGTTAATAATGATAAAGCAAGAAATCAAAATTCATTAAAATTATTTAAGGGAAAATGGCATAAGGTGTCTGTAGAATTTGACTCATTATCAGCAAATTACAGCATTGGAATTGATAATGATATTGTTTCAGAAGGGAATAAATTTAATGGAGAAGGCCAACCTGAACGAATTGAGTTTAGAACCGGAGAATACAGATTAGACAGAAAAATTACAGAATATAAAAGTGGTGATACATCAAAACCCGGATGGGATGAACCAAATGCGGATGTTCGAACAGAAGAAGCAATCTTTTATATTCAGAACTTTTCCACAGAGTTAATAGATTAAACTCCTTGTTTTTCAGAAACAAAAAAAGCTCAACTATTTCTAATTGACCTTTTGGTGGTTCCCTGAAGGTTGGAAGTTGCAAGCTAATTTTGAATACAATTTTCTATAAAAAAGAATAAGTTCAACATTTATTTTTTAATTGGCAGGGTAAAAGTAAACTTGCTGCCTTGCCCAACTTCACTTTTTACTGCAATTTTGCCCCCGTTCTTTTCAACAAATTCTTTGCAAAGAATCAGCCCCAAACCGGTGCCTTTTTCTCCTTTTGTTCCCAGTGTTTTATGTTTACTGTCTATTCTGAAAATTTTACGGATGTCTTCTTCCGATATTCCGACACCATCATCTTTCACCGATATTTCACAAAAATTATCCAGCTGTTTTACTGTAATTAAAACATTTCCATTTTCGTGGGTAAATTTTATTGCATTGGCAACTAAATTCCGAAACACGGTGGAGAACATATTTACATCGGCATAAATATTTATTTCCTCGTCCGAAAAAACTTCAATTTTGATGTTCTTTTTAGCAGAAGGACTTTGGTGTAATTTTGTTGCTTCCTTAATCTTTTCATTAACATTGAATACCACAGGATTAAATTGCATTAAATTAGTTTGCATTCTCGCCCAGGTAAGCAGATTTTCAAGTAAATTGTATGCATATTTTGAAGTATTGGAAATATTGATTAAATGATATTCTACTTTGCTGGTATCCAGTTTTTTAAAATCGGAAACCAATACATCCAGAAAGCCAACAATAATATTAAACTGGTTTCCAAGATCGTGACCAATAATTGAGAAAAGCTTATCTTTTGTACCAATCAAATCTTTTAATTCCTGGTTCTTTGAAACGATTAACTGGTTCTGTTTCTCAATTTGTAAGGTTCGTTCGAGAACTTTCTGTTCAAGATCCTTTTTGTCATGCATCAATTTTCTCTCACGCATTTTTACATAAGCAACGACCGAAAGAACAATGAGAACCAGATAAGCAAAATATGCATAAATACTTCTCCACCAAGGAGGAAGAATTACAATTTTGATACTTATTTCCTTGTCGTTCCATTCTCCATCGTTGTTTGAACCTTTCACCTTAAAAGTATATTCGCCCGGCTGCAGACCTGAAAACGGAACAAATTTACGGTTCCCAATGTCGAGCCATTCGTTGGAAATACCTTCCATCTGATACTTATAATTGTTTTTTAGCGGATTGGTATATTCCAACGCGGCAAATTCAATGGTAAACGATGGTACGTTGTACTTTACATCAACTTCACTCAATTCCTCAAGATTAACGTATTCCCGTTTTGTACCAATGGTTTTATAGAAAGAGGTAAAAACCAGATTGGGAATGTAAGGATTTTTAGAAATGGAGTCGGGGTAAAACGAATTAAAACCATTCATTCCTCCCATCAACATTTCGCCATCTTCACAAAGATATGCTGCCCTTAAATTGAACTCAAGGCTCTGTAAACCGTCTTCCAATGTAAAAGTGTGAAACGTGTTCTGTTTCTCATCAAATTTGCATAATCCTTTTCCTGTGGCAACCCAGATGCCGTTATTTTTATCTTTTACAATTTCATAAATATGATTGTTTGGCAAACCCTGTTCATTTGTAAACCAGGTGAAAGTAGAATCTTCTTTATTATAAATATTCACATATGTGCCGGTCCCAATCCATATCATTCCTTTGCTGTCCTCACATAGCGAAATAATTAAATCGTCACTCAATTCTTTTTCCTTTTTTCTGAAATGCTTTATTTTTTTTGTTGCCGGATTGTACATATCCAGTCCGCTAACCGTTGCAATCCAAATCAGGCCATCTGAATCTTCCAATAAGCAATAGATTAAATTAGCACTTAACTGATGATCATCCTCTTCCATCTCTTTTTGAAAAATTTCAACGGTTGATTTTTCAAGGTTTATTTTATAAAGCCCGTTCTGGGTTCCAATCCAGTAATTGGATGATTTATCCCGGATAATCATAAATATTCTGACATTGTTAAGTGATGGCAATGCAGTATCTTTGAAATATTCGTCCCATGGAACAAATCGATTCCCCGGTTTGTCGTAAATGACGATGCCGTTTCGTGTTCCCAACCAAATGCGATCATCCCCATCTTTAAAAATCACATGGATAAAGTCATTCGAAATTTTATGATTCCCGGTCTGTCGTGTTGAAAAATGTTCAACTTTGTTTGTGTTCCGGTTCAGCAGGTTTAATCCCTGTCCCCAGGTTCCCACCCACAAAATACTATCGTTTTCTTTATATATTGAAGCAATCACATTTCCCGATAAATCCAGTGAATTTGGCAAATTGCTGTTTCTGTAAAGTTCAAAATTTTTCCTCTTTAAATCAGTTATACTCATTCCCGACAGTGTTCCAATCCAAAGATTCTCGGATTTGTCGATGATGAGCGACTGTAAAATATTATGTACTATTCCGCTGTTTTCAGAGGTGTAGTTTTGTATAGTAGCAACTTTTAAGGAAAATTGCGAAATAACATATAACCCATTGTCTTCGGTCCCAAAAATAAGGTTCCCAAATTTATCTTCCAGAATCGCCCGAATGCAACTGTTCTCAAAGGGATATTTTTCGCTCGAAGCAAGGTTAAAACCAGACTCTTCAAAACGACTCGAAGCAGAATTAAAATTGAACAACCCAATTGTGGTTCCTACCCAAAGCATTCCTTTTTTGTCTTTAAATAATGCCGTAATATTTACAATACCAATAATATAACCTTTTTTGTCGATGAATGGAAAATAGCTGAATTCCTTTGTTTGAAACGAAAATGCAGTTAATCCATTTGTTGTGCCTATCCATATTCTTTCCTCATCATCCTCAAGTACCGGAATTTTCACATCTTTAACTGCGCCGTCATATTCGAGTTTGCTTTGAAAATGAGAAAAGCTATTCTCTACCGGGTTGTAAATGGAAATAACAGGCGGAGTATTGATGATAATATTTCCATTGGACATGCAAACTACATCATAAATGTATTGGGTGACATCAAACGTGAATGCTGTTTGATATTCTATTCGTTGGAAATAGTTTTTCTTTGTCAGATACTTGTTTAATCCGCCTTTGGTACCCACCCATAAATTCCCATCATGGTCTTCGGTAATTGCATAAATCCAGTTGTTTGAAATTGAATTTGAGTCGATTGGATTATAGCTGTAAACATCAAAAGTTTCACCATTAAAGCGGTTTAAACCATTTTGGGTGCCTATCCAAATGTAACCTTTCGAATCCTGAAATATACAATTTACAACACTCTGCGAAAGACCTTCGTTAATTGAATAATTGGTGAAGGTAAATTGTTGAGAATAACCATGGATCGACAGTAGAAAACTGAAAATCAATATATTTAATAACCGTTTCATCTATTTCTGATTTCTTTATACAATCTATGTATTTCCATTTCTTTAAACAAATATTTTTATATCTGAATCAACTTAATGACTGGTTCTATGAATAACATATCATGTAATTTTGTATAACGATTTGCAAGTTAAATGTTCAGATTAATTTTTATCATAATAAATAGTAGAAATGCTAAAAAAACCTGAAAGATAGGTCAAATATTATTCCACAATTATCATTCACCTATTTCCAATTTCCAATTTAATAAGAAAGAAAGAAATTCAGAGGCACTCAGTTTGGTGGTAATTTCACCATTTTTATTCATTCACACTGATATAAGAAACCAAATAAGACTTGAACGAAACTCTAATTATCAAACATTTATCATTTCAAGATAAAGAGAATGTATTGTTAGAAGAATTTAGTATTATAAAATTTGTAACCAAATATATATCAGCCAGATACAGCTGGCTCTCAATGTCAGTAAGGTTTTTAGAAAATCGGGCACAAAAAAAGAGGTCATTTTCGACCTCTTTTTTTGTGTAGCTCTCCTGACAGTTGGAAGTTGCAACCTATTTTGTAAGTGGTTATGTATTTTACCACTTTTTATGACTGAGTATTTATGATGACGTTTAATTAACTGACGGTGTAATAACGAATTTGCGGAATTCAATTGGCCCATGATCTCCCTGAACCATAATTGGTCCCGGTTCTCCTTCATTGCTATCAAGCGAACCACCTGTTATTCCAGGGATAGGGCGGTTAGAAACAACTTCGATTCCATTATGTACAACAGTTACATGGCGACCAACAAGCGTTACTTCAAAAGTTTGCCATTCTCCAGGTTTTTTAGCCGCATTAACTGATGGAGCTATAAATCCATAAATACCACCTATACTTACACCATCAGCTCTTCCTTTAGAATCTTCAATCTGGAGTTCATAGCGTCCACGAAGATAAATTCCACTATTACTTCCTGCAGGGTACCTGAATTCTACGCTCAGTTTGAAATCGTTAAATTTTTGATTTGTAATCAGGTTGCCGCCCTTTTCTTTGTTCACCATTACATCATCAATAATCTGAAATTTATTGGTCTCGGGAATTATCCATTTGTCCATGTTATCAGTGATCAAGTTAATTGGACTTCCCCACACCGGCGGTTCTTTTCTTTCCAAAGACGGAGCCCGAACACCGGTCCATTTTAGTTTGTTGCCATCGAGCATTTTATATCCGGTAAGAACATTATCTTTTAAAGTGAATTCAAAATAGATATCATCTATATCCATCCACTGAGGAGGAATGGTAAAATGATATTTTTGTTCATCGGCAGAGTAATGAACTTCGGCAATCGGACGTGCACTTCCTTCGTAGCCAACATAGTATCCTACAAGTGTTGAGAAACCTGATAATTTAATTTCTAGCCATCCGGGGAAACCATCAGATGCCATTAAACCATGTCTGAAAATTCCGAGTTTTTCTAACTGATCCTCTTCCATAGTTATGGTGAGGTTCCATTTGCCAATCACATCCGAGTCACTTTCAACACGTTGTGCCTGTGTATTAATAAAACCAATTAATGTTATTACAAATAGTAATAGGATAATTTTTAGTTTATTCATGATATTATTTAATTAGTAAATTTTTATAAACTACAAATCTACTTAAAAACTGTATTAGATAAAATACTCCACTCCTAATTTATCAAATTCAAGTATCATTATCGTTTGTGCATGTAGAGAGGTCTGTTTATTCATTCATGATTTCTTTGGTGCTGCCAGCAACTATTAATGAAAAAAGGTCGCCAAAATTGACGACCTTTTCTTGAGGTGCTCCTCTGACCTTCGGAAGTTGCAACCTAATTTGGGAAAGTTTGGTGTGAATTACCACCTTATGGATGAAAAGCATCTCTTAATTTCTATACCAATTTGTCCAAATTCCGTTAAAGACCTACAAATTATCGCTGTCTGATGAAGGGTGTTAGGAACTAATAACCTTCATTATTTGATAAAACTATTGCTTTACAAAAACAATGTTTTTAGTTCGTCCACTTGAAACTGAGAATGATTCCACTACTCCCTTTTTATTTCTATTAAAAATAATTTTATTCATAAAAAACACATCCCCTTTAAAGGAGTCTTCTTCAATAACTTCAAGTTTAATATCCTTCAAATTAATATGACTGGCAACTAAGGTGCTATCTTTAACTTTAATGGTATAAATAGTTTCCAGCTGCTTATTTAAATATTCTCCTTTAAAAACAGCAAGTTCGTTTATGTCTGGAGAATAATCGGGAAGCCTTCTTAGTTCATGTTTGCCATTTTGTTCCAAAATTGCTTTTTTAATTGTTCCATCTTCATTTGCAACAATATGGAATTTTGCGTCTACATTTGGGACTTTGAATGTTGTATCATTTAATGCAATCAACTTATGCTTTGGCTGCCCCGTAATAATTGCTACTAATTTTTCATCCTCAATTTTTAGGTCAATTATCATTCCTGCAATTTCCAAAAGATATTTGCCAGAATATTTTGTGAGCAACTCCATAGGTACTTTTACCTCGTCAGGTTTAGAGTTAGATTCTGATTTACTTTCTTCATTAAAGTATTCACCCAAGAAAGCTTTGTTAATTTCTTCCACCATAGCACCTAAAGGTATAGCCCCAAAATTACTTAGAACAATTGTCCCGCTATTTATTTCAGGAAAATAAGAGATAAAAGCCCGGTGTGCAATGTCAGCCCCTCCATGACTATACCGTTTTAATCCTTTATATTTATCAACTCCTATACCGAAACCGTATGTTAGTGTATCTCCGTTGGTCAATGTATCAGGAGTTACCAATTTTGCAACCAGTTCTTTTCCTCCTAATGAAGCTACATCAAAATTATTCATCCATTTCGCAAGGTCTTCAACCGTTGTGTATATTCCACCAGCTCCATAAGATGCATCAAGATCACCGGCTTCTTTGAAACCAACTTTATCTCTTACGTATCCTTGAGACGCATTTTTAATTATTTCTTTCGGATTATCCCTGACAAAGGAGTTGTTCATTTCCAATGGCTCGAAAACATTTTCTTTTACAAATGTTGGGAATTCTATATCCGTTTTTCTTTTTATAATCTCAGCCAGTAAGATAAAAGCAGTATTGTTATAGTTAAACTCTTCGCCAGGTTTTGCCTGCAATTCATCTTGTCGTTGAATAATGTCAATAATTTGGTCTCTCAATAATACATCCTCACCTTTCCAACCGGTAATAGGCATCAGATTAAATATTTCCCAAAGTCCGTTGGTGTGGTTAAGAAGGTTTTTTACTTTAACCACCTCTCCCAAATCAGGTAACTCCGGTAAGTGTTTTCTTATATCATCTTCAAGAGATAGTTTTCCCTGTTGCTCAAGAAGTAAAATTGCGGTTGCAGTAAATTGTTTGGTTACTGAGCCTATATTGGTTGGTGTATTAATGTCAAATTCAATGTCATAAGTTAAGTTGGCTATTCCATATGCTTTTGAGAAAACAAGTTTTCCGTCTTTCACAACACCAACTGCACCACCCGGAACATTTTTACCGGTGTAGGGGTCAAATAGCTGGTCCATCCTTTTTTCAGGTATTGTAGCGATTGGTTCTACTATTTTCAGTTCAATGGTGTACTTGCCGGAATCCTTTTTAAAAGGAGCAACTTCAATGGAATATTCGCCTTGTTTTGTGGTTTCGAACATAAAAGATTCGACCCCTTCTCCAGGACCATCAAATGTTCTGATTTCTTTCTCTCCTTCTTTAATTTTTACTATTACATCTACAGATATTTGGTTGACAACTCCATAAACAAAACTGTTAGAGTCCAGAGTAACCGTATAAATCTTTGGGGTTTTAACAGCAAGTTCATCTATTATTACAGTTCCGGGTTCAATATCTCCTGAAATAAATGCTTTATTTTTTTCAGTCACCGTACATGCAGCAATAAATAGCAATGCTAAAAAGAATAGATTTTTCATAATGATTGATTTTTTCTCAAGTTACAAATTATTCAAATTGATTTCAATAACTAACAGTTGTTTTTGATTCTAGTCGGTAAATTTCATACTATTGAATGACATTAGTTCGGTGATAATTCCCACCATTCTTATTCAATTCGTATTGACTATCAAAACCTAAAAAGACTTGAACCCTAAAATTATAAATTATAAATCTAATTATTAGACAGTTACCATTAGAAGTTTATGGAAATGGGTTATTAGAAGAATTAAAACTACAAAAGTTGCAACCAAAAGGACACAAGCCAAGTACTGTTGCTCCTCAATACCAGCAAGGTTTTCAAAAATTTGGACAAAAAAAAGAGGTCGAAAATGACCTCTTGTCCTGTCTGGCTCCCCAGGTAGGACTTGAACCTACGACCTACGGATTAACAGTCCGCCGCTCTAACCAACTGAGCTACTAGGGAATATTTTATACTATCTTTGAACCCTTGCTTTTTAAAAGCGATGCAAAATTAATAGCTTTTCCGAAAAGAAAAAATATTTTTGCAAATATTTCTTAGAAACAAATTATATGAAAAATATAGATAAATTACCTTCGGTTCTTGGTGTTGGAAATGCTTTGGTTGATATAATTACGGTATTAGAAAATGATTTGATCCTTGAAGAATTCGGTTTACCAAGAGGAAGTATGACATTGGTTGGGGCAGAACTTTCGAAAAAGATTTACGATGCCACCTATTTTAACAAACGAGAAATTACTACCGGAGGATCAGTTGCAAATACCATGCGATCGCTGGCCAGTCTGGGAGGAAGGGGCGGTTACATGGGTAAAATCGGCAACGACAAACTGGGTAAAATTTTTAAAGACGAGTTTGAAAAGAAAGGGATTAAAACACACCTGTTTTTAAGTGAAAAAGATACTGGCCGGGTAATGGGTTTGGTCAGTACCGATTCGGAACGTACAATGGCAACCTACCTTGGAGCGGCTGCCGAATTAAAACCAGATGATTTTAGCTTCCCGGTTTTTGATGATTATGATTATTTATATATTGAAGGTTATTTGGTCCAAGACCACGCATTGATTAAAACCGGGGTGGAGATGGCAAAATCGGCAGGACTAAAAGTGGCCATCGACCTTTCTAGTTTTAATGTGGTTGAAGCTAATCTCGATTTTCTAATAAATTTAATAAAAAATAGTGTTGATATTGTTTTTGCTAACGAAGAAGAAGCTACCTCTTTTACCGGGAAATCGCCCGAAAAAGCACTCGATGAAATTGCTGATATGTGCGAACTGGCCATTGTAAAGATAGGGAAAGAAGGTTCTTTTATTAAAAGGGGAAGTGAAAAGGTTAAAATTAATTCAATAATAGCAAATGCTGTTGATACAACCGGGGCAGGGGATGGTTATGCAGCCGGTTTTTTTTACGGGCTTGTTAATGATTTCAGCCTTGAAAAATGTGGGAATATTGCGGCATTGGTTTCTGGAAAAGTAGTTGAGGTAATGGGAGCTAATTTATCAGATAATACCTGGACCGAAATCAATAAAAAAATCCAGGATATTTCAAGCTAATTATTTCAGGTGGAAACATTTGTTTGTGTTATTCTGTCCAGCAACTAACAAATTTGAACCCTGCTTTTGCTTTGATATACATTTCTCGTTTGCCGACAGATAGTGCGATATTTTATATGATATTAAAACAGGCCATGGATTTGTGCATCGATTTTATCAATAATAAAACTCAGGTCTTCGGGGTTTGTCGTAAAATCAAGATCATCAACATTTATTATTAATAATTTTGCAACATTATAATTATTGATCCAGCTATCGTAGCGTTCGTTAAGTTGTTTTAAGTAGTCGAGCCGTATTGAATTTTCATATTCCCTTCCACGTTTTTGGATTTGGTTAACCAAAGTGGGAACAGAGGCGCGGAGGTAAATTAGCAAATCGGGTGGCTGAATTAGGCTCACCATTAAATCGAATAATTTTTTATAGTTTTTAAAGTCACGAGTACTCATTAAACCCATGCTGTGCAGGTTAGGGGCAAAAATTTCGGCATCTTCGTAAATAGTACGATCCTGGATAATGGTTTTATCCGATTTTCGGATATCGATTATTTGTTGAAACCTTGAATTCAAAAAATAAATTTGAAGATTGAACGACCAGCGTTGCATGTCGTTATAAAAATCGTTTAAATATGGGTTTTCGTCAACATCTTCATAATGTGCTGTCCACTTGTAATGTTTGGCCAGTAACTCACTTAAAGTAGTTTTCCCGGCACCAATATTTCCTGCTACTGCAATATGCATAATCAAAATTTTTAAGTGGTTCGAAAGTACAAAAAAAGTGTTTATCCCTGTAATAATTTTAAAAGTTCATCAAGATATTTTCTGTCGTTGGCCAATCGGGGGATTTTATTTTGCCCTCCCATTTTGCCCCGGATTTTCATCCATTTGTAAAATGTACCTGTTGGGGCAACTACAACATGCGGCTTTTCTAATGTCAGGTTTTTATGACGTTTGGCTTCATAATCAGAATTTAAGGTTTTGAGCGAATTGTCCAACACAGTGATAAAGTAGTCAAAATCTTGTGGTTTTCTTTCAAATTCAATTATCCATTGGTGGGCGCCTTTCTGATTATCGCCCATAAAAATTGGCCCGGCTGTGTATTCATTTACAATTGCACCAGTGTGGTTGCAAGTAATTTGCATGGCTTTTTCAGCATTGTCGATAATAATTTCTTCACCAAAAGCATTTATAAAATGTTTAGTGCGCCCGGTAATTTTTATTTTGTACGGATATTTACAGGTGAATTTAACAGTGTCGCCAATAATGTACCGCCATAGCCCGGCATTGGTGGAAATAACAAGGGCATAATTTTCGTTTAACTCAATTTCTTCCAAAGTTAAAACTTCCGGGTTTTCTTTTCCGAATTCTTTTATTGGGATAAACTCGTAATAAACTCCATAATCGAGCATTAAAAGCATGTCGTTTCGGTGCGGGTTGTCCTGGATTCCAAAAAAACCTTCAGAAGCATTATAAGTTTCCATGTATTGCATTTGATCCGAAGGAATCAGTTTTTTGTATTGTTCGCGATAAGGCTCAAAATTTACACCGCCATGGGTAAAAACTTCCATATTTGGCCACACTTCGAGGATGTTGTTTTTACCGGTTTTTTCAAGTACACGTTTCATTAAAACCAGGTACCATGATGGAACACCCGCAAACGAAGTAACATTCTCATCGATAGTAGCATCAATTATTCTTTCAATTTTTTCTTCAAATTCATCAATTAGGGCAATTTCGTTTGATGGGGTTCGTATAAAATCAGTCCAAAATGGTACATTCTCAATTATAATGGCAGATAAATCGCCGTAATACGAGTTGTTGTTAAAATTATTAATACGGTGGCTTCCACCCAAAGTAAGCGTTTTACCTTTCAGTATTTTGGTTTCAGGAAAGTTTTTTATGTAAAGTGCAAACACATCTTTTGGACCGCGTAAGTGGCAATTTTCCAATGCATCCCGGGTTACCGGTATAAATTTGCTTTTATCGCTGGTTGTCCCCGACGATTTTGCAAACCACTTTACATCGCCTGGCCAAAACAAGTCTTTTTCACCTTCGCGTAAACGGTTAATGTAAGGTTTTAAGTCGTCGTAGGTTTGTAATGGCACCCCTTCCTGAAAATCTTTAACTGTAGAGATTTCTGAAAAATGATGATTTTTCCCCCACTCTGTTTCACGTGCATTATTTATTAAGCCCAAAAGGGTTTCTTTCTGTATTTCGTGCGGATGTTCCCAGTACAACTGAATTTGGTAAATCCTTTTTAAATTTATCCATTTAATAACTGAGTTGATTAGTGGCATCTGTCTGTTTTCAAAATTCGAATCCAAATTTAGGAATAATTTGTTAGTTGCACTTCATTGAGAATATATTCTTCCATTTTGTCGTTTAACTCCTAGGGAAGATTAATTTACTTTGTTAAGAAATCAAAGTTTTTTAATTTTTTAAATGAGGTTGAATTTATATTTTTACTGATCTGAAAAATTCAAATTAATATTATGAACTATATTGATATTGTTTTAGGGTTGCTTTTGGCATTTTCTGCGATAAACGGATTTAGGAAAGGTTTGATTGTTGAATTGGCATCGTTGGCCGCTTTGATACTTGGAATTTGGGGTGCCATTGAGTTTTCGGATATTACCTCCGAATTTTTGGTTGAGAATTTTAACATGAATTCCGACCACCTGAACATTATTTCTTTTGTGGTAACATTTGTAGGGATTGTAATTTTAGTACATATTGTTGGAAATGTTGTAAACAAACTTGTAGAAACAGTAATGTTAGGTTTTGTAAATAAATTGGCCGGGCTGGTTTTTGGGATTTTGAAATCGGCATTAATTTTAAGTATTATCCTTGTTGTTTTCGATAAAATTGATGAAGAGGTGGAAATCCTATCCAGTGAATCAAAAGCAGAATCGAGGTTATACGAACCTATTCGAAATTTAGCACCATCAATTTTCCCATTTATAAATATCTGGGAAAACGATGAAGAAATAAATACTAATAATGACGTGGTTTAAAAAACAAAAGTGGTTTAAAGAAAAACCGGAACAAGAAGCTTTTAGAAATGCAAAATGCCAAAATTGTGAGACTATTTTTAATTGGCATTTCTGTCCGGAGTGTGGTTAGTCTGTTAGCGATTACGACAAACCTATAAGCTTTATTTTTTACAATTTTGCAGGAGATATTTTTGCTTTTGACACACGTTTTTTCAAAACTTTTGCGCATTATTAATAAAGGATTTCAACTGTAATAATGTTTTCAATTCCTGTTTATTTTGTAATTGCATTAAAAAGATTTTATGGCCAAAAGCTTGGAGAGGTTATATTGAAATTTATGGCCATTTCATTTTTATACAATTTTATTTTCTGGATAATTGTTGGTTTTGTATTTCTTAAGGGCATCTCTAAAAACTCCTTCGCATCAAAATTTTCAGAGTTTTTCAGAGACAATTCAAATTTTTGAAACACTATGCAGGATAATGTAATAAAATTTGAAGCAGGATATGGAAAACTCTGAAAACCCTTCGGGAACGAAGATAATAAACAATCTGACTGCGTTATAATTTTTTGAAATAGCTATGGCTATTCTAAAAAATTATGCCTTGCATATTATTCATTATCTTCATTTTTTGAAAGAAATGAGTTTTTAGAGATGCCCTTAATGCTTTAAGTATTATTTAGTTTCTCTATTTTTATTTCTTTTGACCCCGAAATACATACTTCATTTTATATCTTTGCGCAAATTTTTTAAAAGATTATTCAGATGAATTTTGTTGAGGATCTTAAATGGAGGGGCATGTTACACGATATAATGCCAGGAACTGATGAGCAGTTGAAAAAAGAGATGACTGCCGCATACATTGGGTTCGACCCAACTGCCGATTCACTGCATGTGGGTAGTTTTGCACAAATAATGTTGTTAAAACGGTTTCAACTGGCGGGGCACAAACCATTAGCTTTGGTTGGTGGAGCCACCGGAATGATTGGAGATCCCTCCGGAAAATCGCAGGAACGAAACCTTTTGGATGAGGAACTCCTCAATAAAAATCAGGAAGGGATAAAAAAGCAGTTGGCAAAATTTCTCGATTTTGAATCAGGCGCACCAAATGCTGCTTTAATGGTTAACAATTACGATTGGATGAAAGAATTTACATTTCTTGATTTCATTCGCGATATTGGCAAACACATTACAGTAAATTATATGATGGCAAAAGATTCGGTAAAAAAGCGCTTAAGTGCCGAATCGAAATTGGGCATGTCGTTTACCGAATTTACTTATCAGTTGGTTCAGGGATACGACTTTTTATGGTTGTACGATAATTTGAAATGCAAACTTCAAATGGGCGGCTCCGACCAATGGGGGAATATTATTACTGGTACCGAACTTATTCGCCGTAAATCGGGGGGCGAAGCTTTTGCGATAACAATTCCGTTGATCACAAAAGCAGACGGCAGTAAATTCGGGAAAACAGAAACCGGAAATGTTTGGCTCGATTCAGCACGGACCTCACCGTATAAATTTTACCAATTCTGGTTAAATACTTCCGATGAAGATGCCGAACGGTACATAAAAGTATTTACACTTTTGCCAAAAGATGAAATTGAAAATGTAATCGGGCAGCATAAAGAAGCACCACATGTACGCTTACTTCAGAAAAAACTAGCAGAAGAAGTTACAACAATGGTTCATTCAAAAGACGAATTTGAAATGGCGGTTGAGGCATCGCAAATTTTATTCGGGAAAGGTACGGCACAACAACTTCGCAGCCTGGATGAAAATACTTTCCTGTCTGTTTTTGAAGGCGTGCCTCAATTTACTGTTGCGAAACCGGAAATAGAAACCGGAATAAATATAATCAGTTTGTTGGCCGAAAAGACAGGTGTTTTTCAGTCGAAAGGAGAACTTCGCAGGACCATTGCCGGAAACGGTCTCAGTATCAATAAAGAAAAAATCTCGGATGCAGACCTGCTAATAAAAAATGATAGGCTAATTGGCGGGAAATATATTCTCGCACAAAAAGGGAAGAAAAATTATTACCTTATTATTGTTGAATAGTATCCCTTAAAATAGAAACGAAACAATACTAAAAAGCATTCTATTTCGTTGAGATAATTGCAATTAAACTGAAACCATTTTTATGAATAATTTTTTTGACAACCAGCGAATTTTAGATCTGATTTGGAAACGCAAACTTCATTTTATAGTAGTAGGGATTATTGCTATTGTATTGTCGGCGATTTTTTCGGGGCCAACTTTTATAAAACCAAAATTTAAATCTACTGCACGGATTTACCCTACAAATAATATAGCCATTTTTAGCGAAGAGTCGGAAACGGAACAATTGCTAGAAATTATTAATTCAAATGATTTAAAACGGAAAGTGTTTACTTCTCTTAAACTTGATTCGGTTTATAAAATTAATAAAAGCAACCCTCTGTTTGATACTGAAATGTTTGATAAATACAATACAAATGTAAGTGTGTCGAAAACAGAATATGAAACTGTGCAAATAAAGGTTTTGGATGAAAATCCAATGATTGCTAAACAGATTTGCGATTCAATTATTTATTTTTTTAACAAGAAAGTTGGTAGCTTACATTCTATTAAATTTTGGGAAGTGGCAAATATTACCGGGAAATATATTGAGGAAAAATCACATGAACTAGATTCAATATCAGAAAGGCTGCAAAATTTGAGGAATAGTTCGGGCATAATTAGTTATTCGTCTCAGGTTGAAGGAATTACTGAAGGTTATATGTTGGCCTTAGCTGAAAATAATAGTAGAACAACTGATGCAAAAACGATAAAAAAACAATTAGATAATTTAAAAAATTATGGTGCTGAGGCATATCTTTTGGAAACAAAATTTGAAAGATTAATTGAAGTTGTAGATTCTTTGGCATCGGTTAAAGAAGTTGCTTTAATAGATGCAAATAAGGAAATTACATATAGCCATGTAGTTGAACATCCTTTTGCGGCCGACAAAAAAGCGTATCCGGTGCGATGGCTGATTGTAGCATTTTCAGCAATCTCAGCAGTTTTTTTGGCTTTACTGGTTTTTATTGTAGTAGATTATCGTAAAAATGAGTAGCCGGTGATTCGGAACACTACCATAAAACTTGCCCTTTTTTATCTCATTTCAATAAGTTTTATTTTATTGAACATTTGGTTTGTAGTAAAAAAGGATACTTTAATTGTAAATACACTTCCTTTTTTTTTGGCAATATTGCTTTTGGTAATATTTTCCTTCGATAAAATTGTTTATCTCATTGTATTTTTTTCCCCCTTGTCGGTGCCATTGCACGAAATTATACCAGGTTTTGTTTTCGACATGTATTTACCCACCGAGCCTTTACTTTTTGGCCTATTGATACTTTTTTTCCTAAAAGTAATTCACGAAAAGGGGTTCGACAAAGAAATACTTTTACATCCGGTTTCGTTAGCCATTTATTTAAACCTGCTTTGGATTTTTTTGACTTGCTTAACCAGCACAATGCCAGTTGTTTCGTTTAAGTTTTTACTTTCCCGGATTTGGTTTGTAGTTGGGCTGTATTTTTTCTCGGCTAAAATTTTCGTCGGAGGGAAAAATATGGAACGTTACGTATGGTTGTATGTTATTCCATTGTTGGCGGTAATTGTTTATTCTACCTACCGTCATTTGGGATATGGTTTGTGGGATAAACGGGCTGCACATTTTGTAGTTTCGCCATTTTACAACGACCACACATCGTATGGTGCAGTGCTAGCATTTTATTTGCCATTTGTGGCTATGTTTTCTTTCAGCAGTTTTCTGACAAAGAAAGTAAAATTAATTTCTTTAGCTGTTTTGGGCGTTTTGTTTTTAGCTTTTGTTTTATCGTATAGCAGGGCTGCATGGTTAAGTTTGATAGTTGCTATAGGTGTCTTTGGAATTATCAAATTAAGAATTCGTTTTAAACCACTGTTTTTAACATTTGTAACTTTTGTTACTTTGTTTTTGTTGTTCCAAACCCAGATTTTTATGCAGCTTGAACAAAATTCAGAACAATCATCGGCAAACTTGTCAACACACATTAGTTCTATTTCAAATATTTCTACCGACGCATCAAATCTGGAACGCATTAACCGGTGGAGTTGTGCTATTAGGATGTTTGCCAATAAACCGGTTTTTGGATATGGCCCGGGAACGTATATGTTTAAGTATGCGCCTTACCAATTAAAAAGGGATCGTACTATTATCAGCACGAATTCAGCCGATGGTGGGAATGCGCATAGCGAATATTTAGGTCCTTTATCAGAATCGGGGGTTTTGGGTTTTTTAACTTTCTTAATAATATTAGGGACAGTCATTTACACAGCGGTAAACACCTATACCCGTTTAACAGATGTTCGGTTAAAGGCTATTGTTTTGGCTGCATTAATTGGGTTAATTACTTATTATTTTCATGGCTTGCTGAATAATTTTTTAGATACAGACAAACTATCTGTCCCGTTTTGGGGGTTTACAGCAATGATAGTTGCTATTGATATTTATTCGCGAAAAGAAATTTATACACAAAAAAATCCAGCTTGAATTAGAGCTGGATTTAATTTATAGTTTTGAATCCTATTATTTTTTCACTCTTTCACTGTACGACCTATCCCGGGTATCAACTTTAATTACATCGCCTTCGTTAATAAACATTGGAACCATAATTTCAGCACCAGTTTCAATAGTTGCAGGTTTTAAGGCGGTCGAACTAGCCGTATTCCCTTTTTCCCCTTCAATGGTATAAGTAATTTGTAATTCAACAGTTGCAGGCATTTCAACAGTTAACGGGATTTCTTCTTCTGCATGAAAATTGATTTCGATAACCTGTCCTTCTTTTAATAAATCCGAATTTTCAATCATTACTTCAGAAATTGGAACTTGTTCAAAAGTTTCGGTGTGCATAAAATTAAAACCCATATCGTCTTTGTATAGGTATTGGTACTTTCTCCTTTCAACACGAACCTGGTTTATTTTTGCCCCGGAAGGAAAAGTATTGTCAATTACTTTACCGGTCCTTAAATTTTTAAGTTTTGTCCGAACAAAAGCGGGGCCTTTGCCAGGTTTTACATGTTGAAATTGTACAATGTTAAAAAGGTTCCCATTGTAATCTATACACATGCCATTCTTGATATCTGATGTTGAAGCCATAATTTTTTCTTTTTAAAACCTTGCAAAATTAATTAAATCGGGTTAAAATTTACTTATTATGATATTTTTTCGGAATTTTTTTGAAAAAGCTATTTTGTAATTTGTTCAACCCCATTTATTTTGTAACTTTTTAATAATGCTCGCAATGCCCCCACCCGCATATCGAATTCAAGTAAAACCGGCACTCTATTATCTTTGGAAATTAAAATTTTTAATCCATCAGCGCGATTAAGTAATTTTCCTTTGTCAACCTGTGGGGCCAAAACATAGCAATCAGTTTCACCTAAACCTGTCTCTATTTTTTGGGATCCAATATATTTAACCGAAACGTCTGAAATTTTATCTGCATGAAAAGTAGGCAAGGTTACTTTTTCAGAAGTTTCCATTTTTTCAGTTACATGATTATTAATGAAGTAGAAAAAAACAGAAACAATGTCAAGTAAATTGGCGGGTACTTTTTTCCACCCCGAACGCTGACTGTTTATGGAATCGATGTTGTGATAAAAATGAGTTTCGTTATACCAGCGGTATTTTTTTTCTTTAATGTTCCTGATGACTTTTAGTGGAAGCTGTGTTTCTGCATCAACAATGGTTTCATAAACGTCGTTTACACCAAAAAGTTTATCTGTAAAACCTGTTGTACGGCCAACTAAATAATAGTGAATAGCTTTGTTCCCGTTGAAAATTGTGTCAGAAATAATAAGTTGGGCTTCCCCTCCTTTAATAATGCCAAATTTCAGATTAAAAGAAATAATCTCCTGTTTTGCAAAAACCGCAAGTGGGATAATTAAAAGCAGAAAGTATATAATAAATATTTTTTTCATTGAGTTAATTTGTTTTTCGGAATAGTAGCTATAAAATTTTTAAGATAAAATGGTTCAAAATAAGCAATATCTTCAAATTTATTTTTTTTGAATTTTTCTTCTGCCAGTTTTTGCATAAACCGTGCCGAAGCTTTTAAGGGCCCTTCAAACACTGTGTTGGGATGAGTTAGTTGTTTTTTGCATTTTTCTGCTCCGTTTCCAAAAAAGAATATTTTGTTTTTGGCGAGGTAATTTGAAAATGAATCGGCATTAATAATTTCGGCTGATACAGATTTAATCCGTTCCCCTTTATAATTGTATAAAGCTGTATAAACTTCCATCCGGCGGGCATCAATCATCGGGCAAAAAAGCAAATTCTCATTAAGCCGGATATCAGAAAACTGGCCTAGGTTTTGAGCTGTGAAAATACCCATTGCATCGATGGTTCCAATGCCAATTAACGGGATTTCCAATGCGTAGCACAAGCCCTTTGCAACCGAAACCCCAATACGCAAACCAGTGTACGAACCGGGACCTTTGCTAACGGCAATTGCATCTAAGGAACTCATTTTTATATTCTTTTCTAAGAATAGCCCTTCAATAAAAACTGTTAAAAGTTCTGAATGGTTTAATCCTTCATGGCTTTCTTTTTCAAAAAGCAAGGTTCCGTTTTTTGAAAGTGCCACCGAACAAACTTCTGTTGAAGTTTCAATATTTAAAATAAGTGCCATTATTAATTTATTCTATTCATATAAATTCCGCTAAAATATTCATTAGTTCAATACTAATTTAATTTGATTTAATTTATTCCCAAAAAATATTTTAAAGTTCTTACTTAAAGTTATTTAACGCCTTCGATAATTATTTGTTTCTTTGTAAAAGAACTGGGTTTATATTTTATATAAAAAGGGAATAGTTTGAAAATATTAGTTATTGTATTGGCCTTTTTTTGTTGGTTGAACGGAACAGCACAAAATTACAACAAAAAAGGGGATAAAAAATTAAGGTATAAAAAGGTTGAAGAAGCGAGAAGTTTCTATTACAAGGCCTATATGCAAAATCCTGATAATTATAAGACATTAAAAGGATTGGTACTTTCTAACCAATATCTTGAACAAACTGTGGAAGCGGAAATATGGATGCAAAAAATTATAGAACAGGGAAAAGAAACTGTAGAAGATGTTTATTTATATTCGGAACTTTTGAAAACCAACGACAAGTTTGAAGAGTCGGAAGAGTGGTTTAAAAAATATGCAAAACTACGCCCCAACGATAAAAAAACCAAAGAAAGGAAGTTGTACTACGAAGAGCTAAAAACTTTACAATTAAACAGTAATTACGCCATTTCCCCGGTTTCGGTGAATACCGACGATTCAGACATGGGTTTGTTTAATTTTGGTAAAGTGGTAATTTTTTCATCACGTGGAACCAAAAAATTAGTTTCGAAAAAGAAATCTGAAAATTGGTCTGATTTGGATTTGTATTTTGCTGAAAAGGCAGATCCGGTCAGGTTTGAAAATGTTGAAGAATTTGCGTCAAAATTAAACACTCCTTTTAACGATGGGCCAGTAGCTTTCGACCCAACAACAAATAAGTTATTCATAACCCGTTACGCACCAAATAAAGCTAATAAGATAGAAGGTGAATTGTTTTACCACATGCAACTGGTAATTGCCGCGTGGAGAAACAATGAGTGGAATATTGAAGAAGAATTCTTTTTTAATGATAAAAACTACACAGTTGCACATCCCAGTATTAGTTTCGATGGCCAGTTATTATTTTTTGCCAGCGACATTTTTGGTGGGTATGGAGGGGCCGATCTTTATTTATGTATAAAAAATGATGGCGAATGGAGCGCACCTTTCAACCTGGGGCCAGAAGTAAATACCGAAGGGAACGAATTTTTTCCGTTTATTGCCTACGATAAAACTTTGTATTTTTCATCTAACGGACATGGAGGAGTTGGGGGATACGATATATTTTCGGCAACTCACTCAGGAGGGGTATACAAAAATGTTAAAAACCTTGGGCTTGATGTCAATAGCGGTAAAGATGATGTTTCAGTATCTTTCGATCCATTTCAAAATAAAGGTTATTTTGCCTCGAACCGTGCTGGTGGAAAAGGATTGTATGATATATATTATTTTGAAAATAAGTATATGCCAATTGTAATATCGGGGGTGGTACGAGATTACGTAACAAAACAGGCTTTGCCAGATATTAATATTGAGCTTGAACATGAAAATGGGGAAATTATCAGTTCTGCAAAAACTGATGTCGAAGGAAAATTTATTTTCACGTCGTTTATACAAAAAGCCATGGTTTTTCGTGCATCAAGCGAAACGTATAAAATGGTGGAAAACAGGTTAGATATGCAGTCCCTAAAAAAAGATGATGAATTTGTTTTGAATGTTTTTTTAAACAAAAAATAGAGTTCTTATTTTTAAATCTACGAGAATATCATTTTTATATAGGTTTTGCAGGTTAGTAAGAAAAGAATTGTTTTATGAAATATAAGCTAATCTACTAAACGTGGGGTCTTTATGCCACCTACTTCCTTGTTGATTGCAAAGTTAAGGAAAATTTCGTGGGAGTTAGTCCCCCAGGATCTCAGAATTTGCGAATTCATGTTCGATTTAAAACCATAACCAAACATAACTTTTTTAGTGACACGCACCCCAGTGGTAAACGAAAGATCATGGTTTCTGGTGTAAACAATACCTAACCATGCTAAATTTTTATAAAATGCAATTACACTGGCTTCGGCCCAATAAGTGTTTTTCCAATAACGCATTAAAACATTCGGGAAAAAACGAAATGAATTTTTTGAGTTAATTGCATATTGTGCATAAGCATAATAATGAGAAATTGGGCTATCGTTTTCTGGGTTTACGGCTTGTTTGCCAAGATGTGTAACTGAAAGTCCCATAAAAAGATTTTCAAACTGAATTTCAGCACCAAAATCGAAATCCAGGCGGGTATAAGTGTAGTCGGTAAAACTTAAGGGATCTCCTTCATTTTCAAATGTCATTTTAGTGGATTCAAATCGGTTGTGCATTCCTCCAGCACTTAGCCCGAAAGAGAAAAACGATTTTTCGGATAAAGCAAATTGCCTGGCATACCTTATTTTTACATTTTGTGCTATGTCGAAACCAATATTGTCGTTTATTACAGATACACCTAACTTGTGCCCTTTTACATTGAAACTCACATCTGCAATCTGGGTTCTTGGTTCATGTCTAAATCCTGAAAATTCGTTATTGTAGAGAACAAAAACATTTATATCGTTATCCTGAATAAAGGATCCGGGATTCATCCCATCTCTGTAAAAGACATATTGGCTAATGTTTAATTCCTGTGAGTAAATCTTAAAAGCCGATACAGCAATAAATATGAAGATGATAAATTTTTTCATTGTCGTTTTTTCTTACTTTTTTACTTCAACTACAAAACAATCTTTGAATCCCCGCTGTTTTAGCAACTCTTTAATTTCTGATGCCTGGTCTTTTGTATTAAAATTACCGAGGCGATATTTATTAAGGTTATTTTCTTTGTCATTAAAAATTCCATGCTTTTCAACCAAATCATTTATTTCCAAAAATTGTTTATCAATATCAATTAATCTACTGGTTGCCAATAGTTGAATCCTGTACACATTTGCCATTGTCGCTGGACGGGCTGGGGTTAAAGAAGTAGGTTCTTCTTCTTTAATATCCTCTTTTTTACTTACTGGTACTACTGGTGTAGTTTTTGTAATTTCCCCTCGATTTATTTTAAGTAATTCACCACTTTCTATATCTACGGTTTTATCAACTTTGTTGTCAAGAGCTGCTTTAATTTTTAAATCAAGTACCTCCACATTCGAAAAATCATTGTTTTGATTGTCAGCTTCACGCAGATTTTCTAAAATTTTATCATCGCGCGACGACCTTGTTTCCGGGATATCTAATGAATACCCAGTGCCGGTTTTCGCCATAATAATTTCTCCAACAATCTCAAAGGCCGACCTTCGGTTTTTTTGATGTTCTTCTTCTGTTTTGGCATTTTTTATTTCTGGTTGTGTTTCGCCAAAACCACGTGAAATCAATCGGGTTTTGTTTATGCCGGCCCCAACCAGATAAGTTACAACGCTTGCACTTCTCCGGTGCGATAAATTCAAATTATAGGCATTGCCCCCACGTTCGTCGGTGTGTGAATTTAACTGGATTTTAACCCGTGGGTTTTCATTCAGTAGATTTACCAATTTATCTAAGGAAGTTTTTGATTTGGGCAACAAACGTGCTTTATCAAATTCATAATAAATATTTTCAATTTCAAATTCAACTTCAAATTCTATTGGTATCAAATCGAAATCAGTATCAAATCCGGTCTTTTTTGACATAGTAACACTTTTCCCCTCATCGGGAGTCCCGAGGGCCCTGGAATCTTTCAGGTAGTTTTCTTTACTTGCCCTTAAAATAATATAATCGTTTCTTGGAATTTTATTAAAGGAAAATACTCCATTTGCATCAGTAAATATTGTGTCGTTCAAACCTTTCAAACTCTTTATGGTCACCATTGCGCCTTCAACAGGTAAGCCTGTGTTTTTATTAAGGATATTACCAAGTAAAGAGTGAAATATCCCCGAACCATCGTCAAGAAAAACAAGCATTTCCTCTTTGACATTACAAGGGACTATTACATTTTTAAGAAGATAGCCCTCTTTTTCGAAAGCCAAAGAGTGTTTTTTATCGCAATTGGTATGCGATGAGCCTGGAATATAAAATACGCCTAAGGAATCGGAGTAAACAATAATTTTGGGGACTCCTTCTGTTGAATAGGTGATTTTTACATCGCTAATTGGCTGAAGGGTTAGAGAATCAATTACTTTGCCGGTAATGTCGTCTAAAATAATATTATGAAAGAAAGCAAAAACATCGTCACTTTTTTCCGTATTATTTCTGTTGCTACAAAAGTAACCACCTACAAAATCGGGATTTATTAAAATGCTGAAGTCATCGCCGGTTGAATTGATAGGTGCGCCGACATTTTTTGGCCTGTCGTACAAGCCATTCTCTATTTTGGAATAATAAATATCAAGCCCCCCCATTCCAATATGCCCGTCTGATGCAAAAAACAAAATAGAATCACCAATAATTAATGGGAACATATCGTCGTTGGGCGTATTTACAGAATTCCCCAAATGAACAGGGTCGCCAACACCCCCGTCGGGGAATACCGGGGCTTTCCAAAGGTCTTTTCCTCCCAATCCTCCCGGCAAGTCGGAAGCAAAATAAAGTGTAGCCCCATCCGATGAGAGGCTGGGGTGGGCAAAGTTGTAGTCTGGCTGACCTAACAGAACTTCTTTAATATCATCCCATTTGTTTTTTTCATATTTTGCTTTTAGAATTTTACACAAATCAGGGTTTTTTTTGCACTGTGTAAAAAAGGCGGTGTTTAACCCTTCGTTATAGGTGAATGTCCCCTCGTTAAAGGGAGAATTGATATTTCCGGATAAACGTTCAGTATTGTTGAACATATTAAACACAGTATCGAACCCGGCACTGAAAAAATCGGAAAACCCCTGGTTCGTACGTCCGTGGATAGACGAATAATCGTCGGTGAGGCGCATGCTTGCAAAAATGAGTTTATCTTTAAAAAAGGCCAGGCCAAATTCACTTTGCTCTGTATTAATCAGTTCCTGATTTTTTATTTGCTGTTTGTTTGGTTTCTCTGTTTCGGAAATGGCAAAATTACAGCAGGCTATCATTCTTTCATACTCCGGGTTACCAGGGGATTTTTCTTTAAGTTCCAGGAAATTGGTTCGCGCTTTTATAATATTGCCTGTTTTAAACAGCAAATCGGCATAATGATATTTAGCAACATTATCTTCGGGATTGCGGGAAATATAATTCTCATAATATTTAATAGCAGATTCATATTGGTTCATCTCTCTATAACACTCGCCTATTTTTTTTAGGATTAAGTTTTTTTCAATATCGCCTTTATCTGCTTCCAGTATTTTTTGGTAAAGTGAAACCGCATTTGCATAATTTTTAATTTTAAATTCAGCATCAGCTTTTAATACTTGGTTATTTTGACCTTTTACAAAAGCAACGACAAAAAGGAGAAAAATTAAAATACTGTATTTAATAAAGTCTTTCATAACATTAAGATGTAAAATTTAACGTAAAAGGGTTACTGGTCCTTTGTAAAAAACCTTCCCGTCGTCGTCGTAAACTACATAAAAATAAGTTCCTTGCGGGAATTCTTTACCGTTATACGTTCCGTCCCAACCGTTCCAACATTCGTAAAGGA
>Ga0209249_1000714_pt1 | contig 37676 bp, 19 predicted proteins | sample SaaInlV_200m_DNA_4_FD_184653 | JGI IMG/M metagenome (GOLD analysis project Ga0209249, IMG submission 184653) | Marine microbial communities from expanding oxygen minimum zones in the Saanich Inlet - SI037_S3LV_200m_DNA (SPAdes) (version 2) | ecosystem: Environmental > Aquatic > Marine >...
TAAATCAGATTTCGAAAAAATTAACATATATAAACATGAATTTCATGGAGAAGATTGGAATTATACTATCAAACCATTATAAGTAGTTGTAGCAATAATATATTTACAATTACTGAGCTGATGAGAGGTAGCGAACGTACGAGAAACATTCCGATTATTTTTGTAACTGCCATTAGCAAAGAAAAGAAACATATTTTTAGGGCTTACGATTCTGGTGCGGTTGACTATTTGTTTAAACCAATTGAGCCCGAGATTTTGAAATCTAAAGTTAGTGTTTTCATTGATTTGTATAAGCAGAAAGTTGCCCTTGAGCAATTGACTCACAAGTTAGAACATACTATTTCGGATTTGATAAATTCGCAAAGCGAACTACGGATTACAATGGATATGGCAGAAGTAGCCAATAAAGCTAAAAGTGAATTTTTGGCAAATATGAGTCATGAAATTAGAACTCCTCTAAATGGAATTATTGGAATGTCGGAGTTGGTTTTGATGGGAGTACTGGAGAATGACCAGAGAGAAAAAGTGAAAACAATAAGGCAATCGGGTGAGTCCCTTTTAGAAATATTAAACGAAATTTTAGATATTTCGAAAATTGAAGCCGATAAAATGCAATTAGAATCAACCGATTTTAATTTGGTCGAAGTTTTTGAGAAAGCAATATCTATGATTTCGGTTAAAGCATTCGAGAAAAAGATTGAATTATTGCTTTCGGTTTCAGACAAAATTCCTGAAGTTGCAATTGGCGATCCCGTGCGAATACGACAAATTTTGCTAAATCTCATAGGAAACGCAATAAAATTTACAAATCAAGGAGAAGTTGGAATATATGCCGAATTGGATAGTATTAATGATGATTCCTGGCACATAAAAATGTCTGTTAATGACACAGGAATAGGAATACCCAACGACAAGATATCCACCCTGTTTGAGACTTTTACACAAGCTGATAGTTCCACAACCCGGAAATTTGGAGGGACAGGATTAGGATTGTCAATTTCAAAAAACCTTGTTTCTCTAATGGGTGGAAAAATTGTGGTTGAAAGTGAATTAGGTAAGGGGAGTATATTTAGTTTTGTAATTAATCTAAAAAAAGGAGAGTCGAAAAATATTTCTGAAAAACTTAAAATAGAGATTTCCCGTCCCGATTATAAAGCTATTATAATAGACGATAATGAATCCGCAAGAGAAATTCTATCTTCCTATTTAGACAATTGGAAAATTCCGAATGAAAAAGTAGCAAGTGGGCAGGAAGCATTAGAAAAAATTTGTGTAGAAAAAAAGCAATACAATATAATTTTTGTGGATCTTCTGATGCCCGAAATGAGTGGCTTCGATTTCCTTAAAAAGCTTTCTGAACAAACTTGCATTGAAGAAAAACCATACATTGTTCTCCTTTCGATGAGTCAAAGCTTAATAAATAAAATCGATTATGTTAAAATAGGGGTAAGCGACTTTATAACAAAACCTGTTTTTATGAGAGATGTTTGGAAAGTTGTTAATAAATCGATGGGAAACAGTATTTTAGATTCAACACTAAAAACATCAAAAGAAAAATTAGAAGTTAAAACAAAACGTGCAAAATCTGTCAAGGTACTTCTCGCTGAGGATAATTTGATAAATCAAAGACTCGCTGTAGGATTTATGAAAATAAACGGGTGGGACGTAACAGTTGCCAACGATGGACTTGAAGCAAGAGATTTGGCATTTGCTAATCGCTACGATATTATTTTCATGGATGTACAAATGCCAAATATGGATGGTTTTGAATCAACAAAAGAAATTAGAGATTTTGAATCAACTATCGATGTTTATACACCAATTGTGGCTATGACTGCCCACGCAATGGTTGGCTATAAACAAAAATGTCTCGATCAAGGAATGGACGACTATATAACAAAACCATTCAATTCTTCCGAATTAATTAGAATAGTTAATGAATTAACATAATAGAAATTATAATAGTATAAAAAATGCCACACGAAAGCAGACATTCAAACAAAAAATATTTAAAAATTTCTTTTATAAATGGATTGGGAAAATTAATCCTTTCACTTTTACTCGGATTTTCAGTAATTCCAATTGCCATTTTAAGTTACATTATTTATTTAGACGGAAAGTCTGGAATGGAAAAAGTAATTGACAATAATTTAAAAGTCATATCTGCTTTAAAAGCCGAAAATCTAGATTTATATTTTGCTAAAGTTTTAAGTGATGTAGAAACAAAAGCCGGCAGAAAAGACTATATCAATTTTTTCATGACATTAAACGACGATTTTGGGAAGAAGAAAGCTGAGTTTTACAATTTTAATGAACATGAAATTGCAAATAGCAAATATCTAAATATCGATAACGAATTTAAAGATTTCGTTAAGCACAATTATTATCAAGATGTTATTTTTCTCGATTTAGATGGAAATATATTATATTCATCAAATCAAAAAAAAGCTATTGGAACAAGCATCCTTTCAGGAGATTTTTCGAGTCCGGAATTAGAAAAAAGTTTTTCGCAAGCTTTAATTAAAAACAAACCAGTATTATCTGATATTACATTTTATGGTCGAAACAGGAATTTGGCAATTTTTATGTTACAACCTATTTTCTACAATCAAAAGAAAGTAGGATTGACTGCACTACAAATTCCTGTAAGCAATATTAACAATTTGATGCTTGACACCACAGGTCTTGGAAAAACCGGTAGCACATATATAATCGGAAAAGATTTATTATTGAGGTCAGCTTCGCGAAATGAACCTGAAACCAGTATTTTAAATAAAAAAATGGATACTGAGCTTTCTGTTTCGTGGAAAAATGGAACAGCCCGCAAAGACTTCTTTTATGTCGATAAATATGGGGAAATTGTTGGAGGAGCTTGGTATATTTCGAAAAATCTGACAGATTTAGGGGTAGATTGGGCAATTGTTGCCGAAATGCAGGAAGTTGAAGCAAATGCTATGTCGAACGGTATGAAAGTTGATATGATCATGCTCACAGTTATTATAATCATAATTGTGATAATACTGGCAATATGGATAACCATAAAAATTGTAAAACCGATAATAAGACTTTCGAATTGGGCAAAGGAAGTAAGTTTAGGAAAGTTGAGCTACCAAGATATTAAACTTCCGAAAAATGAAGTAGGTGAAATGAAAGATAGATTTGGAGATGTTGTAAATACCTTCAAAGCTATCACCGAAGTTAGTAAATCTATTGCAATAGGAGATTATAGCAAATCTGTTGAAGTGAAAAGCAAGGATGATCAACTTGGAAAATCGGTCAACGAAATGAGAGAAACCTTGATTTCTGTAGTGAATCATGCCCAAAAAATTGCAATCGGCGATTTTACCAAATCTGTTGAGGTGAAAAGCGAAAAAGACCAATTAGGGAATTCTCTGAAACAAATGAGAGAAAATCTTATTTCTGTTGTAGATCAGGCAAATACTATTGCAAAAGGCGATTATTCTAAAGAAATTGAACCCAAATCGGAAAAAGATGAGTTAGGAGTTTCCTTATCTCTTATGACAAAAACCCTTGCAAAAGTTACTGCCGAAAACGAAAGACAAAATTGGTTGAAAACCGGACAGGCTACTCTTGGCGATAAAATGCGTGGCGACCTTTTGATTGCTGATTTATGTCAGAACATAATTAGTTTTATAGCGGAATATTTAGATGTTCAGGTCGGAGCAATGTATTATAAAAGTAGCGAGGATAAATATAAAATGATTGCTAGCTATGCCTATGCTCATCGAAAAAATCTTTCTAATGAAATAAAAATTGGTGAAGGAATTGTGGGGCAATCAATACTTGAACGCAAAATGATTATTGTTTCAAACTTGCCCGAAGATTATATTTCCGTAAGTTCGGGTCTTGGAAAATCTTCTCCAAAATGCGTGCTGGTTTTACCTTGTATATACGATGGAAAAATACTTGGAGTTATTGAAATTGGGTCATTTACGGAATTGTCCGATTTGAAAATTGATTTTCTACAGGCTATTAGCGAAAACGTAGCAATTAGTATGAATTCAGCCATAGCGAGAACTGAATTGCAAATACTATTGGAGCAGACTCAGCAGCAAGCCGAAGAATTGCAAACACAACAAGAAGAATTACGAGTGTCTAACGAAGAACTCGAAGAGCAAACAAAAGCTCTCAGAAAAAGCGAACAAGAACTTCAGGCTCAACAAGAAGAATTGCGATCGACCAACGAAGAACTTGAAGAACAAACAAAGGCTCTGAAAAAATCGGAACAAGGACTTCAGGCTCAACAAGAAGAGCTTAGAGTTACAAACGAAGAACTTGAAGAAAGAACAAAATCCATAAAAAAGCAAAAAGACGATATTGAGAAAAAAAATACAGAACTAAATATTGCTCAAAAGGAAATTGAGAAAAAAGCAAATGATTTAGAGATGGCAAGCAAATACAAATCCGAATTTCTTGCAAATATGTCGCACGAATTGCGAACTCCTTTAAACAGTATTTTGGTGCTTTCACAAATTCTTGGAAATAATAGAAATGAGAATCTCACTGAAAAGCAAATAAAGTCTGCAAAAACTATATATTCATCAGGAAATAGCTTGCTATCTTTGATAAATGAAGTTTTAGATCTTTCGAAAGTCGAGGCCGGAAAATTAGAATTAAGTATTGAAAAAATGTATGTTTCCGAATTTATTTCCGAAATTGAAGAAACATTTGTTCCGCTTACAAAAGAGAAGGGGCTCGAATTTAGAACTATCGTTGATGAAAAATTACCAAAATCAATACTTACAGATTCTATGAGGGTGCAACAAATTATTAGAAACCTTATTTCTAATGCTTTGAAATTCACCAAAAAAGGAAGCATTAGCCTGAAACTTTTGACTCCTTCTGAAAAAATTGTTTTCTCGAACAAATTATTGAACAAAGAAAATTCAATAATGATTAGTGTTGAAGATACCGGAATTGGAATTCCTGCCGAGAAGCAGTCCTTAATTTTTGAGGCGTTTAAACAAGCCGATGGAACAACTTCGAGAAAATATGGCGGAACAGGTTTAGGATTGACAATTTCTAAAAACTTTGCATATTTGCTTGGTGGCGAACTACAATTAGAAAGCATTGAAGATAATGGTACAATTTTTTCGTTAATCATCCCATTGGTTTTTAATGGTTCTGAAGGTTCATCTTTAAGCGAAAATGCTGCTACAAGTAGTTTTGTAGAGCAAAAAAGCCCAACGGTTTCCGTGCCCGAAAAATCAATTGTAACTTCTGATTCTCCAAAACCCCTCAAACCTGAAGTTATAAAAGAAAATATTGCACCTACCAAAAGTCCTGACAATGTTAGAGACGATAGAACAAATATTAAAAAGGGAGATATCTTCATTCTAATAATTGAAGACGATGTTGATTTTTCTCAAATTCTATACGATCTTGCACACGAAAGAAATTTCAAGTGTATGATTGCAAGAAATGGAGAAACAGGGCTTCATTATGCCGACTACTATAAACCAAATGCAATAATTCTTGATATTGGATTACCTGGAATTTCCGGTTGGGAAGTTATGGACCGATTGAAAGAAAATCCACAAACAAGACATATTCCTGTTCATTTCATGTCGGGAGCCGATAAAAGTCTTGAGGCTATGAAAAAAGGAGCAGTTGGATTTTTAACAAAACCCGTAAGTCTTGACGATATAAATAAAGCTTTCGAAAAAATTAACGATATAATTTCTAAGCCTTTGAAAAAGCTATTAGTTGTTGAAGACGATGAGGCTATGAGGATGGGAATTGTAGAACTAATTGAAGAATCTGACGTTGCAATAACTCCTGTTGAAACCGGAAAAGAAGCTTTGAAACTATTGAAAAATGATAATTTTGATTGTATAATTCTGGATCTGGGTCTTGGTGATATGACCGGATTCGATTTGCTTCAAAAAATTGGGAAAAAGGGAAAAGCTTCAAAAATTCCGGTTATTATATACACTGGTAAAGATCTAACACGAGAAGATGAGAAAAAATTACAAGCATATTCTGATAGAATTATCATTAAAGGTGTAAAGTCGCCGGACAGACTTTTGGCAGAAACTACATTGTTTTTGCATAGGGTCGAATCAGATTTGGCTGAAGACAAGCAAAAAATACTTAAAGGAGTTCATAGCAAAGACGATATTATGAAGGACAAAAAAGTCCTGATTGTTGACGATGATATGAGAAATGTTTTTGCCCTGACAAGTTTGTTAGAGGAACGAGGCTTAGAAATTGTTGTTGGAATGAATGGCAAAGAAGCTCTTGCCAGACTTGAAGAACACCCTGATACAAATTTAGTTTTGATGGATATTATGATGCCGGAAATGAATGGCTACGAAGCTATGGAAGAAATTCGGAAACAAAGAAAATTCAGCAAACTTCCTATGATTGCACTCACCGCCAAAGCTATGCAAGGCGATAGAGACAAGTGCATTAGCTCAGGAGCTAACGACTACCTTACAAAACCTGTTGATACTGAAAGACTACTTTCGGTGCTTAGGGTTTGGTTGTATCAGTAGATTGAAACTTTAGTTAAGCTTGCCCTTTATAGTGCATTATTAATATATATTTTGGTCAAAGAAAATTAATATCTATATTGCAACAAAATAATTTCAAAAATTTAAGACAATGAAAAAACTATTCATTTTACTATTCATTTTTGGTTTTAATTATAACCTATTTTCTCAGATTGATTATGGACAAAATACTTTTGAAAAAAGAAATTGTATAACTATTGGGATTTTGCAAGGTGGTGGTTCCTTAGTAGGTGTCGATTTTGAATCTTTGATAACCCAAAAAGTAGGTTTGCAATTTGGTTTTGGTTTTGTAGGATTCGGAGGAGCCTTAAATTATCATTTTAAACCTACAGTTCGTAGTTCATTTTTGTCGTTGACTTATTGGAATCAAGGAGTAGGAGAGAGTTTTACTCAAAACTTATTTGGCGCAACTTATGTTTTTAGAGGAAAAAAGTGGTTTACATTCCAGATTGGTCTCGGATTTCCAATTAGTAAAGGTCCTGCGTGGCCTGACGATTTTGAACAAACACCCGCAATGTTGTTATATTCTATTGGTGGTTATATTCCATTATAATAAGATTTTTTGATATGAGAAAAATTATACTTTCAGCATTATTATTTTGTTGTATTGGAACGCTTTTCACTCAAATACCAAATGAGCATATTAGCTATGAAAAAATAAACGGCAAATATCGATTTTATCAAAACGGCAAATATGTGAAGCTATCAAATTTATATGCTATTGTAGAATCAAATGAAGAGGCACTAAATGTGTTAATATCTGCTAAGTCAGCCAATGATTTTGCATATGTCTTATTCGCAAGTGGAGCGTTCTTATTTGGAATTCCAGCAGTCCAACAGATATACGGACAAAAACCTAAAGAGGCTCTAATTGGTATTGGTGTAGGAGTAGTTTTAATTTCAATACCCCTAATTTCAATATACAATAGAAAAGCCAAAAAAGCTATTGATATTTATAACAACGATATGACTACCAGTTCTTTGTCAAATGATTTTAAATTAAATTTTGCATTTTCAGAAAATGGTTTTGGTTTGAAGTTGAGATTTTAGATTTAATTTCGAATTACTTTTCAATTAGCTTTTATTTGTTGAAAGAATATAATCCACAGCAACCTTCAAATTATCCAAAATAAAATCCGGTTTTTGCTTTATATTTTGTATGTTTTTGCCTGTCTTTACTAAAATTGTTGTGAGACCTGCATTTTTTCCAGCAATAATATCTCTTTCCGAATCGCCAATCATAAACGATTTAGAAAGATCAATATTGAAATCTTTAGCAGCTTGAAAAAGCATTCTTGATTTTGGTTTTCTGCAATCACAATCTCTAACAAATTTTTTATTGTAATTTTCTGATGCTTCGGGAAAGTGGGGGCAATAGTATATTTTGTCGATTCGGGCATTCGCTTTTTTTAACTCCAAATGTAGTTTTTCGTGAATTTCAAATAAAGTTTCCTCAGTAAACAAATTCCTTGCAATCCCTGATTGGTTAGTGATTACTATTGTTAGATATTCAGAATTGTTGATTTTTTTTATTGCTTTTGCTGAAAAAGGAAAAAGTTCTAATTCTTCCGGAGATTTTATATAAGACTTTTCATAATTTAGAACCCCGTCTCTGTCAATGAAAATTGCTTTATTCTTTTGCCTCATTTTTATGATTACTAATTACAAATGTGAAATTAGTAGTTCTGCTACTTTTCTATCAATTGGAAAACTAAAATCAGTGAGCTTCAGTTCCTGAAGGCTAAGAAATCTGAACGATTGTGCACCATCAATGTTTCCAAAAAAATCGAAGGGTTTTTCAGAAACTGGGAATTTTATTTTTTCTTTAAATTTAAAAAAATAATATATGCTAATAAGTTGTGAATCTGTGAAATAATATGATTGCTGAAAAAAATCGCTCGTATAAAAATGTTCTATATCGCAAATTTCCTGACCAAATTCTTCAATAGCTTCTCGCTGCAAACAGTCGATGCTTCCTTCGCCAAATTCTAAGCCTCCCCCTGGAAATTTTGTCATTTTCATTCCCAGACGAAATTCATCAGAAATGAGAATTTTGTTTTCTTCATTAAGAAATAAACCATAGATTCTGATATTGAATTTATTAATTGTCATATTTTCTTTCATTCATTCAAAAATTGAAGAAAAGGAATTTGTTGAAAACGTTGTGTCAGTGAATAATTATTTGAGTTTGGCTAAAGCAGTTTTTATTCGGCTGATAGCCTCCACCAATTTCTCATTTTTCACAGCATAAGAAATTCTTACACAGTTTTCGTTACCAAAAGCACTGCCCGGAACTATCCCAACATATACTGTTTCAAGAATATACATACTAAGGTCTTCTGAATTGGAAATCTTATACTTCCCGAATGATTTATTGAAATAGCTACTAATATTTGGGAAAACATAGAATGCACCTTCTGGAACATTACATTTCACACCGGGAATTTCGTTCAATAATTTCAAAACATTGTCTCTGCGAACTAAAAATTCCTGACACATTATTTTTGAAAATGGCTCATCTGAACTAATTGCTGCTAAAGCTGCTTTTTGTGCAATAGAAGATGCCCCTGAGGTAATCTGCCCTTGAAGTTTGATACATTCTTTCGCAATCCACTGTGGCGCTCCTATATATCCAATTCGCCAGCCTGTCATTGCAAATGCCTTTGAAACACCGTTTACAACAATAACTCTTTCTTTGATTTCGGGAAACTGCGCAATGCTTTCGTGCTTTCCGCAAAAGTTTATGTGTTCGTAAATCTCGTCTGAAATGATATATACATTTTTGTTTTTTGCAAGAATATCAGCAATTGCCTTTAGCTCGGTCTGTGAGTAAACCGAACCTGTGGGATTCGATGGAGAATTGAAAATTATAGCTTTTGTTTTATCGTTAATTTTTTCTTCTAATTGCTTTGGGTCGAGTTTAAAATCTGTTTGTATTGAACTATCTAAATAAACAGGTTTACCTCCGGCAAGTTTTACCATTTCAGGGTAGCTAACCCAGTAAGGTTTTGGAATTATTACTTCGTCATCATCATTAATTATACACATCAAAATGTTTACAATAGACTGTTTTGCTCCGTTCGAAACTACAATTTGATTAGGTTTGTAGTCTAAATTATTTTCTTTTTTAAATTTTGTTGAAATAACTGCCAGAAGGTCTGCAAAACCTGCAACCGGAGAATAGTGAGTAAAATTATTATCAATCGCTATTTTTGCAGCTTCTTTCACAGGATCCGGAGTGTTAAAATCTGGTTCTCCGATACTTAAATTTATAACATCGAAACCTTTATTTTTTAATTCGCGAGATTTTTGAGTCATAACCAGAGTCTGCGAATCTGAAAGTTTTTTCAATCTATTCGATAATTTTTCCATCTTTATTTTAGTCAATCATTCAATATGTTATAATAAAGCTGTCAAAAATAAATAATATTTTGATAACATAGTGGAAAAATTTGATTTGAATAGTTATTTTTTTTGTCTATTCTAAAAAGCTGTAAATAGTGCCTCTAAGAAAACAGTTCAAAATTAAAAACATCTCTTTTTGCGATATTTCTATTTTTTTCATTTGTCTAATACAAAAGCATTTACTGCATGAAAGAAAATAGAAATCTCATCAAAAATTAATTATTTTATAAAAATTGGCTGTTTTCTTAGAACCACTAAATAAGAATTTTGCACAGATTCTAATGCTTATTGATAATTTGAATTTATTGAAAACAGTATTATTTGGGTAATATTTTATGTTTTATTTGATTCCAATTTTCAGTCTGCACTGAAACTAAGTTTCTCAAGAAAGTTCAATTTTTCTCAATTTGGTTTTTCTCAATTTTGAATTGTTTTCTTAGAGGCACTAATTATTTGCAAATACGTTTTTTTTCGGCGATTGGTATCATTCACCAATTTCGTCCAATAAAGAGCATTTTCAAAATCGTTTTCGTTAAAATATATAGCGGCTAAATTCAATTTGGCTTCATCGAATCTTGGACTAATAATTAGTGCATCTAAATAGTGCTTCTTTGCCCAATAGTGCCGGGCTGGCACGTTGTGAGTTTTTGCAGTAATTTCAAAAGCCGAAGCCAAACTGTTCAGAATATGAACATTATATGGATTCATTTTAGCAGCAATTTTAAAATTTTCGAAAGCATCGTCAATATTGTTCTGATTTACTTGTGCTGTGCCAAGATACCAATTTATTGGAATGGAAAATGGGTCGAGAGTGTAAAATTTTGATAGCGCCAATTTACTTCTTTCTTCTGCATTTTTCCATTCTAATTTTCTTTTATAATAGTAATAATTTCGCATATGAAATTCGCCCCTAATTCTGTCGTGCGAAATTTTGAAAATAATCGAAAAAATTAGGATAATTGGAATTATCAGAAAAATCTGTTTAATTTTATATTCAGGAAAAATTATAGTTTCCCGACTTGTTCTTTTTATCTTATAAAAAATTGTTCCGAGAAGAAGGTTACTATAAATTATATGCTCGAGACGTTCTCGTGGAAATGTGAAAAACGAAATTGCCATAAATCCTATCAAAAACGAAATGAAAACAATGTTTTGAAAAGGTTCATTGTTTGCATTTGATCGAAAAACTGATTTAATGGATTTTGTAATTAATAAAATATGGAAACTCAAATATGCCAGAAAGCCAAAAATACCAATTTCGGATAGAACCCATATAAAATCGTTGTGTGGTCGTTGTATAGTATTATTGTGCATGTCGCCAACATAAAAGCCACCCAAAGGGCAACTTTGAAAAAAAACCTGCCAATTGCCGGCACCAACTCCAAACCAAAAGTGCGATTTGTAGAAGCAAAATGTTCTGTCCCAGAGAAATAACCTGTTACGGCTCGATGCTGTGTTATTATAATCGAAAATATTTATTCGAGAAATAAAACTATTTATATCGCCTCGCAAGTAATAAATCGTAACGATAAAGCCAATCAATAATATAGGTATCAGAAAATATGAAAAGTATTTTAGTGATTTCGATTTTTTTCTTAAAAATGTGATTAGTAATAAAATAGCTGTAAAAACTGTTGCAACAAATCCAATCCAAACTGCCCGCGATTGAAGAAAAATAATTATTCCCAGACTTATAGTTGCTGCAAAAATTGAAACGTAACGAAGAGATTTTTTGTGAAGAATTGCTCCATAAATTGCAAATGGGATTAGCAGAAATAAGAAACTGGAAAACAGGTTTTTGCTTCCGCTTATGCCACTCACTTCGTAAAGTACATCTTTATTTATATGTTCGATTCTTCTGGTTTGAAAAATGAAAATTATAAAGCCAATTAAAATTATTGCTATTGACAATATAGAAAGGTATTTTAAGAAATTTTCAATATTATTATTGAAATAAATAACGATTAAAAAAACAATAAAGCCCAATAATACTTTAGAAGAATCGTAATAACTTTCCGATTTTGTGTTTGCCCAAAAAGATGAAATTAGCTCGAAAAAAACATAGATAAAATATAAAATTAGAATTAAATCTATTTTAATCTTTTTTTCTTTTTTCGATAAAACAATTAGAATCAGTGTTAGAAAAAGAAAAACCGAAGTTGTCAAATATCTTGGTAAATGTGTAGGATCAATTATTTTATTAGAAAAAGCAAGCGATGTTACTAAAATTCCTATTAGGAAAATCCATTGTGGAATATGTTTCAAAAATTGTCCGTTTGATAATTTAGAAATTTGCATAACGAAATATCTATTTTAATATAGTATTTGATGTTTCATTAGTCTCGAACGCATCTTACAGACAAAGCAGTCTCTTTTAGCATGTCTCCTCTGAAACTGCCAAAATATTGCGGATTTAAGGTTCTGCAAAATGCAGCTGTGCCGGTTTTTTCGCTAGATGTGAAAAAGTAGCTTGAGGAAAAATCGTAATAAGATATGTGAAAATATCCTTTTCCTACTGCTTCAAAATTTGTTGAGCCTCCATAGCCTAAATCTATCCCTGCTGAAACGCCCCTCCAGCCTTCAATTGTAGAATCGTTAATTGTTGAATCAACAAAATTTTCCAAAATATACCATTCATAATCCGAGGGAATATGCCAGCCATTGGGACAAATTCCTTGAACGGATTCTTGTGTTGAATTTTGCATCAATTCGTTCCATTTATATAAACCGCCATAAAGTTCGCAATTGTTGGCATCATCTACGTAGCAGTATTTTTCAATAATTTGATCCCAGCTTTGTCCAGGATTGTTTGCCAAAATCCATTCTCCAACATTCAGGTTTTCTGCCATCCAGCATTGATTACCTATAGAAACCATTTCGTATGTTTGACCATCTCTTTCATCAATAAAATAACCAAAGCAATCTTCGGAATAGGAAAAATTTTGGGTTGAAGTAACTTTTATTTGATATCCTTCGCTTGCATGCATTTCTCCAATGAGATCAATTCCGTAGGCAGGCCAATAAACTTGTCCATCATCGTTTTTCAGAATTTCAATATTTCCAATTATTTCTGATAAAGCGGTTTCTATTAGTGAAGATTGAGGATGTAAATACGCAATAATATTCCATCCACTATTTAGATAAATTGAGGTGTTTTCAGGTGAAACTAAGCTTCCTGTTAGAATTAAAGTTTCGTTCATTTCCATTTTTATTTGATAGCCTTCTCCTACAGTATGGCTCCCAATTTGATTGATATTAAAGGATGGATAGTAAACTAAACCCATCTGATTTTTCAAAATTACAAGATTATTCAATTCGCTGAATATGCTATCGAAACTTGTTTGGCTTGGGTTTAAACATGAAGAGATTAAGCTCCAACCGTCTGATAATTCGATGGTTTGTTGCAAAAAAACATGAAAATCTGTTGAAACCAAACAATTGTTTTGGGTGATTAGAGAAATTGTATAAACTCCCTCATCTAAGACAATTTTTTCTTGTCCGGTAGAACCATCATACCAAGAATATGATACGAAGTTTGCCCCAGGATCGAGAGTAATAGCAGTGCCAATTTCTAAATTCTCCGAAATTGATTCTATGTAATTGTTATTTCCAATATACAAATGTACTGAATCATTATAGGTATTTCCATTAAAATCTGAAAATTCAATGAAGTAATATCCGGAATCATAAACTTGGATTGAGGTTCCTGTTTCTCCGGTTGACCATTCGTATGTAGAATATCCTTCAATAATTGATATAGATACTGTGTCGCCGGGGCAATAAATTACTTGTTCCGGCAATCCATTTGTAGGTACATAATAGTCAATCGTGAATTCAGGATGCAGAAGGTTATTTATGTGATCGCTCGAAGCAAAAACACATCGTCCTTGTTCTTGCTGGTCGTTGTGAATTTCTATTAAAAATCCATAATTTTCATACGGATAAGAATTAGTATGTTTTGCATGGTCGGTAACGTCAAAATTAATTGAAGACCAGTATGAATTGATAGGATATTGAATTATTGAAGTTTGCACATCGTGTGAGGGTTGATTAAACCATGTTACAAAATCTTCATGCCAAAATTCAGTAATTCTGCTAACTGAAGCAATTGAGCCTATATAATGAGGTCCGCCACTATATCCGTTACTTATATTTGGATTGTGAAATAATTTAATCTTAGCAGAAATTATGTTATCACTGGAAATGTCATTTTCTGCACAAAAGCTTGGTATATCAAACTGAATAAGACTTCTTCTATGATAAGGCTCAGAAAACATTAGATAAGAATAAATGTTGAGGTTAGGAGATGTTCCATAATTTGCACTAAGGTCATTATATACAATCATTGCATCTTTCCCGAACGCAGCATTGGGTTTAAGAGTTACACTTGAAATTGAATCTGATGAAGGGGAGTAACTAAATGGATTTGTTAAAATACAAGATTTTGATGTGTCTATTAAATTTGTAAGAGTCAATGATATTTCGTAGTCGCCAAAATAGTTGTATTGATAAAATCCGGTTAATGTATCAACCATAATGTCTCCGTTACTAAAGTCCCAAACCAATGAATATTCATTTATAGGGATATTATTATTAAACGAATAGAAAGCAGGGTTATTTAAACTTGTAGTAATGTGAAGGATAGAGCAAGAAATATTTATTGTTTCTGAAAAAGTATCTATACAAGAATAAAGATTAGTTTGATAGTTTACAATACAGTTTGCCTCATATGTTCCCGGAACAGAATACATATGACTTACATTATCGTTACCTGTTACTATTGTACCATCTCCGAAATCGTATTGAACCAAAACACTATTGAAATTGTTAGTTTCATAGCTTAGATTTAAATCAACTTCAAAATCAGTCAATTGACTATCAAAGGAGGCATTACAATTGTACTCCATGTTAACGATGTTCTCTTTAATCATTTGGCATGAGCCTAGCCCCAAAACTAAATCGTAGTAGCCATATGCAGAATTTAATGGAATATTAAAGAAAGCATCGAATTGACTGATATAATTAGTATTGTTTGTGTAATTAAATGTCAAGTTTGCAATGCTATCCGGTTGAATAGAGGTATATCCATTTATTAATCCTATATTGTTTACACTTATTGGTAAAAAGTCAAACTCTCCATTCATATTCCAATATGAATAACAATCACCCGGAACTTGACTAAATTCTATACCCAAACCTGAAACAGTGATAGAATACAAATCGCTTGGGTGGGTAATATTTGGGCTTATAGAAAATGAAGGGTTTATATGGAAATAATTATAACTTAAAAATTCGCAAGCAGTTTGGTACCCAACAATCATTTTGAAATTGCCAACAGGATGACTTGAGTCGAAAGCAAAACTTGCTTCTACTGTATTAGAATCAATAACATTTATTTGGTATGGAAAAATGTAGTGAGATGTTCCATAACTATCATTAGATTGAACTAAACATATATTTGAGCTTGTAACATAATGACAATTCGGACAATTGCAATTTGGGTTTGCTGAAAAATTCATTGTATTAGAATTTATGATAATTGTTGAACTATCGCCCAAACTTGCAATATTTGGATTAAATGATAATTGAAAATCGTTTATATATACAACATTTTCTTTAGTCATTTCACAAGATCCATGTTCTAAAACAATATCATAATAGTCATTGGTAGCATATGCCGGGATATTAAAAAATGCATCAAATTGACTAATATAATTGTTATTATCAATGTAATTAAATGTCAAATTTGCAATACTGTCAGGTTCAATAGATATATTTCCATTACTTATCTCAATATCGTTTGCCCCTAAAGGGAAAAAATCAAAACCTCCGTATATATTCCAGTATGACGAACATGTGCCCGGAAATAGTCCAAATTCTACTCCTAATCCTGAAATAGTTATAGAATGAGAGGTGTTTGGATAAATATTAATTGGTGTTATTGACAATGAAGAATTTAATTGAAATAGATTATAATCGCTAAAATTTTCGCAAGGAGTTTGATATCCGACTATCATTTTGAAATTGCCAACAGGATGGCTGGAATCGAAAGCAAAACTTGCTTCTACTGTAGTAGAATTAATGAGCGTTACTTGATACGGGAAAATATAATGATTAGAATTGTAGGAGGAATTGTTTTGCATCAAACAAATATTCGATGTAGAAACATACAGACAGTTTGAGCATATGCAACTTGTGTCGTCTGAAAAATTCAAACTATTTGATGATATTGTTAATGTTGTACTATCACCTAAACTTGCATAGGTTGGACTATAAGAAAACTGGTCGTTCGCAATTAATACAGCATTTTCTTCAACTAACTCGCAACCTGGGGCTGCATGAATAATTATATCATAATAGCCATATGGCAAGTTAGTAGGAACAAAGAAACTGGCATCGAATTGACTGGTATAGTTATTATTATTTGTGTAATAAAATGCCAAATTGCTAATACTATTTGATGCAATAGAGTCAGTGTTATTTGTTATTTCAATGGTATTGGCTCCAATTGCCATAAATTCAAAATTTCCATATGGTGTCCAATATGAGTAACAAGTTTCAGAAACTTGACCAAACTCTACACCCAGCCCTGTAAAAGTAACGGAAAGGCTTGTCCCTGGCGTAAACACATTATTCGATATTGTAATTGATTGATCAAGATGAAAATTGTCGAAACCTGTTACTTCACAAATACCTTGAAAGCCAATTACTAAATTGTAATCGCCCGCAGAATGACTTGCATCAAAGGCAAAATCTGCCTCTACAACTGTAGAACTAATTACATTTATTTGGTAAGGATTGATGTAAGAATAGTTGTAATATGAGGAATTATACTGAGCTAAAACAATATTTGATGTATTAACATAATGACAATTAGGACAAACACAAGACGGATTATCCGTAAAATTCATATTGTTCGATGTTATTGTGATAGTAATAAAATCGCCCAAACTTGAAGCGCTCGGGGAAAATGAAAATGAATATTGGGCTTGTATGTTTGCTGAAGAAATAACAAATAGAAGAATAATCAATAGATTTCCGAATTTTCTTTTAGAAGTTTCCATAATTAATTTCTTAAAATTAATATTTACAAATAAAAACTGTACAAAGATAAAATATTATATGAATAAAAAAAATATTTTCATGATTCTTTCTGATAAAATTGTAAAAGTTGTTAGCTAAAACAAAAAAATCTTCAAGAATTTAGAATGTTGAAATGAAAATCAAATAAAATTTAATTCAGTCCCATTATACACAATTTTTGAATGCCGCTAAAATTAGTCCCGAATACATCTAATAGATAAAGCAGCGTTTTTATCAAATCCACTCCTGTAAGAATTGGTAAAACTTGGACTTAAGCTCCTAATATATGCAGAATTTGTATTTTTTTCGCTTGATGTGAAAAAGTAGCTTGAGGAAAAATCGTAATAAGATATGTGAAAATAGCCTTTCCCGATTGCTTCAAAATTTGTTGAGCCTCCAAAACCTAAATCTATCCCTGCTGAAACGCCCCGCCAGCCTTCAAGTGTGGAATCGTTAATTGCTGAATCAACAAAATTTTCCATTATATACCACTCATTATCTGAAGGAATGTGCCAACCATCGGGACAAATTCCTTGAACGGATTCTTGAGTTGAATTTTGCATCAATTCGTTCCATTTGTAAAGTCCGCCATAAAGTTCGCAATTGTTGGCATCATCGACATAGCAATATTTTTCAATAATCTGGTTTGTCGATTGTCCTGAGTTATTTGACATAATCCATTCCCCAACATTCAGATTTTCTGCCATCCAACACTGATTTCCTATCTGAACCATTTCGTAAGTTTGAGCATCTCTTTCATCAATAATATATCCCGTACAATTGTATGGATAATTGAAATTCTGACTTGTTGAAAGCTTTATTTGATAGCCTTCGGTGGGCATTAAATTGCCAATCAGATTTATTGCGTATGCCGGCCAAAAAACTTGTCCATCGTCGTTTTTAACAATTTCGATATCGTTAATCATTTCAGCGAAAGCTGACTGAATAGGCGAGGGTTTGTGGTCTATATATGCAATAATATTCCAGCCACTGTTGAGATTTATCTGTGTATTTTCCGGAGAAACAAAAGCTCCAACAATTTTAAGAGTTTCGCTTGCTTCCATTTTAATTTGATAACCTTCGCCAACTACATGATTTCCAATCTGATCTATACTAAACGAAGGATAATAAACCAAACCTAACTGGTTTTTTACAATTGTCAAATAATCTAGCTCGCTGAAAATGCTATCGAAATTTGGTTGTTCAGGATTTATACATGTTGAGATAATGCTCCAACCTGTGAATAATTCAATAGTTTGTTGAAGCTTTGCATGATAATCTTTTGACACATTACAACCAAATTCGGTCAATAATGAAACTGATAAATTCTCATTTTTTGTGATTATTTTGAATTGAGAATTTGTTGAATCGTTCCAAACATAGGATGTGAAATTTTCGCCAGCATCGAGAGTTATAAACGTCCCAATTTCGAAGGTAGTGTCAATTGTTTCATATAGGTTCATTTCTTCAGAGATTACATGAACAGAATCTATAAAGGTAGTACCATGAAAATCTGTATATTGTAATGTGTAATATCCTGTGTCGCTCGCTTGAATTGTAGTTCCGGTTTCACCCGTTGACCATTGGTATGAGAGATATCCATCCAGAGCTATAAGTGTTGTTGTATCGTCTGGACAAGAAAAAATTGCTTCAGGCAATCCGGCACTTGGGGGCAAATTAGTATAATTTATTGTCAATTCAGGATGGAGATCTGAATTGTAGTGGTCGCTTGAAGCAAAAACTCCACGACTATACCAATAAAATTGCAGTAAATTTGATGCTTTTATTAGAAATCCAAAATTTTCGTTGGGCGACAGATTTATATCTTTCACTAAGTCGGTTACGTCAAAATAGGCAGGACCATCTGTTTCTTCAATGGGAGTTTCGAAGTTAGTAGATTCTTCATAAGCCGGTTGATTTGCCCATGTTGCTATATCTTCGTCCCATGGAGCAGTTATTCTTCGAACGCGAGTGTATGTATGATCATAATTCTCGCCACCATTAAATCCGTTATTACTAAGAGGATTATAGTACAGTTTTATTTTAGCAGAAGTAATATTTTCGTTTGAGATATAATTTTCTGAACAGATTTCAGGAATATCAAATTGTATAAGAATTCTGTTATAGTATTCTACAGAATTTATTAATTGTGAATAGATATTCAAATTTGCCGATGAACCGAAATTTGTATTTTCCTGGTTGTTTGCAATCATTGCATCTTTACCCTCACTTGCGTTTGGTTTGACTGTTACACTCGAATTTGATTCGAATGGGTAATAATAAATTGTATCAGTAAATTTGCAAAAATAGTTTGTATCTGAATAATTGGTAAGTTTTAAGGACAATGCATAAGCTCCAAAATAATCGTATTGATAATATCCAGAAAGAGTGTTTTCGGCAATATCGCCATTGTCAAAATCCCACAAAATTGAATACTCGTTCGTTGGAAAGATATTGTCGAAATAATAATGTACCGAATCGTCAAAACTTGTTTCAATATTCAGGTTTGAGCAAGAAACCGTAATTGTTTTTACAACTGTATCGGCACATGAATAGTAGTTTGATTGAAAGTTTTGATAGCAAGTAATATCATAAGTTCCGGGCAAGGAATATGTATATGTCAAATCATCAAATGCTTGCACAATGTTGCCATCTCCCATATCGAATAATATTGAAAACCCATCTCGGTCGTAAATCTCGTCTTCCAAACTTAGATTAATTCCAAAATTTTCAATTTGATAATTGAAATCTGCATTACAATCTTCATAATATAGGAAAGCATTGTGTTGCCAAATTCCACAGCCACCCGGATCAATCCTAATGGTATAGTTCCCATATGCATCATTTGAGGGCATGGTGAAATGTGCGTCAAATTGACTATCATAATTATTATTGTTATTGTAATTGAAAACTAAATTTTCTATTGTGTCTGCATGAATATAGCTACCATTTCCAAATAATAGGATATTGTATGCATATAATGAAAGATTTTCAAAGCCACCGTTTGCATTCCAATATGAGGCACAAGCCTCCGATACTTGATCGAATTCAACTCCAAGCCCTGTAAATGTTACTGTCAAGGATGTGTCTGAAACCAAGACATTTGGAGATATTGAGAATGATGGTTTTAAGATGAATATCTGACCGTTGGTCAATTGACAGCTTGTTTGATAGCCGAGAAGCAACAAAAATTCTCCTACAGGATGGCTTGCGTCAAAATCGAAATATGCTTCGATAGTTGAGTTTTCAATGACATCTATTTGAGTAGGATAAATATAAGTAAAAGTTCCATAGTTTTGGTTATGATGCCGCAATACTACATTCGATGTTGAGACATAATGACAATTCGGGCATTGACAATTTGGGTCGTCGGAAATCAAAAGTTGTGGTACACTAATCGTAATCTTCTTGCTCTCACCAAGCTTGGCTGAGCTTGGGCTAAAAGTATATTGCGAAAAAGTGATTGTTGAATTAACCAATAAAAAAATAATCAATAAGTTTCCGAATTTCCTTTTAGAAATTTCCATAATTTAATTCTTAAAATAAATATTATTAAAAAAAACTTTTCCAAAGATAATATAAATATTTGTATCTAATCAGTGAACTGAAAAGTGGCTAAATCTTATTTTGAGCTGCTGGAAAAAGAATTTCCTTTTTCGTATATTCAATCTTTATGAAAAACCAATGTTTGTAAATCGCTTAAATTTTTTATCCTGAAAGGATTAAACGTAAAAGCATAGGCTGAAACGCAGTGAAAGTCTATGTCTGAAATTTGCAAGGAAAAAAGGGCTGAAAGTCCGAAACGTATATTCCGAAAAAAATAAGCATACAATTTCATAAAAATTATAGGTGTTGGCCAGAAAAAATGGCGGGCGGGTGCTGGAATGTGGGTTGTAGCATCATTTTTTCTTGTTCCGATAGCTATCGGAATTGTTACTTTTGTGTCAAGACAAAAGTAAATGATAGGACAATAAACTGAACTTGATATTTCATACTTATAGGATGAAAGTTATTTTCCAACACCTCAAAAAAAGATTTAGCAGCGAAAGCAGGAATCCCTTTGAATGTAGAAATCTGTGGAAGGGATTTCTGCTTTCGCAAGAATGAATTCCATTTTGGGCTCAATCAAAAATTGAAAACTAAAAAAATCATCAATCTCTTATACATCTTACAGAAAGTGCTGCATCTTTAAGCGTTTGGCCTCTATAGAATTTTGTAAAGTTTGAGGATTGTTGTCTGAAATAATATATAGATGGCGTATTTTCGCTGGAGCTAAGCATATAAGTAGAATTTGGATCGTTGTAGGATGTATAGAAAAATCCTTTTCCGATAGCCTCGAAATGTGCTGAACCTCCATTTCCTAAAATTGTTCCTGCCGAAATTCCTCTCCAGCCTTCAATTGTGGGATCGTTAATTGCAGGATCAACGAAATTTTCCAAAACATACCATTCATTGTCAGAAGGAATATGCCAGCCATCGGGGCAAATACCTTGCGATGATTCTTGAGTTGAATTTTGCATTACTTCGTCCCATTTATATAAACCACCATAATTTTCGCAATTGATAGAATTGTCTGCGTAGCAATATTTTTCAATAATCTGGTTTGTCGATTGTCCAGGATTATTTGACAAAATCCATTCTCCAACATTCAGGTTTTCAGCCATCCAACATTGATTTCCTATCTGAGTCATATTGTAGTTTTGCCCATCTCTTGCATCTATAAACGAACCGCTGCAAAAATTCGGATATGTAAAAACCTGATTTGAATTTATTTTTATTTGATAGCCTTCGGTTGGTAAAAGTTCGCTTAAAGTGTAAATTCCAAAACTTTGCCAATAAAGCTGCCCTAAATCGTTTTTAATAAGTTCAATATCAGCAATAATTCCTGAAAGTGCAAATTCAATTGAAACGGGCTGATGATGTAAGAATGCAATCATATTCCAGCCACTGCTTAAATTTATAGGAATATTTTCAGGAGAAATTGAAGAACCTACTATTTCCAGATTTTCGCTTAATTCCATTTTTACAAGATATCCTTGCCCAAGTGTATGATTTCCAATCTGATTTATTTCATATGCCGGAAGATATGTCAGTCCCATTTGGTTTTTCAGAATAATTAGGCTATTTAACTCAGCAAAAATGCTGTCAATATTTGCATGAACGGGATCTATACAAGTAGAAATCATGCTCCAACCTGCCGACAATTCAATGGTTTGTTTCAGCAGGGCATGATATTCTTTCGAGATTGTACAGCCATTTTCGGTAATCAGTTGTACTTGTAAATCTTCATTATTAAAGATAAGTTTTTCTTGCTCAAAAGTATTATCACTCCATGAATACGAATCAAAATCATCGCCAGGATCAAGGTTTATATACGTTCCAATTTCGAAAACAGTATCAATAGTTTCTTGAAGCGGATATCCTTCGGAATAAACGTTAACAGTATGATCATAAACATTTCCGTTAAAATCTGTATAGCTAAGAGTATATTGCCCTGTGTCATATACTTGAATCTCTTTACCGGTTTCGCCAGTTGACCAATCGTAAGAAACGTATCCTTCAATTGCTGTGAGAGTAATAGTGTCTCCTGGACATTGGAAAACACCAAAAGGAAGTCCAGTGTTATACGGGAAGCCTGAATAATAAATTATTAGTTCAGGATGTAAACTATCACTGGAATGATCACTTGAGGCAAAAACTCCTCTACCATATTCTAAATTTTCGTCTTTGACTTTTAATAAAAATCCATGATTAATTTCCGGTGTTGTATTTATTTCTTTGGCAAATTCAGTTATATCAAAATATGGCGATTTTATACTATTTTGAAAAGGTGTATCTACCTGTGATGTTTGAGTGTCGAAAGTTGGCTGGTTTGCATATGTTACAGAAATTTCGTCCCAGTGCGAAGTAATTTTACATAACTCTGTAACTGTATAGGCTAAATGAGATTGTCCGTAAAATCCATTACTGTAAAAATCGTTTTCGTAAAGGTGAATTTTTGATGAAATAATGTTTTCATTTGAAATATGGTTGTTTTCGCATATTTCCGGAATATCAAAATATATTAAGCTTCTGATTGAGTAAGAATAGGGAGTAGAATATATGTTATGGTAATGAACTGCACCATAATTTACATTCATATTTGAGCTCTTAATCAGTGCATCCTTTCCTATTTCGGAATTTGGTTTAAAAACAATCGGATCATATTGAGATTTGGGATAAACAAATACAGTATCGCTGAGCATGAGGCAGGATATATTTGTGTCGTAGTTATTAGTTAAAGATAATGAAACTACGTAAGCCCCAAAGTTACTATATTCATAATAATTTGAGTTTTGGTCTGTACTAAAATCGCCATTTCCAAATTCCCATAAATATGAATATTCACTTGTGGGGAAAACAGCATTTAGATGATAATAAAGTGAATCGTCAAATTCTACATTAATATTTATGTCAGAACACGAAATTGTAATGTTTTGCGAAACAGTATCTGAACATGAATAATTGCTTGATTGATAGACCACATAACTTGTAACGGTATATGTGCCTGGAAGAGAATAGGTATGTATTAGGCTATTTGTAGCGTTTATGATTGTTCCGTCACCCATGTCGTAATATGCTTCAATACCGTCTAATCCATATATCTCATATTCTAAATCGACTATCACGCCAAATCCATCAGTTTCATATAGAAAGTTTGCATTGCAGTCTTCATAAAAGTAAATAGTGTTATTTTGATTTAGATTAGTACTCGTATGATAAAAAAATACATTGTATAAACCATAATCAGCTATCGATGTATCGATGGAAAAAGTGGCATCTAACTGACTTATATAATCTGTATTACTATTGTAGTAAAAGTTTATGTTACTAATCGAATCAGTATAAATATAATCGTTTGATTGTTTTAATCTGACTGAAGTATTCGATGGACAATAATAACTAAATCCTCCATTTTCGTTCCAATAAAAAGCAAAAGTTTCGGAATTCTGACCAAATTCTAATCCAATTCCTGTAAATGTTACTGTGAATGAGGTGTCTGCAACAATTAGGTTCGTTGAAGCTTTAATTGATGGATTAAGTTCGAAAACAAAACTACAAATAAGTTGACAAGGAGCGCCAATTATTAATCCAAATTCTCCTACCGGATGGCTTGACTCAAAGATAAAAGTGGCTTCAACCGTAGTAGAATCGACAATATTTACTACTATTGGAGTGATATTTGTAAATGTATTGAAATCAGTGTTATACTGATATAAAACTAAATTTGTGTCGCAAACATAATAATAGTCCGGACAAACACAATTTGGGTTGGAAGAAAAGCTTATCTCCGGACTTGTAATTTCGATTGTTATACTATCGCCGAGATGTGCATTTTCGGGGCTCAAATGAAGTTGCGAATAACCATTATACGATATCAATACTAATAAAGCAAAAATCAATATGCCTCTGAATTTTCTTTCTAAAGTTTCCATAGTTAATTTCTAAAATTAATATTTACAATAAAAACTTTACAAAGATAAAAAATAATGTGAAATAAAAAAGCCTATTTCATTTTTTTGCTGAAAACAATATTTTTTTGATATTAGATTATCACTATTTGAATATGTTGAATATCAGACCTGACGAAATAATGCAATTGCTGTCGTTACTATCAAGTATTTTTGATTTATCTGCCTATGTTTATTAACTTAATAGCTAATGAACCTTTAATTTTACGCTTATAATTTTCTAAGATTTCGATTCAGCAAACTTTTCGATTGCCCAAATTGAAATAATCCCTAAAATCATTAGACCTAATGAGAATATTATAACGGAATTCATTTGCTCAGGTAAATAACGTTCGTAAGCATATGGTTTTATTTCTTCTAATAATTTTCCATTTGAATCGATGAATGCTCCAAATTTGTTGGTAGTGATTAAGTCTCCCAGACTATCGAAAGATTTTTTCCAAGGCCAAAGGATTGAAAGTGATCCAAAAATAAAACCCGTTAGAAGTGAAATTGTTTGATCTTTGTAGTTTTTAAAAATCCAGGATAGAAGATACGAAAATGCCAGTAAACCAAAACCGGCTCCTATAACAACAGGGATTAGAATTATTACATCCATATTGTTCACTGCATCTATCATAACAAGTTTATAATTCCCCATCAAAATAAGAACGAACGAACCCGACAATCCTGGTAAAATCATGCTGCAAGCTGCCACTATTCCACAAATGAAAAGGTAATAGATAGAGTCGTTTTCTGTAGCGTGATTCAAAGTGGAAAGAAAAACCGCTGCTGCAGTACCCACCATAAATATTATTATAACTACCACAGACCACCGCGAAATTGTTTTACCTACAAAATAGACCGATGCCAGAATTAAACCGAAAAAATATGCCCAGATATAAATAGGGTAATTATCGAATAAATAGCCAAAAAGTTTAGCAATTGTAATGATACTAACGGCAATTCCAAGAAAAACTGATATCAGAAATGAAAGATTTATATGCTTAGCAAATTCTTTAAACTTTCCAGTAAATAAAAGTTTTACAGCAATCAGATTAAACGACTTTATTGAATTTATTAATTTTTCGAAAATTCCTGTAATTAAAGCAATAGTGCCTCCCGAAACTCCAGGAATAACGTTAGCTACACCCATTCCTATACCTTTGAAAAACAGACTTATATATTCTTTCATTTGTTTTTGTTTTTATATTTTGAAAATTGAAAGTGCATAGTTTTGGTTTTACAATTATCAAGCTTTCCTATATTTATTAATAATATCTACAACTTCTGTAAACGACCTCGATTTTTGATAATATTCAATAAAATCTATATGCATATCGTAGTCTAATTTTAGTGCTTCTTCAAGATTTTTTATTGCTTCATCAGTTTTTCCTATTTCTAATAAATATGCAGTTAAATAATAATAAATATCAGCAACTTTGTAGTCCGAGCTAATTAGAACATTCATAGCATCAATGGCTTCCTGAGTTTTCCCCGTTACGAAAAATACTTCTGAACGCTCAATCCAGGCATCAATATCTTCCGGATCTAAATCAATAGTTTTTGAAAAAGCTTCAACTGCTTCATCGTATTTTTTCATTTTTGCAAGAATTTTCCCGTAAACGAACCAATATTCCGGATTATCATTTTCAATATCTAAGGATATTTTAATGAATTTCAAACTATGTTCAAATTCTTGTTGATTTAGCAAAACTAATGAAATCCCATACCAGCCATCAGAAAATTGTGGATCAATTTTTACAGCTTTTTCATAATGTTTCAGCGATTCTAAGGGTTTTTGGAGTTTGTCGTAGCATTCGCCTATATAGAAATGTGCCTGAGCATAATTATCATTCAGACTGTTAAACTCCTTGTATGTCTCAATTGCTTCTATATATTTTTCAGAATTAGCAAGCGTATTAGCTTTATTGAATATTGCCGAAGAATATTTATCATCTATAGCAATGGCAAAATCATATGCCTCAATGGCTTTATCGTATTGTTCGTTGTTGTTGTAGTTTATGCCCAAATTGTACCAGGCGTTCTGAGAAAATGGCTCCAGATCAAGATATTTTTCGTAGGATTTAATGCTTTTTTTAGTCGAACCAATTCTTTCGTAGCAAAAGGCCAAATCGTATATAATATTTGCTTCTTTCGGGTCTAACTTATATGCTGATTTTAAATACTGTATAGCAATTTGAAATTTATTTGTGTGTTGAAAAGCCTGGGCAATTTTATAATAAAGATCAGAGTCGTTTTCTTCTTGCATAGAAAGAGCTGCCTCGAAATTACGAACAGCCTCTTTTGTCATTCCTAAAATGTTGTTTGCACTTCCTTTTAGCAAAAGAAGGTCAATGCTCAATTCAATTTTTTCAATTTTTTTTATAAGATTTAATGCTTCTGTTGGTCGGCCTGTATCTATGTAAACCTGTGCTCTTTTCAATTGAATAATTGTTGAATCAGGATGCTGGCTATGTGCAAGCTCGCTAACTGTTGATGCCGAATTTGGTTTGTTTTTTATTAAATAATAATCAATAATATTTTCAAATTCATCAACATCAAAATATTCCTTTCTGTTTGTTTTAAGCATGTTTTCGAATCTATTCACAGATCCAATAACATTCTCATCCTCAAAAAATTCTCTTTCTTCCCAATCTTTCATAAAATAATTTTTTGCAAAATTATAAAAATTGAATGATTATTTAATTATGATTATGAATTTTAAATTATTTCAAAGCTATGAATATCTATACCTGATTCATAGGAGTAATTTTTAACAATGTTCCGGACATTATTCAAAAAGCATCAAAATAAGAATCCAAATACTGAATTCTACGTTCAATCCAGGATTCAATAAAATCAATTTCCGTTTCGCTATAGTTTTGGCTTATATCCGGGACTAAGGCTTCTTTTTCATAAATTCCATTTCTTAACAAAAAATCGTAATTGTCTCTGAATTTTTGATTTAAATTTTGAATATTGAGGCTGTTTTTTCTTAACTCCAACCACCTTTCTTTTGCCTGAGCTCGAAAAATCTGAAATGAAAATAGCCTGTCGTACAAACCGTTTGAAAGCATTTTGTCTGTTATATCTTCTCTCAGACCTTTCCAATTGTTCCCGAATGTCCCGTCCAAATCCCAGGGAACGAAAAAGTACAAGGATGAGCTACTATATCGACATGTATAAATGTTTTTTCCATTATTGTCGGTGGCGTATATCAAATTCAGAAAAATGTAATAATCAATAATATTGTCGATGTCGAACTTTGAAGAAATCTCATTTTCAAAATCCGAATCCGAACTGTTCACAACAAAACTGACAAGATTGTACAAATTAGTCCAGTCGATTTGCTCAATTTCCGTTGGATATTTGGTTTCGTATGCACTCCATGTGAAAGAATTATTGTCGAATGTATCGACTCCAAAAAAACTGACTCCATTGCCCCAAGTGTATGCTTTGTATAGTTCGCCTTCCAATTGGTCTGTATATTTTTTTAAATCGAGCTGTTTTCTGTCGATGCGTTCGCCGAGATAACACACTCCTTTATATTCCCCATTTATAAATATCTCGCAATATTTTTTGTCGATTCCGATTTGCATTTCTTCGTTGTTGTTTTGAACTCTGGCAAATTCCAACCATAAAGTATGCGATGTAAAATCTCTGATTCTTACCGGTTCGTTCCAAAGGCCATCAATAATCCAGTCATCGTCGTAGCGCATTCCAAGGAGAGAATATTTTTCAGTGTCTTCACCTTCCTCATCTTTCCAAAACTCAATATTGTAGGTTTTTTTTGGATATGTTTGTGAAACATCTCCGCGTAGTTCAATCCCAACTTGAGCAGATAAGTGTGTTTCACTACTTTCGAGCAAAACTATGCTGGCTTTAATTTTTGGTTCATCCACAATTTCTACACCATCGGTATAAATCGAAATAATTGGAAGTTCTGAATAAAAAAAGCTAAAAACCTGTTTGTCGATATTTATAGAATATTTTTTGCCAATCACAAGTTCCGAGTCGTTAGTTTCAATCTCAAAAATATCAGTACCTATGGCTAATGATTTATTTTCCACTGTAGTGAATTCTCCATTATAAATGATAATTTTGTTTTCTAAGTCGAAGCCCAAAACAAGTGGATCAAGATTCAAATAATTTTCAGGAACAACAGTTTCGTCATTTTTGCATTCTGATAAAAATGCAATCACGAACACTATCGCAATAGTTTTAGTGAAAAAATTAAATGAAAACAATTTTTTCAAAATATCCATAAATCAAATTTTTTATACTTTCAATTTCATTAACGTAAGCTTTAGGCTATATTGCATGTCTCTCTTATTAATTATTTTTTGCATAAAAACATTTTAGAAGGTCTCATATATCATCCCTACGGGATTTTTCGCCTTATCTTCATTTTCCCCGAATTGACATTCGGGGCTAGCAAGATGTCATCCCTATGGGATTTTGATGAGGATATCTTAGAGCGACTAATTCTACTTTAAGACTTTAGATTTCGCACCTTTGGTGCTATTTGAGCTTATCAAAACACCAAAGGTGTGTAATCAATAGCCAAGTCTGTAAGGTGGGGTGAACGAAATCGGAATATTTAAAAATGTATATACATTCAAATTAATATATGAACTTTTTAAAAAAAGCTCCAAAGGAGCGAAATATAAAAGTTTATGGTGTAGCCCTACGAATTTGGTCGTATTAAGAATCAAGCCCCGATTTTTTTGTTAATCCAATAAAAAAAATATTGATATTTGAGAATTGATATATTTTTATGGATTTTATATTAAATGGTTGAAATTTAATTTATTGCAAAAATTTTTATTATGAAAAAAATTATTAGCGTTCTATTTTTTTTACAAATACTAATTCATCTTTGTTTTGCTCAGGCTAATGAACAAAAGTTTTTTCAGGGTTATGTGAAGGAGCTTAGTGGTTTTACTTTGAATTACCATTCACCTTTGCCGGACGTTAAATCTTCTTTGTTGATTAGGGCAAGAAAGGATTACGCTCCCATTGAATGGGAAACAGAAATTGTTCCTAAAAATTTCAATCAGAAATTTGCATCATTTGTTTGGATGTATGGAATTGATACAGATGCAAAAAAATACAATTTCGATTTATTCGTAAACGGAGAAAAATATTTTAACTTTTCAAATCCGGCAAGCAATGATAAATCGGAGTGGAGCATAGATGGAAAAGATGGTGCCAAGCTGACTTTCAACTACACAATGATTGACAAATACAAAGACCAAATGGGATTTGCAACAGTAAAACTGCCAAAATCTGCTATAGTTTTAGGAAAGCCGGTGATTATCAAAATTGAAGCAGAAGATGGCGGAAGCAATATTTGGTATATGACTTTCAAAGCAAATATTCAAGAAGAAATCAACATTTTACAAGAAAATGTTATAATGAAAAAAAATCAAAAACTGTATCAAGTTGTTAGATTTGATTTTACACATCTTGGAGAAGAAGCCTCTGCAAGGGTTTCAGTAGATAAGTACAAAGAAGAAATAATTTTAAAGCCGGGGCATAATTCACTAAAATTAATGCTCCCAAAAAAAGAGCATACTACTGAATATTTAGCTACAATTAAAATTGGCAACAAACCGGAGTTTGAGCGAAAATTTGAACTTCATCCTGTAAAAGAATGGACAATTTATTTTGTACAGCACACACATACCGATATTGGTTACACTCGCCCACAAACAGAAATTTTACCCGAGCATTTACGATACATCGATTATGCTTTAGATTTTTGCGATTTGACGGATACTTATCCGGACGATGCAAAATTCCGCTGGACTTGCGAAGCTTCATGGGCTGTTCGCGAATATTTGAAAAGCAGGCCCAAGCAACAAATAGATCGTTTTATAAAACGAGTAAATGAGGGTAGGATAGAGATTACCGGCATGTTTTTTAATTATTCAGAAATTGTTGATGAAACTTGCCTTGCAGCTCAAACAAGAACATTGGCTCAATTCAAAAATAAAGGTTTGAATGTTACCACAGCTATGCAAAACGATGTGAACGGAATTGGCTGGTGTCTGGCCGACTATTTTCAGGGAACTGGCGTAAAGTATCTGATTATGGGGCAACATGGACATCGTGCAAGAATTCCGTTTGACAAACCTACGGCTTTTTGGTGGGAATCTCCATCAGGAAAAAGATTGCTAGCATTCCGATCCGAGCATTATATGTACGGAAATACTTTAGGCTTGACATCGGGTGATATTCAGGTTTTTAGCAGAAATCTAACAAGATACCTAAGTAAACTTGAAGCATTAGATTATCCATTTTTGCATACTTCTATTCAGTTTTCGGGCTACATCACAGATAATGCTCCGCCTTCGACCATTGCTTGCGATTTGGTTAAAGAGTGGAACGAAAACTACGAATGGCCTAAACTAAAAATTGCTGTAGCAAATGAGTTTATGAATTATCTTGAAGAAAATCATTCAGAGAATTTAGAAGTTCATAAAGTGGCATGGCCCGATTGGTGGACAGATGGTGCCGGTTCTGCCATGAACGAAACCAAAGCTGTACGAACTACTCATGCTGATATGATTGCAAATACGGGCTTATTTTCGATAGCTAAAATTATTGGAGCAGAGCTTCCAGAAAATTTGGAAAATGATATTTCCGCGGTGCAAGATGCGATATTGTTTTACGATGAACATACTTATGGAGCAGCAGAAAGTATTAGCGATCCTTTGGCAGAAAATTCTGTAATTCAATGGAATCAAAAGTCGTCATATGCTTGGGAAGCTGTGAAAAAATCGAGAATGCTTCGCGAGAAAGCCATGGGTTATATTCAAGCTTATATTAAAAAATCGAGGGTTCCTTCAATTGCAATTTTCAATACCTTAAATTGGGAACGCTCGGGATTAGTTGAAGTTTATATCGATCACGAAATTTTGCCAAATAATAAAGAATTCAAAATAACAGATATTCATGGAAAAGAAATGGTAAGTCAGGCTTTTGAAAGTCGCAGCGATGGCACATATTGGGGAATTTGGGCGGAAAATATTCCAGCAATGGGATATAAAATATTTGAAATTCATGTTAGCGAAAAAAATAGAATTGCCGATAAATTTCAAAAATTTGATAATGTTTTTGAAAATGAATTCTACAAATTAGAATTTGATATAGAAAATAACTTGATAAGCAGTCTTTTCGATAAGCAGTTGCAAAAAGAATTGTTGGATAAAAGTGATACTATGAAAATGGGGCAATTCATTTATGAGACCTTAGAAAATCGTCATCAAATGGAACGATTTACTTACAATAAAACTGATACTATTTACCAGCCATTGCAAGGGACAAAATATAATATGACAAATATTAAAATTTTGCATATTGCTGATGGTGCTGTTTGGAAAAGTTTGTTCCTTCATGGAGACATTCCTTTGTGTGCCGATAGTAGGGGTGTGGAAATGGAAATTCGTTTGTTCAATCAAGAAAAAAGAATAGAATTTCTTTATGGTATGCACAAGTTTGCAGTAACTACACCGGAAGCTGTGTATGTTGCTTTTCCATTTTATCTCAATGAAAGCAAAATATTTTTTGAAGCTCAGGGCGGAATGGTTTCACCAGGAGTAAATCAATTGGAAGGTACGGCTTCCGACTGGAACACTATTCAGAATTTTGCTGCCGTTAGAAACAATAACTCACAAATAGTTTTTGGTAGCAACGATATTCCTTTAGTTCAATTTGGAGCAATAAACACAGGCAAATATTATTACAAGCACATACCCGAAAGTTCACATATTTATTCATGGGTTTTAAATAATTATTGGACAACAAATTTCAAAGCCGCTCAGGAAGGCGAGATGAAATGGAAGTATTATATAAGCTCGTCAGATGATAATTCTAATGGTTTTGCTACACGTTTTGCATGGGCACAGCGGATTCCGCTTCTAACGAGGGTGCTTCCTGCCGGAAAAGAAAGTCTTGAAAAACGTTCTCAATCGCTACTCGATATTGATTTGTCAAATGTTATTTTAATCAATGCAAAACCTTCTGATGATGTATTGGGGCTTGTTCTTCACTTGCGTGAAACAAATGGCGAAAATGCAATTATTGATGTAGATAAATTGTTGAAATTGAATGATTATGCTAATGTTTTGGAAGTAAATGTTTTAGAGGAAGAAATCGCTAAGCTGAAAAAGAGTATTAAATTAGAACCTTTTGAAACAAAATTTTTAAAGTTGAAAAAATAGTTTTGGTAAAAAAATCTTTAAAAGCAAACAAATGAAGAAATTAGTACTTTTAAGTTTTGTCTTTTTAACAAGCTGTTTAACAGCGGGTTGGCTGTTTGGGCAAAGCTATAAAATAATGTCTTATAATATCAGATACGACAATTCTTGGGATAGCCTGAATAGTTGGGAAATCAGGAAAACAAAAGTTGCTGAACTCATAAATTTTCACAATCCCTGCATTTTTGGAATTCAAGAAGGATTATTTAATCAGCTTCAGTTTTTAGATAGCTGCCTTGTGAATTACAAATATTTTGGTATAGGCAGGGAAGACGGAATAAATAAAGGCGAATTTTGTGCAATATTTTTCGATAAAAGTAAATTTCAGATTTTAGAGCAATCTACTTTTTGGTTGTCGGAAACGCCTGATACAGTTTCGGTTGGCTGGGATGCTGCTCTCGAAAGAATTTGTACTTTCGGACTTTTTGAGGATAAAATCAACAACAATAAATTTTGGGTTTTTAATACGCATTTCGACCATCAGGGTAGCTATGCTCGTGATAAATCAGCTTTATTAATCATTGAAAGAATTAAAGAATTGAATACAGAAAATTTGCCGGTAGTCTTGATGGGAGATATAAATTCCTTGCCTGGCTCTGCCCCAATCCAAAATTTAGAAACTTTTTTGACCGATGCCTTAAAGATTTCGGAGAAACCATTTTATGGTCCTATAGGAACATTTAACGGTTTTGATGCAAATAAAATAATATTGGAAAGAATTGATTATTTTTTCACTAACAAATTTAAGATATTGTCATATTCTCATATCGACGACAGATTGAATGACAATAAATTTATTTCCGACCATTTACCGGTTTTTGTAATTGTTGAAACTGGTGGTTGAAATTACAAAATATCTGAAAGGGACTACTAAAAATAGCAAATTTCAAGGCCTGCGAAATTTCAAAACGGCAGTTTAATATTATAAATGCAATCTGTTGAGCATGTCGAGACAAGGATTTTAATCCCGAAAGCTATCTTGAGAAACGACTAAGAAATTTGCAATTTTAGAAGTTACCTATATTAAAAAAGCCTAACTTTGTATCATGAAAACTATTTATGTTGACACATCTGTTTTTGGTGGGAAGTTTGATTATGAATTTAAACTGTGGACTGATTTGTTTTTTGAGAAAGTAATTCAGTCAGATATTAAATTAATATACTCGGATGTTGCGGAAGAAGAATTGACTAATGCCCCTTTTGAAGTAAAAAGTTTTGTTCAATCAATACCAAAAAAAAATATTCTGCGAACCAAATTAACAGAAGAAGCTGTTTTACTTGCTGAAAAATATCTATATGAAAAAGTCGTTGGCAAATCAAGTCGTGCTGATTGCTATCATATAGCTATTGCTACAATTTTGAAAGCTGACCTTTTAGTAAGTTGGAATTTTAAACATATTGTGAATATTCAAAAAATAAATGGATATAATGCTGTGAACTTGAAAAGTGGTTACAAAACTATTGAAATAAGAAACCCAAGAGAAATATTTGACTATGAAAACGAAGATGAAAAGTAATTATGACTGTGTAGGAGCAGTGCGAAAGGAAAGAGAAAGAATTGCGAGAGAGACACAAGGCAAGTCTCCAAATGAAATAATTGAGTATTTTAGCAGTAAAAGAAAAAGAACTGCAAACAAACAGGTATGAATGTATATTCTTTTTTTTTGATAAGTGGAAAACTTGATATATTTCCTTCGATTTGATTTTATTATTTTGTTTATTTTCACACACTGTTAGTTACATTATTTATATTTTTCATTTTTAATTTAGCATCATATGAGTACTAAGTTTGTAAATGTTATTAGTTTATTTGGCATAGCTCTTTTACTTTTTTCCTGTCAAAAAAATCGGCAAAAGCAAGTTTCCTTAAATATTGAAAGTGAATGGATGTTTCGTGCAGTTGACGACAACGAATGGCTGACAGCAAAAGTTCCCGGCAGTGTGCATACCGACCTCCTGAAAAATGGAATTATTGATGATCCTTTTTACAGGCTCAACGAACTTGAGGTTCAATGGATTGACAAAAAAGATTGGGAATACAAAACCACTTTTACGGTAGATAGGAATATTCTTGAAAGCAATAATGTTGAATTGAATTTCAAAGGTTTAGATACCTACGCAAATGTTTTTCTGAACGATAGATTTATTCTGAAAGCAGACAATATGTTCATCAACTGGCTTGTGAATGTTAAAGATTTTTTGGTGGAAGGTGAAAATACTTTGAGAATAGTTTTTGAATCGCCAATAAAAATTGGTCTTGAAAAGCGGGAAAAGCTTGCTTATCTTTTACCCGGAGCAGAAAACGACCAATCGGAGCGGGGAGGAGTAGGAGATAAAAAAACATGTGTTTTTACTCGGAAAGCCCAGTATCATTTTGGCTGGGATTGGGGTCCTCGATTAGTTAGCATTGGAATTTGGCAAGAAATTGAATTAAGAACCTGGAATAAAACCAAACTCATAGATGTGAATATTATTCAGGAAGAAATTTTGGCCGAGAAAGCAAAACTTTTATCAAAAATAGAAATTGAAGCAAGTGAAAACTACGATGCGGAAATTGTTGGTTTTGTAGATAAAATTAAAACTTTCGAGCAAAATATTTCTTTAAAAAAGGGTCAAAACAATTTTGAAATTCCTTTAGATGTTGAAAATCCTGAACTTTGGTGGACCAATGGGCTTGGAAATCAGAAACTTTACGAAATTGAAATTCAGTTGAAAAGTAATTCTGGAATTTTATCCACAAAAACTCAAAATATTGGTTTACGAACTATTGAAATAATTCAAAAACCCGACAGCATAGGTAAAAGTTTCTATTTCGAACTAAATGGCGAGCCGGTTTTTATGAAAGGAGCAAATTATATTCCTCAGGATATTTTCTTGTCGAGAGTCAGCGATGAAGATTATGAAAACTTGATAAAATCTGCTGTGGATGCAAATTTCAACATGCTTAGAGTTTGGGGTGGGGGAGTTTATGAGAAGGATATTTTTTACGATTTGTGCGACAAATACGGCATTTTGCTTTGGCAGGATTTTATGTTTGCTTGTGCGATGTATCCGGGCAATCCTGAATTTTTAGAAAATGTAAAAAAGGAGGCTATTCAAAATGTTAGGCGTTTGCGAAATCACCCTTCAATTGCTCTTTGGTGCGGAAACAACGAAATACTCTCGGCCTGGAATCGCTGGGGTTGGAAACCGAATGTGCTTGAAAATCAGGGGCAAAACATAGTCGATACAGTTTGGAAAGCTTACGACGATATTTTTCATAAAATTTTACCGGAAGTTGTAAATGAGTACGATTCACAAAATTTGTATTGGTCATCTTCGCCAAGTGCCGGTTTTGGTGAGCTCGAAAATGGAAAGTTCGGCGACAATCATTATTGGGGAGTTTGGTGGGCAAAAAAGCCTTTTGCTGAATATAAGGAGGAAATTCCTCGTTTTATGTCGGAGTATGGTTTTCAGTCGTTTCCCGAACTAAATTCTGTAAAAAAATATGCTCTCGAAAGCGATTGGGATATAAATTCGGAAGTTATGAAATCGCACCAACGTTCAAGTATTGGCAATATTACTATTGAAGAGTATATGAAGCGTGATTATAAATACCCAAAGGATTTTCCTATGTTTCTTTATCTAAATCATGTTCTTCAGGCCGAAGGTATAAAAATGGCAATTGAAGCTCACCGACGAAATATGCCCTACTGCATGGGCTCATTATATTGGCAGATAAACGATTGCTGGCCTGTAGCTTCCTGGTCGGGGATAGATAGTTATGGAAATTGGAAGGCTATGCACTATTTTGTAAAAAAGGCTTTTAGCGATATTTTGGTTTCGCCTGATATAGAGGACGATAGATTAAATATTTTTGTAGTTTCCGACAAGCTTAAAAATGTTGAAGCGAAACTTCGACTTTCGATAATCGATTTCGATGGAAATATTTTGTTCGAAAAGAAAAATGAAATTTCTATTGAGAAAAATAGCTCGAAAATTTATTACGAGGCAGAGTTAGAGCAATTACTCAGCGAAATGAACAAAGAAAGTATTTTGCTACAGTCACAAATTTTAGATTCGCAAAATATGTTTCTATCCGAAAATGTTCTCTATTTCGGAGCAATAAAAGACCTGAAATTGCCAAATCCTAAAATTCAGCATACAATAGAAATTTGCGAAGGAGGATTTATTTTAAAACTTTCAACAGATAAACTTGCCAAGAACATATATTTGCGAGCCAACGAAACCGAAGGCAGATTTTCTGATAATTATTTTGACTTGCTGCCAAAGCAAAAAATTCAAATTGAGTTCAGCACCAAAGAAAATATTAGCTTAGAAACATTTGCTGACAGTTTAGAAATATTTTCGTTAGTGGATAGTTATTGAAGGAAAGCGGAGTTCGGAAACTTCGCATAGCTGGGTCATTCCTACGGAATTTTTTAAAAATGTGTTTCGTTTTCCTCCGATTTCCATCTGAGGAAAACAATGCCAGTAGCTAAAAAATTCCACAGGAATGACCTTGAAGGAAATTGTTCAACATTAAATATTCAACTTTCAACTTACTCATACATTTCCGTAGTACCTGAATAAAAAATCCTATAAGCCTTATATCCATAAGGCCAGATAGTTAAGAGATATTTGTTGCAAGTTGGGTTAAATATTTGGTCGTTTATCCGTGCCACCGCTTGGAGCGGTGGTACGGGTAAAGTCATAACAAAAAAAAATGAACAATTAATGTTTTTGAACTTCTTACAAAAAAGCCCCAAAGTAAAAAACAATGGGGCTTTTAGTTTGAAGTAACAAATATACTATTTCACCAAACTCATACATTTGGTTTCAAAATAGTTAGAATTTTCTCCTATAACTTTTATTGTATAGAAGTATGCACCGGCAGAAAGTCCGCTTGCATCAAA
>Ga0209249_1000715_pt1 | contig 37570 bp, 40 predicted proteins | sample SaaInlV_200m_DNA_4_FD_184653 | JGI IMG/M metagenome (GOLD analysis project Ga0209249, IMG submission 184653) | Marine microbial communities from expanding oxygen minimum zones in the Saanich Inlet - SI037_S3LV_200m_DNA (SPAdes) (version 2) | ecosystem: Environmental > Aquatic > Marine >...
GGCTTCTAACATTTTCTCGAAGGTTTTTTGCCTGACACCCGTGAGCCTTTTGAAGTCTGAATCTTTCCATTCTCTAATTGTTTCGTATCTCATACGCCTATTATGGCATACTTATGCAAGAGGTCTAAAGTACGAAGAGCAATAACCAATGACTACAAACTCCAACTCTATATTATTAACCATCGCCGTGCTCGGCGGCACAGGCAAAGAAGGTAAGGGGCTTGCGTATCGCTGGGCAAAGGCGGGATACCGCGTCATCATCGGCTCACGCACAAGCGCAAAAGCAGAGGCTGCCGCTGCTGACCTGAACGCAATGCTCGGCGACAATGTCGTCGAAGGATCAGAAAACCCTGATGCGGCCAAAAGCGCAGATATTCTTGTCTTGACTGTTCCCTACAGCGCGCATGAAGCTACGCTCGAAAGCATCAAAGATGCGGCACAAGGCAAAATTTTCGTCGATGTGACCGTTCCTCTCGTTCCGCCCAAAGTAACCAAAGTACAAATGCCAGAAGCAGGCAGCGCAGCCCAAGAAGCACAAGAAATTCTTGGTGAAAATGTAAGCGTGGTCGCTGCTTTTCAAAATATCTCGCACGAACATCTTTTTGACGAACACCCCATTGATTGTGATGTTTTGGTCACCGGCAAAGGTAAGGCCGCACGCCTAGAAGTGCTAAAGCTCGTCGAGGCTGCTGGCATGAAGGGCTGGGATGCGGGCGTCATCGAAAACGCTGCTGTTGTAGAGGGGCTAACAAGTTTGCTGATCTACATCAATCAACAGAACAAAGTCAAATCGGCTGGGGTCAAAATTACAGGGGTTCGCTGAGAGAGAATAATATAAAATATGGCAGAATTCACTCAAATCTTTTTTTTCATCATCGGCACAATCTTCTCGCTTAGCCTCGCTGCCTTCGGCCTTCTCTCCATCACCGAAAAACAAAAACGCGCCGCCCGCATCTCCTTTATCGGAGCAATACTCGGGGCGGCATTTTTTATTTTGGCGACGAGCCTGCCCACGTCCACGCGCGTTGCGCTGCTTCTCGTCATCACTTTTCTTGTGGGCGTATTCTTAATCCTGTTCTTCTTGCCCATCGGAAAAATTGACATTGGAAACGACATCCCGTCCACACGTTTTGATGAGCGCAGGATCATGTTTGCACGTGCAAGATTGAAACCCGGGACGCCCGAATATGAGAGTTATTACAAACTGCATCCAGAAGATCAGGATAAAGACGACCGGACGCGCGCAAAGCCTGGCTTGCTCTCGCTGCAATCGAAGTTTGCCAACCCAATACTATTTGCCGCGCCAAATGCCAGCTTTGCCCTGACAACCGCCCTCCGAGAAGCAGTGGACGGCACCGTGGCAGATTCGAAAGTCTCACTAACATCCACCGAAATGACCGCCTACATCAAAGAACTTACCCGCTATTACGGCGCGCTAGATGTGGGCGTTACACTTTTGAAGCCATATCATATTTACTCGCATACAGGGCGCGGTTTGGGCGTTTATGGCGCGCGCATTGAACTGGAACATAAATACGCCATCGCCCTAACCGTCGAAATGGATCACGAAATGATGGGAGCCGCACCGCACGCCCCCGTCGTAATAGAATCTGCCAAACAATATGTCGAAAGCGCACGCGCAGCTTTGCAAGTAGCGCATGTCATCCGTTCGTTGGGATATTCAGCACGCGCCCATATTGATGGGAATTATCAAGTTATCGCTCCGCTTGTTGCGCGTGATGCAGGGCTGGGCGAATTCGGACGCATGTCCTTACTCATGACACCCAACGAAGGCCCGCGCGTCCGCGTTGGCGTGGTGACTACGGATTTACCACTAATTGTGGATACACGCAAACCAGATGCCGCTACAATTGACTTTTGCAATATCTGCAAAAAATGTGCCGAAAATTGCCCTAGCAACTCTATTTCCTTCGACGAGCGCGAAGAAACGGATGGAGCGCTCCGCTGGCGTATTGACCCTGATGGCTGTTTTGCCTACTGGAACGTCATTGGCTCCGATTGTGGTCGTTGCATGACCGTTTGCCCCTTTTCGCATCCGAATAATGCTGCACACAATCTTATTCGTTGGGGTATCGCTCGCTCGGGCTTCTTCCGACGTCTCGCCTTATGGATGGATGATTTCTTCTTCGGGCGCAAACCTGCTCATCGCGCTGCGCCCTCATGGACAAATATCGCCATGAAGCCCTAAAACAAGCATTCTCTTCTATTTTTTTTGCAGTATTTACGCCTTCCGCAAAGAAAGGGGGATATAATAAAAGAAGTAATCAAAAGTTCTTCGGGAGTGTTCTATGACCAAGTTGAGTTTGACCACAGAGATCAAGGGGCTTTATGCGCCGTCGGCACGACGCATAGAGATCGTAGACGTTCCTAAATTTAAATTTCTGATGATTGATGGTCAAATAGAAGTAGGGCAAAATCTTTCGACATCAGAATCTTTTCAGGAAGCCCTGAATGTTCTCAACGGAATTTCCTTTACCTTAAAATTCATGTCAAAACTTGATCGTGAAAACCCGGTAGATTACAACACTATGCCCACAGAAGGAATATGGCAGAGACCCAAGAAAAACGACGTCAAAAATCGCAGTGAGTGGAAGTGGACACTCATGACAATGTTGCCCGACCACATCACAGAAAAAATGGTTGAAAGCGCAATAAAAAGTTTGCGTGAAAAACGCGGCGAGATTCCTGCCTTGGATTCAATACGATTCAAACCTTTTCACGAAGGAACATCCATGCAGATCATGCACGTTGGATCAACAGATTTAGCCTCGATGACACTGGAACGCATGAAAGACTTTGCCAAAGAGAACGGATACAAACTGCGTGGCTCGTACCACGAAATATATATCAGCGATCCACGCCATACCAACCCAGACAAAGAGCGTACGATCATTCGTTACCCGATTAAGAAGAAAGCTTCAAAATAAGCATGTCTGAAAAAAAGAATTTGAATGTTAGTGAGATCGTCGTCGCAGAATATGAGTATATTGCACAGACCGCATTCCAGGCGCAAGAAGATCGCGCTCGCGTAACGACATTCTATTTAGTCAGTGTCGGCAGCCTTGTGGGCGCGATCTATAAAACCACCCCATCCACTGAGATCGCCACACTTTGGGCGTTCGTTGCACTTTTTCTCTTCCTTACCTATTTCGGCTTACTCACCCTTTATCAACTGATACGCTTAAGGCTAGCCTGGTTTGAATCCATCCGAGCGATGAACCAGATCAAAGATTTTTTAATCAAAGAAAACAAAGAACTAAAAAAGATCTTTCGCTGGACAAATAAGAATTCCCCTGAAACATTTAAACGAAATAGCGTTGCATATTTTCTTGCACTACAAGTTGCAACCCTCGGCGCCGTCACCTTTGGGGCGCTGTCCTTTTATCTTGGATTGGCACTTTTCAAATTCAAAGCCAATAATCCACTATTACTTTTTTTAGTTTTTTTACTGAGCATACTATATTTGATCTGGCAAATATACGCCTACAAAAAGAAACTTTCATAAAACTTGCTTATATTCTCCAGCGCTTGTACAATATTCCGCATTATGCTGGAGTTCATATCATTGCCCTTGGGCGAAAACTCCACTAAATCTAATGTATGGAGCAGAGGCACATGGGCACTTTTCTTTTAATCGGTATGGGCGGCTTTCTGGGAGCGATCATGCGCTACGCACTCAGCACATTTGTACAAAATTCAACTAAAGTCTCGGGCTTTCCCTTAGGAACTTTGGTTGTCAATCTTATTGGTTGTTTACTAATCGGTGCATTGGCGCAACTCGCTGAAGCACGCGATATCTTCACCCCCGAAACCAGCTCACTTGTTTTTCTCGGTTTTCTAGGCGCCTTCACCACCTTCTCTACCTTCAGTTCAGACAGCCTCAACCTGATGCGCAACGGGCAAAACCTGCTCTCCTATTTGAATATTGGCGCAAGCGTTGTCCTGGGGCTCGGTGCAGTCTGGCTAGGGCGCACTTTCACTGCCTTTTTTACCAACTAACCCATCTCGCGATACAAGAACCAGCTCCCCTTGCGTTCATCAACATTCTTAACTTCACGATCATAGTAGAGATCGAAAATTCGCCCATCTTCAACGCGCACGCGGAAATGGAATTTCCCCACACCCCACGATCCGCGTGTGGATGCCGCCGCTGCGTGGCTCGGGCGCATATTTCGCCCCATACGTCCACGCCGTTCGAAATCCCTCCGCTCACTCAGCAACTCAATCACACGAAAACGCTCCCCCTGCCAGATGAAGCCATCCGGGCAAGGCGGTGTCTTCTCAAGGGGCGGCGGCGTGTCGAATGTGACCTCAACTTGCTCCCCTATAAACCGAACTGGTTCCAACCTCATCGTTTTCTCCCAACTTCTCTGCAACTTTCATCAAATCCTTGCGTAAACAACGTAGTGAAATACAAAGGAGAATAAAATGTCAGAAAATATTAAACGATTGTACCGCAGCGTAAGCGACGTCATGGTCGCTGGCGTTTGCAGCGGTTTAGCCGACTACGCAAGTATGGATCCCACCGTCATTCGCCTACTCTTCGTGCTGGCTTTCTTCCTCACGGGTCCCGGCATCTTCATCGCCTACCTGATCCTGATGATAGTGATCCCGCCTGCACCTGCTCCGTCTGCTTAAAACATTTTGCTCCTAAACTCGGGAGCAAAATGTTTTTAAGGGAAGTATTTCAATTAAAGATAAAAAAATGACTAAAAATTATTTTGGTATTTTCCGCGTCAGCCAATACTTCACTTCTTTATGTAGCGGATAAAGCGGCAGCCAATTAATATGATAGCCCTTCCCTGCATAATCCTGCATCAATTTTGCGGCTTGGCGTAAATTATTGCGGTCATAATTGAGCGGTAAGGTCAGCATCTCCTCAATAGCAGCATGTAGACGAACAGGATGAACGCTTTTATAAAAACGAAAACCAACCTGCCAGGCATCCAACTCACCATAAACGGAAAGCGCTGTCCATATCCCTTGCTTAAGGTGGTGTACTTCATGGACGAGCAAACTTAGCATCCCCTGATCACCAAACGCGGTATCGGGAGAATAATAGCGTGTATTAAGAGAGATATTTCGACAGAGAAACCAACGTGCACCTGTGCTTTTAGAATACTTCCTAAAATGCATCCGCACATTATGCCGTCGAATATACTCGGCAGATTCTTTGCCTAACGCTCCTGTATTTGCTAATATGTCAAGAACTGCCTTTCGCCACATCTTTTTCATTTTGATAGACCCTGAGAGTACACTCGGTTAGAATTATCGCTACAGTATACAACAAAGACGAGGTTTTCTATGCGCGAAGTCGCGATCATTGGTATCGGTCAAACAAAAATTGACGAACATTGGGGACGCTCCATCCGAGATTTGGCCGGGGAGGCAATCGTTGCTACATTACAAGACGCAAATCGAAATCAATTCGATGCGCTCTTTAGCGGCAATATGCTCTCTGGGCTGATCGATCAACAAAATAATTTAGGCGCAGTCATCGCCGATTGGATGGGATTTAAGGGCGAATCTGTTAAGATCGAATCGGCTTGCTCATCAGGCGCGTCTGCTTTTCGGGCAGGGATCATGGCTGTCGCTTCGGGCGAGATCGATTCGGCCATGATTGTTGGCGTGGAAAAAATGACCGACTCAGCCCCCACTGAAGTCACATCCGCGCTTGCCACAGCTGCCGACTCCGATTGGGAGCTAGAGCAAGGCGTTTCTTTCGTGGGGCTAAATGCACTTATCATGCAGCGTTATATGCACGAATATGGCTGGAAACACGAAGATTTTGCACCATTCTCGCTCAATGCACATGCCAACGCCGCACATAACCCAAATGCTCGTCTACCTTTCGCGATCACAAGCAAGCAATATCTCAACGCAGGGATGATCGCTGAGCCAATTAATTTAATGGATGCTTCGCCCATCGGCGACGGGGCTGCTGCAACATTGATCGTACCCCTCGACACCGTACGCGGCGAAAAACGGGCAATACAAATACTTGGAAGTGGAGCTGCTACCGATACGATCAGCGTTCACTCACGAAAGACCCCGCTCTTTTTGCAGGCGGCATATCTTTCAGTACAACGCGCTTATACGCAGGCGGGCATTACATCCAATGATGTAGATTTCTTTGAATTACACGATGCTTTTTCGATCATGTCTGCCCTATCGCTCGAGGCATGCGGGTTTGCGGAAGAAGGCAAGGGGCCGAATCTCGGTTTAGATAACGAGATCACGCCAAAAGGCGGGCGCATACCGATCTGCACACGCGGAGGCTTGAAGGCACGCGGTCATCCTGTTGGCGCAACAGGCATGTATCAGATCGTCGAATCCGTCCAACAGCTACGCGGCGAATGTGGTGAGACTCAAGTGAAGGATGCAAAAATTGGCATGGCGCAAAATATCGGCGGTTCTGGAGCGAGTATCCTGACCCATATTTTAAAGAAGGTTTAGCGTATTGAACTGTTGTCGAAATTAGTCTATACTAGATGAAGCGAAAGGAGGACGCTGATGAGTGATAAAAGAGGCGAAAGCCGTAAGTCGTTTTCATATTATATGCAGCTAACAGACGCTACAACAAAAGAACTTGTTGGTCATTTATCGGATATTAGCACGGGCGGCTTCAAGCTGGACTGCGAAGAACCTATTCCTTTGGAAAAAGAGTATCGCCTCCATCTTGCCCTGACAACCGATGTGGCAAGCAAGCCTTTTATGATTTTTAGCGCACGCAGCAAATGGTGCCAATCAGACCCGATTGACCCCTTTGTATATAATGTCGGTTTCCATTTGATTGAAATGCACCCGGAAGATCGAGAAATATTCACTCGGGTTGTTGAGCTATATGGCTCTGAAAAAACAAAACGAGATACACACACTAATCCTAGCCGCAGCAAACGCTGGTGGTAAACAAAAAGCCCTTCGGGGCTTTTTTATTTTGCGTTCTGCATTGGCACATTGTCTTATTTCGCCTACAATTGATGGTATGACCAAATATATCATCCGTGCTATTCTTCGTTTTCTTCTAAATATTATTGCCAGGGTCGAGATTGTTGATAAAGAAAAACTCCCTGAAACAGGGAGCTATGCTTTTGCTACAAATCATCTCGGCATTTTGGATGCTTTTCTGGCTTATTATATTCTCGAACGCTGGGATTTTTTCATCCCCGTTGCTGAAAAATGGGGAGAATCTGCTTTTTTACGTTGGCTAGGAAAACACCTGAACGTTATTTTTATCGACCGCTTCAACCCCGATATTCACGCGTTGAGGCAAATCTTACAGCGGATGGGCAAGGGAGAGGTTCTCGTCATGGCTCCCGAAGGGACGCGTAGCCGCAACGAAAAGATGGCAGAGGGCAAACCCGGTATAAGCTACTTGGCATCAAAGGCACAATTCCCAATTATCCCTGTCGCTTTGGCAGGGACAGAAGATCGTATTTTCTTTGGTAACTTAAAGCGTTTGCGACGCACGAAAATCAAAGTCACCATTGGAGACGCATTCATATTAGCACCGCTGCCCAAGAAAAATCGCGATGAAGTTTTGCAGGAATATACGGACGAGATCATGTGCAAAATTGCCGCGATGCTACCAGAGAAGAACAGGGGTTTTTACGCGGAGCATCCAAGGCTAAAAGAACTACTAGCAGAATAAAAGCAAAGAGCGCGAGAAAAATCTCGCGCTCTTTTTGATAAGTGACATTACGCAATGATGAGCAATAGACTATCATTTTCCCTCACCCTCTCCCCTCTCCCTTTGGGAGAGGGGAGAGGGTGAGGGAAGCCCGAAAGTCTGTCAAAGGCATCTTTTGCGTAACATCAAACAATAAAAGTTCAGCTCACTCTCTCAAATTCCCCATCCAGGTGCAGATAATACAGCTCTACAGCCAAATCTCTGGCACAGCGCTCATCGAGCCCTTCGCGAGCAGCACACAAATCAGCTGCATGGCGTTCTTTATTTCCTTCTGTGCCATAAGCCCCACAATCTTCATGATTAATAAAAATCGCTTTTTTAATTTCATGTAATCTACCAGAAAGCTGTACTTGTTTGAAGACAGTTTCAAAATCAAAAACGCTCCCGGCAATGGATAGGCGGTCATAATTTTCCTCCCCTATGTTTTCGCTAATCCAGTTGTTGATATATTTCTGAAAACGAAAGTCAATACAGTGTACAACGATAGCATCTGTAATATGTTTTTCTGCCATTAGTTCTCCCATAAAAAATATCCTTGTATAGGTCTAAGCCTATACAAGGATATAACTCACCCTCGCTAAAAAAGATACGGTGCGCTAACGCTTATAAAACTTCCCCTTCTTTCCTCTTGAAAAACTCTCCACCCCCGCGCTTACCCAACCATTCATCTCCATCAACGATCAACTCGCCGCGCAGGAAGACTTTTTCGGGATACCCCGTCAACTCCCAACCCTCAAAGAGATTATAATCCGTGCGGTGGTGGCTATGCGCCACACCATATTTGACCTTGCGTTCGGGATCCCAGATCACAATATCTGCATCGGAGCCGGGGAGCAGCGCGCCTTTACGCGGATACATGCCAAAAATCTTGGCAGGGTTCGTACTATTCATCGCTACAAATTGGTTCGCACTCATGCGCCCCTTCACGACACCCTCTGTCCACATCACGGGCAGGCGGTCGCCAACGGCAGGTAATCCGTTCGGGGTCTTGGTGAAATCGCCCACTCCCAACTCCTTGCCGGGGATAGCGATCTCTTTTCCTTCATATATAATCGGCGTCGTCCCATCATAAAAGAAGGGGCAATGATCCGTGCCCATCACCTGCATTTCGCCATTTGTAATGGACTGCCAGAGTCGTTCATTATCAGCTTTGGAGCGCATCGGCGGTGAACAGATCCATTTCGCGCCATCGGGTTGGCGCATATTATCGACAGTAAAAAAGAGATATTGCGGGCAAGTTTCGCCCATCACCTTGACGCCGCGCTCGCGAGAATATTTGAGCATATCAGCACCAATTGCAGTATTCATATGAACGATATAAAGCGACGCATCCGCAGCTTGTGCCATGCCTGCTACCCTTAAAATAGCATCGCCTGCGCCCCAACTGGGTCTCGTTAATGCGTGCCATTCAGTAGACGTATGCCCCGCAGCAAGTGCATCGCCAACCAGTTTTTCGATCACATCCCCATTCTCGGCATGGAGCAGGGTCAGCATCCCATTTTCGGCAGCGGTGCGCAAAACGTTGAAGATGCCGCCGTCGTCTATGCGTAAGACTCCGTTATAGGCGGTGAAAACCTTCAGTGTAGTAATACCTTCATCTAATAATCCTGGGATTTGCTTCGCAACATCATCATTGAAGCGCACTATATTCATGTGAAAAGAAAAATCTATCGCAGCTTTATCATCGGCTTTGGCGTGCCAGGCGTCCACGCATTCTTTCAGCGAATCAAAATCCTGATTGATAAAGTCGATCACTGTAGTCGTACCGCCAAAAGCTGCGGCTTTATGTCCGGTGTAATGGTCATCGGAAGACACCGTCCCGAACATTGGCAGATCAAAGTGCGTGTGCGGATCAACCCCTCCAGGCAGTAGCAATTTTCCCGTCGCATCGATCCGCTCTGCGTCTGGAGCGTGCAAATCGTGTCCAATGGCGACAATCCGCTCACCTTCGATCAGAATATCCGCTTGAAAGGTTTCAGAAGCTGAGATCAGCATTCCGTTTGTAATTAATTTCGACATTATTTCTCCTCTAAAGGCATAAATCCGCCACCAAAAACGCTTTTTGCAGGGACAACTACGACAAAAGAACTGGGGGAAACATCCGCAACCAAGGCTTTTAGTTGAGGAACTTCTGTTATGGTCAGAGCAACCATGAGAACAGTACGTTTCGTGTGGGTATAAGCTCCCTCTGCAGGAAGCACGGTTGCGCCCCTCTGCATGTCTTCCATAATCCGCTGACAAACTTGCTCAGGGTTATCTGTAACGATCAAGGTCAATAGTTGCTGGCGGCGGCGCGGATTTTTAAACCACGCTTTTTTATCTTTGCTAAAAGTTTTTTCAAAATTAATGTCGCCAATACCATAATCTGTTAAGACCTCGCCGGATGCGCGCCTCAGCCCAATGGTCATGAAAGTTAGCAAGAAAAGAAAAATATAGAAACCAGCGACAACAGAAATAACCAACTCCCCATTTAGCCCACCTACCCCTGCGTGCTCAACAATTTCGGAAATTAATCGAATTGGCTTGGGGAAGAGACTCAGTTTAGCAAGCCAGGCAATGCCAACAATTAGGTAGATCCAAAGATAATTGCGCCGAAGTCTACGCCCAAGAGCTTCCAATTCAGAGATGGGGAATTCAGGCTGCAATAAGCTTTCTGCCATGCCTTCTGCCCAATCTGGAGCAGGCTTGAATGGCGGCACAAGCATGGCAGCAAAGAAATCGGTTTCCATCATGCGTACGCGGGAAGACCAAAGCTCATAATAACGATAGCGGCGCGCTTCTGTAATAAGGAAAATTGTTAGCAAAAGAAGATTAAGCAGAATCACCAAATGGCTGACTTCTGCCTGTGTGAATGCCAACGAGACGACCGCCCCCGTTGTAATGACCGCCCAATTTGTAGTTGTATCGAGTCTTTGGCGCCAAACATTGGCACGACTCACTTCTGCACGGAAGAGGTGTACCATGGCGGTATTGAATTCGCCAGCATGGAGCTCGTAGCCACGGTAAGTCCAAACGGGTTCATGGGTATGGTCAGGTTTTGAAGATTCTTCTGTCATTATTTCGCCTCCCCATCATAATTTGTGGTCACTTCTTTTATCCCCAATAACGCTACCAACAACGCCGGATCAATATCTACATCTGGCAAGTCGGTTTTGTAGAGTTTGGAGTTTTCAGCACGCTCACGCAAAGATTTCCAAAGCAATTTACGTTCATCATCCTGCACGACAAGATCATTAAGTGTTTCAGCCTGCAAGAGATATTCTCCGGTTGTGTAGAGGAAGGTTAACCTTTTCCATTTTTTTGCGAGAACAGGATTGGGCAATTTTTCCAGCCCACCCAGTTGAATTTTGTAATATTCTTCGTGCGCACGAGGGTGATCGGCTTCGTCACGCAGGAGTTCGGCGCGGGTGGCTAATTCGTGCCCATGCACGGGAGCGATGAATTCGATCTGCCCACCACGTGCGCCAAAAGCCGCAGGCTGATAAAAGGCGAGGTAATCCACGGATAAAACTTTTGGTGCAGTTCGCAACGGGACACGGTACCAACCCAAAAGGCGGGCGATTTCCATATCTCGTGGAGCAGGCAGGAGACAAACCAAGATTAAATCCGTTGGGGAAAGCATAATCCTATTTTATCATCCCCAAGCTTTAAAGGCAGAAAAAAAGGCCAAAGCAGAAAACTTCGACCTTAATTTCTTGGCAATGGTGAAATAATAAGTAATGGTGATTTTGCGAGGCAGTTTTATCGCCGAAGCAATCTCGTTTTTAGAGTGCGTGACTGCCGCGTCGCACGAGTGCCCTATAGGGTAAATACATGCTCATCGCAGAATCATCCCATCACTTCAATTTATCCACGACCGATTTCTTTTCAATTATTTTCTACTTCACTCGCACAAACTTTCGTTTGCCAACCTGCAAAACACCAGGATTTGGAAAAGGATCGCCAGCGCGTTCGATCTTTTCACCGTCCAGTTTAACTGCACCCTGATCGACCATGCGGCGTGCGTTGGATTTGCTATCGACCAAGCCTGTAGCGAGAAGAACATTCAAGACGGATTGCCCTTCTTCGAGAACATATTCGGGCATATCGTCGGGCACAGCCTTTTTCTGGAAGAGCGCAACAAAGGCGTCCTGCGCGGGTTGGGCAGATTCATCGCCATAGAAGATGCCGACGATCTCACGGGCGAGTTTCATCTTCACGTCGCGGGGATGTACGGAGCCGGAATCAAGCTCACTTAGGAGCGTGTCGATCTCTGATGGTGAGAAACGTGTTACGAGACGGAAGTAGGTATCCATAGCGGTGTCCGGAATGGACATCACCTTTCCGAACATATCTTCTGCACCGGTATTGATCGGGACGATATTGCCGGTCGATTTCGACATGCGCTGAACGCCATCTGTGCCAGGCAAAATGCCGCAGATGACGCCCACGAGCGGTTTCTGTCCATGCGCTTCTTGCAGCTTGCGTCCGCCAGAGAGGATATTGAAGAGTTGATCGGTGCCGCCGATCTGCACGTCAGTCTCCATCGCAACAGCATCGTAGCCCTGCATGAGCGGGTAAAAGGTTTCGTGCAGGTAGATCGGCTCGCCAGCTTCCATACGCTTTGCAAAATTCTCACGCACCAAAAACTGCTGCACAGTGAAGACCTGCCCTAATTTGATCAGGTCAACTAGGGTTAGTTTTGAAAGCCATTCGCCGTTGTAGCGAACTTTGGTTTTCTCTTTATCCAGCACGCGAAAGGCCTGCTCAGCATAGGTTGTGGCGTTTTCCATTACTTTTTCCTGTGTCAGCACAGGGCGGGCTTTATTTTTATCGGAAGGATCGCCAACCAAAGCTGTGTAGCTGCCGATCAGAAATGTGACATCGTGCCCTAGATCCTGAAATTGGCGCAATTTGCGCATGGAGATGGTATGCCCCAAATGCAGATCAGTGGAGGTGGGGTCGTAGCCACAATAAACACGTAAAGGACGGTTTTCTTTTTCAGCTTCGATCAAACGCTCGCGCAATTCTTTTGTCATTGCTTCTTTGAGCGCTTCATCACCATATTCTGTGCCTTGCATCAAAAGTTCTACTTGTTTATCGATATTCATCGTTCACCTTCCTTTACAAAAAAAAACGCATCACGCTATCGCTTGCGTGATGCGGAAACCACGAAACGAAATCATCAGGGACGGCTGTAATAATAACGACCCTTTTCTTCTTTAGCCAAAACCAGATTTGCTGTCTCGATAATCTGATCTAAAACAGATTGCCCTTCTGCGAAGCCGAGACGACCACGGACTTCATCTTGATACTGCACCTCGCCAAGGGTGCGAAACTCGAAGTGGGTTCCGTTTCCAATCACTTGGACAGATTTTCCCCAACGCAGCGGAAAGACGTTCACTTTCTCTATTTCATCCCAGCGGAAGTTCACATTGCGCAAACCGTTCACAAACGAGAGCCTGTCCACATCCACGCGCAGAACCGTTTTTCTATCCATCCAGTTCCCCAATGAGGTACTGAATGCGGCAAAGATCAAAAAGCCCCAAAATGCCCAAGCAGCAACTGGAACGCTTTTAAGGCGCCAGTACAGCAAAGCCATTGTTAGAGAAACGACAAAAGCCAGCATCCAGGCATTACCTTCTCCACGGCGAGAGAGCAATTCGGGGCGAAGTTCTTTATTAGACATGGCGCAATTATACAGCAAAATAAAAGCTCCAGAAAACCTTTCTTTTGAAATAAAAGGACGCAAAAAGGGTGCTCAAAATAAAGTTTGCAGTGTCATATTTCTTTGGTTACATTATTCGTCTTTGCTTGTGACTATTTACACTAGGGGGCTTTGCACTCGAGTGCTAAAGTAGGCTTGCAATATATTCACATACTCGAATATACAAAAACAAAAGAAAGGTACTGGCATGTCGAAGAACTTACGCGAAGAAATTACTGAATTACACGCTGGCATTTGCAGCGGCTTGGCAGACCCTGTGCGCATTTTGATAATCTATGCGCTTTCAGATTCTCCGCGTAATGTAAACGAGTTGGCAGAATATTTAAATTTACCCCAGCCAACCGCATCTCGTCACTTGAAGCTATTACGCCAACAAGGTTTGGTGAATGGTGAAAGAGATGGCCTATATATTTACTACAGTCTTACCGACGAACGCATTATCGAAGCGCTTAATTTACTTCGCAAAGTATTGAACGATCGGCTCACCTACCGAGCAAGCTTGGTAGAGAGTCAACAAAATATTTACAAACATAACGAACAGGACAGAATATGAAAAATATGAAGAATAAAAAACGTGTTTGGATTTTTGGGCTTCTCATTACGCTCACGATTATCGTCATTCCTATCGTTTATTTCCTGCCAAAGAATGCTGAACAGAAAAAAGATCCGTGGGCGGAACTCCCCTTGCACTTGCCACACACTGATCACTCAGCCATTATTCAAGGCAATTTTGAAACCGGAGCAGATGTCACCCGCGTCTGCATGGAATGCCACGAAGAGGCTGCCTATGAAATTATGGGCACCAGCCATTGGACGTGGGAAAGTGAACCTACTGAAGTTCCCTGGCGCGAAGGCACATTTACTATCGGCAAGAAAAATCAGATCAACAATTTCTGTATTGGTATCCAGGGCAACCAAAAGAAATGCACTACCTGCCACGTTGGATATGGCTGGGAAGATGCTAATTTTGATTTCCAAGAACCCACCAATGTAGACTGCCTGGCCTGCCATGCAGATAGCAATCTCTACGGCAAAGGCGAGTATGGCTACCCTCTCGAAAGTGTTGACCTGCTTGCCGCAGCACGGAGTGTTCAAAACCCCACACGCGAAAATTGTGGCGCTTGCCACTTTGATGGTGGCGGGGGAAACGCGGTCAAACATGGTGAGTTGAACGAGCACCTTTACTTCCCGGAAGAAAATCTTGATGTTCATATGGGTGGTTTGGATTTCCAATGCACCGACTGTCACTTTACTGAAGACCATAAAATTCTTGGTCGCTTAGTGCCAGATAATTATCAAGTTAAACCTGAAGAACAGGTTTACTGCACAAATTGCCATGATCTTGACCTGCACGGAGATGAGCGGGTCAACGCCCATACTCGTACCGTTGCTTGCCAGACTTGCCATATTCCCGATATTGGTACGCAAGAGCCTACCAAGGTTTATTGGGACTGGTCAACCGCCGGCAATGATTCTATTGAAGAAAACGTCCATACCTACCTTAAGATCAAAGGCTCCTTTGAGTACGACACAAACTTCACTCCCACCTATGCCTGGTTCAACGGCAATCTGGAATATCGCTATCTACTCGGCGACAAGATGGACCCCAGCAAACCAACCATGATCAACTTGCCCGCTGGCGACATCGACGATCCGACTGCCATGATCTTTCCCTTCAAAGTTCATATCGCCAAACAACCTTACGATACTGTCAATAATATTCTCTTGCAACCACTTACCGCACGAGACGATGGCTTTTGGACCACCTTTGATTGGACTTCCGCGCTTGAAATTGGCTCTGACATTGTCGGCTTGGATTACAGCGGCGAATATGGCTTTACCGAAACCTGGATGTATTGGCCCGTTACACACACGGTACGTCCAGCAGAAAAGGCTCTCACTTGTGATTATTGCCACGGCGAAAATGGTCGCATGGACTGGGAAGCCCTCGGCTACTACGGCGACCCCATCGACTGGGGTGGACGTTTCCGCGAGAACAACTAAACAGCATCAAAATATTTGAGGAAAGAATGCAATATGCCTAATAAACATAAACCTACTTATCGCCAAATTCTCGGCACACTGGCACTTGTTTTCCTTGTGCTGGGCATTGCCTGGACAAGCCAAAGTGCCTTCGCAGATAAAGCCGATGCGCCCGTCGTCTCGCAAACATCCCCTTTGCACCCTCCGATCACCTTACTGGATGTAAACGGCGAAAATGTCCTTGAAACCGGGCTATCAATTTCAACCATGAATACCTGTGGTGTCTGCCATGATACCGAATTCATTGAAAACCATAGCTATCATGCAAATATGGGATTGAATGAAATCACCAGTGCGGGCAGCACCCCCAGTGAACGTGAATGGGATACATCCCCAGGCTTCTTTGGGAAATGGAATCCACTCACTTATCGCTATCTCTCTCCCGAGGGCGATGATCTTATTGATCTCACCACCCCCGCCTGGGTACAGTTCTACGGCGCACGTCACACTGGTGGCGGTCCCGCCGTCTACGCGCGTGATGGCGAAACATTACTTACAGACCTTCCTGTACGCACAACCAACCTCGAAACCAGCATCATAGATTCCCAAACAGGCAAACGCGTCAAATGGGACTGGGAAGAATCGGGCGTTGTCGAAATGAACTGCTTCCTCTGCCACATTCCTAACCCCAACAATGATGCACGCATTGAAGCTTTACAAGAAGGCAAATTCGGCTGGGCAAATACAGCCACTCTGCTCAACACCGATCTCGTCAAAGCCAGCTACGGAAGCTACACCTGGAACGAAGAAGCTTTTTCTGAAACAGGTGAACTTCTCGAAGGACTGATCGATATCCAAGGTCCCAGCAACGATAATTGTGGACTTTGCCATGGCTTGGTTCATGCTGATATTGAAGATCCTCTTATGCTTTCTGGTTGCACCCCTGATCGCTGGAGCACCATTACAACCGGACAGATTATTTCACCACAGCGCCTCTCCGACTCTGGCATGAACCTTGCAAACAAAGAAACTCTTTCTCGCCCATGGGATATTCACGCCGAGCGCTTACTAGAATGTACCGACTGCCATTACTCAGTAAACAACCCAATGTACTACGAAGAAAGCAACGCGCTCAAGCCCGACCATCTGATCTTTGATCCACGACGCGTTGATATTGGAGAATATCTCCAACGCCCATTACACCAATTTGCACGCGGAGATAGCGCTCAAGGCACTATTGCCCCTAACCTTGAGAACACCATGCGCCGCTGCGACTCATGTCATGACACAACCCAAACACATGACTGGCTGCCTTACCAAGACCGCCATATGAGTGCGCTAAGCTGCGAATCGTGTCACATCCCGCAACTCTACTCCTCTGCCAACGAACAACACGATTGGACTGTAATTACATTGGATAGCAGTGCCCCAACAGAATGTCGTGGCACTGAAGGCGGCGATGTAACCGAAATAGGCACTCTCATCACCGGATATACCCCCGTTTTACTCCCTCGTACCATTGCAGGCGGGACAACAAGCCTCTCGCCTCACAACTTGATTACAACTTGGTTCTGGGTTTATGGAAATCCCGAGCGCCCCGTACGCCTTGCTGATCTCGAAGCAGCTTATCTCGAAAACGGTGACTATCATCCAGGCATTATGCTCCGCTTTGACGCTGACGAAGACGGCATACTCTCAAAAGAAGAATTGCGCATCGACACTCCTGAAAAAGAAGCGTTCGTCGCCACACGTTTGACGCTCTTAGGCTTAGATACGCCCCAAATTGTTGGCGAAGTACAGCCTTACACCGTTAGCCATGACGTTGCCGCCCGCGATTGGGCGACAAAAGATTGCACTGCATGCCATGGAGAAGAATCACGCATTACAGAGCCGATCCAAATCGCATCGTATACACCCGGCGACAATATGCCTGAATTCGTAAAAGATAGCAATATCTCTTTTACCGGCGAAATCTATTCGGGCGAAGATGGCGCACTCTACTACAAACCCGCCAGCATTAACCAAGACTTATACATTCTTGGTCACGATTCTGTTGGCTGGATCGACTGGGTCGGCATTGCGATGTTTATCGCTGTCTTATTAGGGGTAGTTGCTCACGGTGGGCTCCGCGTTTATTCTGCAATACGCAACCCCCAACCTGCGCACGAGACGAAGGAAGTCTATATGTATTCGGTATATGAGCGTCTCTGGCATTGGCTCCAGACGGCTGCGATCGTCATCCTGCTCTTTACCGGCTTAGTCATCCACAAACCAAATAGTTTTGGTATCTTCGGCTTCGACGGTGTGGTCATTGTCCACAATGTACTGGCTGCTATTCTGGCAATCAACGCATTCCTTTCGCTCTTCTATCATCTGGCTAGCGGTGAAATTCAACAGTACCTGCCACGCCCACGCGGTTTCTTCGACCAGACAATTGGTCAGGCAAAATTCTATCTGAATGGCATCTTCAAAGGAGAAGAACACCCCTTCGAGAAGACAACCAAACGCAAACTGAACCCCCTACAACAGATCACTTATTTTGGTATTCTGAATGTACTGCTACCTTTGCAGGGGATTACCGGCATCATGATCTGGGGCGCACAACGCTTGCCTGAATTAGCTGCCAAAATGGGCGGGCTACCTTTCCTTGCTCCTTTCCACACGTTAGTTGCCTGGACATTTGGCTCATTTATCGTACTGCATGTTTACTTGACCACCACAGGGCATACCCCAATGGCTGGCATCAAGTCCATGATTATGGGATGGGATGAAGTCGAAGTACACACCCACTCTCAGGAGGAATCCTAATATGACTACAGAAACACCTGCTCAACCAAAAGTGTCTTTTTTCAAAAAACTCTTCAAGCGAGAATCCAAGAATTATTGGAACGCCTATGTCGGCGGCGTATTTCTCGGTATCGTGCTCTTTGCATCTTTCTTCCTGACCGGAAATGGTCTGGGGGCATCGGGGGGCTTGAGTCGCTATGTAGCCTATCTCACCGATCTGGTTGCACCCGAACATGTAAACCGCGTACCTTATCTGATCAAGATGGCTGGCGGACCACTTAATCCGCTGGATAACTGGATCGTATTGGTCAGCACTGGCGTGATCATCGGCGGGTTCATCTCCGGGCTCATCAACGGACGTGTTAAATTTGAGACCAATAAAGGTCCAAACATATCCAATCGCACACGCTGGATCATTGCTTTCGTTGGCGGCATTCTCTTCACTTACGGTGCCCGTCTCGCTCGTGGCTGCACATCCGGACAAGCTCTCTCTGGCGGCGCAACCCTTTCTGCTGGAAGCTGGGTGGTCATGTTTGCCATCTTTGGCGGTGCCTACGCACTAGCCTATCCCCTCCGTAAACTTTGGAATTAACAGGAGCTAAATCATGATTCCTTTTCCTCTCGCTCTTGAACCCACCTATGGCAAACTTATCGCCTATTTGGTTTTCTTACTAATTGGACTCGCCTTTGGCTATGTGCTTGAAAGCTCCGGCTTCAACAAGTCTACCTTGCTGGCAAAGCAGTTTTACTTCAAGGATTTGCGTGTTTTCAAAGTTTTTTTCACTGCCATCGTTGTTGCAATGCTCCTGATCTTTGGCGCATCCGCTATTGGCTTGCTTGATTACAATCTGATCTGGGTCAACCCGACCTATCTTTGGTCTGGTATTGTCGGCGGCTTAATTATGGGCGTTGGTTTTATCCTCGGTGGTTTCTGCCCGGGAACATCCCTTACAGCTCTGGCAACCCTTAAGATCGACGGTATTCTTTTCGTGCTGGGCGGCTTGGTCGGCGTCTTCATTTTCGGAGAGACCGAGCATAAGATCACCTACTTCTTCAATGGAAGCTACTTTGGGCGTCTAACACTTATGGATGTTTTCGATCTCCCCACTGGCGTGATCGTTATTCTTGTGACACTTATGGCGCTCTTCATGTTCTGGGGCGGCGAAAAACTTGAGAGAAGCATTGGCGGGAAAGCACCCAACAGCGAACCAAAAGGTCGCTACATCGGCGCGGTTGTTTTCGTTGTAGCAGCATCTGTGATCGCTTTCGTAGGACAGCCTACTGCCACAGATCGCTGGAATTTAATTGAACCTGTTAGGCAGCCCCAACTGGATGCCCGCGAATTCCAAATTCATCCTGCCGAACTACTACATAATTTCCACGAGCATAAACTCAATCTCGTCGTGCTGGATGTTCGTTCCGAAAGTGACTACAATATCTTCCATATTTATAACGCACAGAATATAACTATCGAACAGTTGCCTCCATTGATTAGCGAATTCCACCTTGAGCCTGCAAATACACTCTTTGTAGTTGTCAGTAATGATGAAACAGATGCCACCGAGGCGTGGAAATATCTCGTCGCAGAATCAGTGCCGAATGTCTACATCCTTGAAGGCGGCATCAATCTGTGGCTAGAAACTTTTTCAACTGAATATGAAGAAGGTTTCTGTGCTGGAGAAAAAGATTTTTTTGTAGACGAGGAGCTTCGGTTTGAGTTCACTGCTGCGCTCGGTGCATCTTGCCCAGCTGCATACCCAGAGCCGGAACATTTCGAGGATATTGAATACGCACCCAAGATTAAGATGGAACTAAAACGAGCCCCGTCTGGCGGTGGCTGCGGGTAAGATTTCCAGCTTACTCATCTAATAAGTATAAAAAGTGCCTTCTGATAATGCAGAAGGCACTTTTATTATTGAGTTTAATGAAAAACTGTATTTGAAGCTATTCCGAACCACTTTCGCTTTCCTTACTCTCGTCAGATTTCTTCCCTTTTGTCAAATGCATATGACTCGGACGTTCTCCTTCTGCAAAACCAGACAGCAAGAAAAGCGCATTGGTCACTGTTCCACCAGTATTACGCCAGCGATGACGCAAACGTGCCGAAAACATGAGGCTATCTCCCGGTTCTAGTAAGTAATATTTATCTTCGACCTGATATTCTAATTGCCCACGCAGACAAAAAACGAATTCATGACCGGTATGAACAATCGTATGCAAACCACTATTTGCACCACTCTCAAGCGTGAGAACAAATGGCTCAACATGGCCTACAAAATGCTCCCCACCTAAGCCTTCCCAGGTTCCACGCGGAAAAGGGACACGGGTCCGCTCATCAGATTTTAGAAAAACAACAGAATTTTTTTCGACCTCTTCGCCAAAGAATGTAGTAATTGGAAGCCCTAGCGCGTCAGCTAATTTATAGAGTGTGCTTACCGAAGGGGATGTTTTCCCACGCTCAATCATACTCAAGGCATTTGCTGAGAGACTGCTCTTACGGGCTAAACCACGAATAGAGATTTTTCTCTCTTCACGCAAAGCACGCAATCTTACGCCTACATTAACTGAAAGTGCATTTTTCTTGTATAAATCCATAATTTATTCCCTTTAAGAAGTACTTCTTATACTACCACAAGATAAGTTCGGTCGCAATTCACTTATTTGAAAAAACAATCAATTCTTGATAATAGCGAAGCAGCCAATTATGCTATAATAACAACATGACTGAGGAAAGAACAGAACCAACCCAAACCGAAGAAAAAGATGAGAAAAACTCCACATCGGAGCAACGTGGTGCCATCATTGGCGTAGTTATCTTTTTAGTTATTGTGATTGGTCTATTTGTATGGGGCATTATTGCCCTTTTTCAAGCAGAACCAACGCAAACAGCAAAGGTTCGCGATATATTTATCATCGTGATGGCTTTTGAGTCACTCCTAATTGGCGCAGCACTGATTATCTTGATCGTTCAAATTGCGAGTCTGATGAATTTGCTGCAAAACGAGATCAAACCGATCATGGACGCGACTAACGAAACTGTCCACACTTTGCGCGGTACGACTGCCTTTCTTAGCGAAAACATGATTGAACCAGTGGTCAAATTGAACGCAAACCTCGCTGGCTTGCAACGTGTTTTAGAATTACTTGGTATCAAACGAAAAATTAACTAAACACTTACTTTCAAAAAAGGAGAGAGTATTATGTCTGATCGTGACGAATTTGGAGCATTTTTAGTTGGGTTTATTGTCGGTGGTCTCACTGGTGCAGTTGCAGCGCTACTTTTCGCCCCGCAATCTGGTGAAGAGACCCGCACTCTGCTCAAAGAACGCGGCATTGAACTAAAAGACAAAGCTGCGCAAACTGCTGAAGAAGCTGTTGCCCGCGCAGAAGCTGCGGCTGCCGAAGCAAGAGCGCGCGCAGATGAATTGGCAAAAGAACTTAAGGATCGCGGTCAGGTCGTTGTTGAACGCGGCAAGGAAGTTGTAGAAACCACCAAAGTACGCAGCAAGGAAGTTGTAGAGACCGCAAAAGAACGTGGCAAAGGCGTTGTTGAAGCAGCAAAGAAACCCACCAAGAAGAAGAAAAAAACTTCCGGCGACGCAACAGCTTAGAACTTACCACTTAGAACACAAAGGGTTTGACTGAAAGGTCAAGCCCTTCTTTTTTGTTTTTTTACAGGATATCAAATGCTCAAAGATAAATTACGCGACCCAGTTTGTGGATTAACACATCTCGGCGCAGCTATTCTTGCCTTATTTGGCTTGATTGCGCTTATCATTCTTGCTTGGGGAGAGTCTGCCAAATTGACATCATTGATCGTCTATGGGATCAGTCTCATTCTCATGTTTGCTGCCAGTGCAACCTATCATATGACCATCTCTAGCCCCAAAGTAATCAGCATTCTTCGCAAAGTAGATCACTCTGCGATCTATCTTTTAATTGCAGGAACCTACACGCCTTTTTGCATTAATAACTTCAGCGGCTTCTGGAAATGGGGTTTATTAGCGATCATCTGGTCACTGGCTATCATTGGGGTCGGGATCAAAGTCTTCATCATTAATGCACCACGTTGGGTAAATGCGGGCGTCTATCTCATTATGGGCTGGCTGGTGATCTCTGCCATGCAAGAAATGCTCAACACACTCCCTGCTGTAGCGCTAACATGGCTAATCGTTGGTGGTGTCATCTACACATTCGGAGCGATTATCTACATCACCAAAAAACTAGATTTTGTACCTGGCGTTTTTGGCTTTCACGAAGTCTGGCATATTTTTGTCATCCTTGCTGCTACAGCACATTATATTTCCATCCTAAGCATCGTATAAAAAGTGCCCACTGCTGGATGAGGGGGGCATCCAACAGCAGGCACTTATATTCTGGCACAGAACTCGTTAATTTACAACTTAAAATCGAGAAATATACAAAAATCATACAGTTGGCAAAGAAAAACCAAAGGTAGTACCACGCCCTTTCCCCTCACTCTCCACCCAAATTGCGCCACCATGCGCTTCAACTAAATGCTTGGCAACCGTTAAGCCAATTCCGCTTCCGCCACCTTGCTGGCGCGAGCGAGATTTGTCGACACGATAAAAGCGCGTGAAAATATTCTCCAGATGCTCTGGCGGTATCCCCACACCTGTATCTTTCACAGAGAGATGCACAAATTCTCCATGCTCTTTTGCCGAAAGGATAACGCTGCCATCAGCAGAGGTATGGCGCAGGGCATTGCCAAGCAAATTCGTCAGGATTTGGATCACACGATCCTCATCGGCAAGCAGATGTGGAAGTTTGGCTGGCAAGTTCGGGATAAGGGCGACTCGTTTCGCGTCAAATTGGAGAGAGAAGCGTTTTATCATCGTATCCACTAAATTGGCTAGATCAACGGGACGCACTTGCATTGGGTAGGCTCCCGCCTCCACACGACTCAGCTCCTGAAGGTCATCCACTAACCTGCCCAAGCGACCTGCCTCCTGATGGATTTGCTGATAGGTTTCAGCCTCAGCCGGAAGAATGCCATCCATTAGCCCCTCCATCGAGCCTTTGATCGCGGTCAACGGGGTGCGTAATTCGTGCGAGACATCACCGATCAATTGACGGCGCATTATCTCAACTTCTTCCAGTTTTTCTGCCATCTGATTAAAACTACGCGCAAGTTGTCCCAATTCATCTGAACGTTCTTTATCAACACGCTCTTCATATTTTCCTTCAGCAATACGATGACTAGCATGCATCATTGCGCGGACGGGAGCAATAATGCCGCGACTAAAAAACCAGCTTGCGAGAAACCCCGCTGCAAGTGCAGCAATCCCCGAATAAACCAGCGCTTCATTAAAAGATGCTTTGAAATTCTCAAAAAGCTCTTTTCCATATCCGCTAGATTCCCCAAAGCGAGAGCCACTGCCTGATCCGGGACCGCTTCCGCTGGAGGTAGCATCAGAATGCTCAACATCCTGCTCTGATATGCCAAGATGGCGCTCGAAAGCAGTTGGCAATGCCAGCGTGGTCGCAAAGAAAAGAATACCTGCGCCGATCATGATCACCGCCAAATAGGACAGAAAAAGCTTGACCCCTAAATGACTACGCAGATATTTGATCACAATATTTCATCCTCGAAGCGATAGCCAATACCGCGCACTGTGACGATAAATCCACCTTCTCCAAGTTTTTGGCGAACATGACCAAGGTGCACATCGACAACGCGCATTTCCCCAAAATAGGATGCCCCCCAAACTTTTTCAAGGAGTTGTTCGCGAGTGAGTACGCGCCCACGATTTTCGGCAAGAGCTTTGAGAAGGTCGAACTCGATCGCGGTTAGATCAACGGGGGTATCGTCCACGCTAACAAGACGAGCAGCCACATTGATACGAATATGTTTGAAGGAGAGTATCTCGTCCGTCGAGGATGAAGTACTCTGCAAGCGACGCAAGGCTGATTTGATCCGCGCTACTAATTCGCGCGGGCTGAAGGGCTTGGTGACATAATCGTCGGCGCCGATGGTTAAGCCCACGACTCGGTCGGTTTCCTCTGTTTTCGCAGTAAGCAAGATGACGTACACGTCTGATTCGCGGCGCAGACGTGTGAGCACTTCGACGCCGTCCATACCGGGAAGCATGACGTCGAGGACGATCAAATCCGGTTTAAAGACACGGGCTGCCTTTAATGCAGCTAATCCGTCTTCAGCTGTATAGACTTCGTAACCCTCAGGTTTCAAATAGGCTGTGATCAGATTGAGAATACTGGGTTCATCATCGACTACCAGGATCTTGGCATTTGGCATAGAAAGCTCCATAAAGATTTTGTAATATTGTAGCGGATAAATTGTCGCAAAGGGATTCAAAAATGCAATGAAGAAATGATGAAGTTTCTGTAAAGAAGATTGGCATAAGGCGTGTATAATAAGCTTATGAATGAAGAAAATATTATCCGTCGCAAGATCAGCATTTTGATCGACGGCGACAATGCACAAGCCAGCCTGCTGCCGCAGATGCTGGTAGAGACCAGTAAGTACGGACAAGTGACCATACGACGTATCTACGGGGACTGGACAACGGCAAGCATGAATTCGTGGAAGAAAGTCTTAAATAACCACGCGGTGCAGCCTGTGCAGCAATTCCGTTATACCATTGGCAAAAACGCAACTGATAGCGCTATGATCATCGACGCAATGGATATCCTCCATTCGGGCGATGTAAATGGTTTTTGTCTGGTCTCCAGTGATAGTGATTACACTCGCCTGGCAACCCGTATCCGTGAAGCCGGAATTTTCGTGATGGGCATTGGAGAGAAGAAGACTCCGAAACCCTTCGTGAACGCCTGCGACATGTTCGTATACACCGAAAATCTGGCACCCAAAAAACCCAAACCCAACCGCTCACGCAAGACAACGACAACAACAAAACAGCCCGCCTCAGACCCCGAACCGATCCCGTTGCTTAAACAAGCCTTTGAGATCGCTGTCCGCGAGGATGGTTGGGCATCTATGGCAATGTTGGGGAATGCGCTCTATCAAATTGACCCCAGTTTTGATCCGCGAACCTATGGGCATGGTCAGCTTTCACGCCTGATCATGAAATACAAGAAATATTTTGAAACCCGCACGCAAGAAAGTAACGGGACGACGGTATTTCATGTAAAGCTAAAAGAATAGGAAGATAGAGAAATAATGAAAGAGATCGCCATGCGGCGATCTCTTTTTTGTTAATCTAATTGCTTTGCAATTTCATCTTTATACACATCCACAATTTTTTTAGCGATCTTTTCCCAATCATATTCTTTTGCATAAAGTGCCGCCTGCTTCCCCATCTTTTTGCGCAACTCATCGTCCCCTAATAACGCGCCGAGCTTCTCACTCAACACCTCAGGGCTGTCATAAGGCACATGGTAGCCCGTCTGACCATCCTTTACCAAATATGCCAAGCCACCTACCTGCGAGGCGATCACGGGCGTTCCGCACGCCATCGCCTCCAGTGCAACCATCCCAAAAGATTCGTAATGTGAAGGCATCAGCAAAACCTCTGCCGATGAATAATAATAAGGCAAGGTATCTTGTGCGCGCTTGCCCAAAAAGAGCGCCATTTGTCCCAAACAAAGCTCGTCACACATCTGCTGTAAACGCGTCATTTCCTCGGTCATCTCTTCGGGTGCAGCATCCGGCTCCCCGCCGATGATCGCTACATAAAACGGATTCTCAGCATCGTGCATTCCCAAAAGAGAAACGGCCTTCATTACGGTATCAATGCCCTTCAACGGTTCGATCCTCCCCACAAAAAGGGTTATACAATCATCCGGCGAAAGACCTAAATATGCGCGCGCTTCATCTTTTGGGATGGGATAAAAACGACTCGTATCCACCCCGGGCGGGATGACGACCATCTTGCCCGCATCAGCCTGATACAAAAATTGAAGTTGAGATTTCTCCGCAGGCGTGGCGACAATTAGCCGATCCGCTCGTGCGAGAACTTGCTTCTCACCATCGACACGATACTGCCCCTCACGCTCCTCGGCACTACGCGCGATCCGATTTTTCATTGCCCCCAAAGTGTGGAACATGTGCACGATCGGCACATCCCAGGCACCCTTCAACATCCCCGCCGCGATGCCCGACATCCAATAATGCGAATGGATCAGATCGTAATGAATATCTTTCTCTTCAGCAAAGCGCTGAATACCCGCTACAAAATCAGGAATATAGTCTACCAACTCCTGTTTGGGAAGCGGATTTTCCGGCCCCGCCGGGATGTGTACGACGCGGTTCCCAAATCCCAGATCGTGCAGCACGTGCGGGACATGTTCGTCCTGCGAGCGGGTGAAGACATCCACGTGAACACCCATCCGCCCCAATTGGAGCGTCAGATCTCGCACGTAGACATTCATCCCGCCGGTGTCTTTGCCGCCCAGTGTCGCCAAAGGGCAGGTATGATATGAAAGCATGGCTACTCGGAGCATTATTTTTCCCTGATTTTCTCAGAACTTATTTCTTGGCGCAACTTGCTTGGCAGTTAGAAGGGGTACTGGTATAATTTTCGCCGCTGTAAGAACGCCACCGTAGCTCAGCTGGTAGAGCAGACGCTTCGTAAGCGCCAGGTCATGGGTTCGAATCCCATCGGTGGCTCAGATAGTATAATCCAGAGAATCAAAAACGTCCCTCGTGAGGGACGTTTTTGATTGTAAATAAAACATCATTGTCATTGCGAGGCAGCTTTACCGCCAAAGCAATCCCCAAACCGAGAAAGGAGATTGCTTCGCTCTGCTCGCAATGACAAGATATGGGGCTACTCCACCGCCTCCCGCCCAGCCTGAAACGCCTTGCGGTTTAGCTCCACAAATTTCGGCGGGACACGAGCTTCGATCACTTTCAGCCAAGGTTCGGCATCCATTTCCAAAATCCTGGAGAGCGCGCCCAGCAAAACCACATTCGCGGCTTTGGCGTTGCCTAATTCTTCCGCAATAGCGACACCTTTCACCCAGTGGACATTCTCTGTCACGGGAGCAAAGGCAGCCTTGATCGCCTCATCACCGGGATATTTGCCCGTCCCCGAACTGACCGTGATTGGGACGATCTCATAGTCGTTAATGAGCACCATCGCACCCGGGCGGATCCCGCTTACAAAGCGGATCGCTTCCAGCTTCTCGAACGAGATCAAAATATCCGCTTCGCCATCGGGGATAACGGGCGAAAAGACCTGTTCCCCCCAACTGACATGCGAGATGACGCTCCCTCCACGCTGCGACATGCCATGTACTTCGGCTTTCTTCGCATCATAGCCCATGCTAATGCCTAATTCGGCTAAGACATTACTGGCAAGGATCGTCCCCTGCCCCCCGACACCCGTAAGTAGAATACGTGTTTTTTTCATATCAATTCTCTAGCCTGGCCAAAACCTGCTCGCGGAATAAAATTGCATCACGCGGACAAACTTGTGAGCAAATCTCACATCCCGTACACAGCAACGGATCGATCTCTGCCAGCGGGCGCTGGGTTTTCTCGTCCAGCTTCTCTGATTTGATGATCGCCGGGCAACCGATACGGAAACAAAGTGTACAACCGTTGCAATCTTCCTCGATCACATCTAACGCCAAATATTGCTTTCGCTCTTCAGGAAGCAAAGCACAAGCATGATCGGTGATCAACACGGCTGGTTCATCAATCTTTAGCCATTCCTTGAGCGTGCTCTCGATCGCATCCACGTCGTAGGCTTCAACACGCTTGACGGTCTTAATACCGATCGCACGCACCAGCGCTTCAATATCGACTTCATTCGCGGGCTTGCCCTGCAACGTCAAACCAGAGCCGGGGTTTTCCTGTTGTCCTGTCATGCTGGTAATACGGTTATCCATGATGATCGTAATTACGTTGCTGCCGTTATACGCCACATTCATCAAGGCTTGCACGCCCGTGTGGAAAAAGGTCGAATCTCCGATGACAGCAAAGTGACGTTCACTATCGCCAGCCATCACACCACCATGCGCCACGCCAGTGCTTGCGCCCATACAACCGCAAGTATCCATTGCGCTCAGGGGCGGCACAACGCCGAGGGTATAGCAGCCGATATCGCCATTAATTGGGCGTTTCAATTTATTCAGGATATAAAAAGTGCTGCGGTGTGGACATCCCGGACAAAGCACGGGAGGACGATTGGGCAGATTCTCCGTCAACATAACGGGAATCTCCACTCGCGCAGACGTAGCAAACTCCGCCTTGGGTTTGCTACCGATATTCTCGGGCAGCAAGCCAGCCCGAACGGCGTACGTCCGCACGACTTTTGGATCCAATTCCCCGATCATCGGGAAGATAGATTTGAAATGCGGATACTGCCCACGAGTCCAACCATCCGGTTTATATAAATCGACGCCCATCAACAAAACCTGTTCTTCGATAAAGGGATCGAGCTCTTCAAGCACGATCACTTTATCCATTTTTCCAGCAAAGTCACGGATCATATTTTGGGGCAGGGGATAAGAGATGCCGAGTTTGAGCACGCTGGCTTCGGGGAAGACTTCGCGAGCATATTGATAGGCAATGCCATTGGTGATAATGCCCAGCTCTGTGCTGCGCTGCTCAACAAAATTGAGCGCTGTTTCTTCAGCGAAAGCTGCCAGCTTTTCAAGCCGTTTCTCAACAACCGGATGCCGCCCGCGCGCATTGGCGGGAACCATGACATATTTAGCGTGATTGCGCGGATATTTCTTAGGGTCAGGAGCTTGATAGCGATCGGGGCTGGCAAGCAAGAGACTGCTGGTATGGCAAACGCGCGTGGTTGGGCGCAGCAATACAGGCGTGTCGAAAGTCTCGCTAATCTCAAATGCCGCGATCATCATATCCTTGGCTTCCTGGCTGTCAGCGGGATCAAGGCAGGGAATGCGCGCAAACTTGGCATAGTTGCGATTATCCTGCTCGTTTTGCGAGGAGTGCATAGAGGGGTCATCGGCAGAGATAATGACCAGGCCCGCTTCCATGCCCGTAAAAGCAGCGTAGAATAGCGAGTCGGCAGCCACGTTCACGCCAACGTGTTTCATCGTAGCAAGGGCACGTTTGCCCGCATATGCCGCGCCCACAGCCACATCCAACGCGACCTTTTCGTTCGGCGCCCATTCGGCGTATACATTCGGCATTTTGGCAAAAACTTCGAGAATTTCGGTACTCGGCGTGCCCGGATAACCAGACGCCACTTCCACACCCGCTTCCCAGGCGCCGCGCGCGAGGGCTTCGTTACCGGAAAGCAGTCGTTTTACAAGTTCTTCTGTCATTGAGGGGTTCTCCTATTTTACAGAGCTAGTCTGATTATAGAATGTTTTCCAAACACAAATGTCACGAATCGAGGGGATGTTTTTAATAACTCGTGTTACGCACTGCTTTAATTCCATCATAACGCCCCCCTGACCTGTCGGGCATCCCCCCATTTTGAAAAAACAAAATAGGGGGAGCCAGTAAAAATGCGTAAGATCAGTTAGGACTTACGCATTTTTAAGTCCTTGTCCCAATGCTCTGCGTTGGGACACTGTAGAAAGTAGCAACGCAGAGCATTGCTACTAGACAAAAAAGCATTTTGCGTAAGTCCTATCAGTTAATAAAAGAGACCGAGCGTTTTGAAAACGCTCGGTCTCTTTTAGAGCTAAAACTGAATATCTTTTATATTTAGTTGCAGTGATCTGCGTCCCTGCCATTCGTTCACTTCAAAGGTGTATAGCAAGTCTATTTTCGCAGGCAAGTCAGGTTTGAGATGACCCAGCCGAAAGGCGATGCCATCCAGCCTGGAATTCCCGTCCATGACAGTCAGTTTGAGATGAGACTGGTCTTTCCCAACTGTCCGCGACGAAGCCACGCGCAGGTTACGGGATACAAAAACCGGTTGCGGATTTCCATATCCGGTTGGTTCGAGATATTGCAGATGCTCAAACATTTCAAAGCTCAACGCATCGAGCGCAAGTTCCATATCTGCTACCAATACCCGACGCAAGTCTACACCCGCAAGTTCTTCCGCTGCGATCTCCTTTAGGCGTTTAAGCAACACCCCAACATTCTCGTTACGAACAGTAAATCCCGCCGCAGCGGCGTGACCGCCGTGCCGCACGAGCAAGTCTGCGCATTTATCAAGTGCTTCAGTAATGTGAAATTCTGCTATCGAGCGGCACGAGCAGACAGTCGTCTCTTCGTCTACATGCCCAACAACGGCAGGACGATAATACGTATCCATTAAACGGGAGGCTGCCAAACCCACCACACCAGGATTAAACTCAGGCGAAGCAGCAAAGAGCAAAAAGGCATCTTCATCGGTGGCGAGCGCAATCTTTTCCGCTTCTTTCTGCATTTCACGGGTGATATTTTGGCGTTCACGGTTTTGGATCTCAAGTTCTTGCGCCATGCCACCGGCTTTCATGAAATCGGTTTCCATAAGCAAGTCATACGCGGCAAGAGCTGAATCGAGACGCCCGGCTGCATTCAAGCGTGGACCCAAGCTAAAGCCAATATTCATGGCACTCACTTCCTGGATATTTACACTTGCCACTGCTGCGAGAGAAACCAATCCCTGACGCTGGGCGTTACGTATTACACGCAATCCCTTGCGAACAAGAGCATGATTCTCGCCTTCAAGAGGCGCAAGGTCAGCGACAGTGCCCAAGGCAACAAGGTCTAAAAGATGCTCAGAGGTCAATTCATTTGTTGATCTTTGCTCAAGGAGCGCTTGGGCGATCTTGTAGGCGATCCCTACTCCGGCAAGATATTTCTCGGGGTACGTATCCCCTTTTTGTTTGGGATTGATGATGGCAAGCGCAGGTGGCAGAATATCGCCCGGGTGGTGATGATCTGTAATAATGAGAGCAAGCCCAAGGTCACGCGCGTGCGCCACTTCGTCTACGGAGCGGATGCCGCAATCGACTGTGATGACCAGATTCACGCCTTCTTTGGAGAGCTGAGACAGCGCATCCATATTCAAGCCGTAACCCTCATCAAAACGATTAGGGATATAGGCCCCGACATTTGCGTTGAGGGCACGCAAAACCTGCACAAGCAAGGCTGTGGAGGTGACGCCGTCTACGTCATAGTCACCATAAATGATAATTTTTTCGTTTTCGTCGATCGCCTGCAAAATGCGCGGAATGGCAATATCCATGCCTTTTATTTCCCACGGAGACATGCTATGTGTGGGCGTTGCTTTCAAGAAGGCGCGCGCTTCGGTATCAGTAGCATAGCCACGATTGAAAAGAAGTTGGCGTAAAACGGGAGGGAATTTAAGAAGCGCCTGGTCAGCTTCGGGCGTAAGGGACGGTTGGATTTGCCAGCGAGTTTGCATAGTTTTTTTCAGTTAGGCTTCATGAGTTTTTAAATGATTACGAAAAGACTTTAACTAGGCATAAAAAAGCTCTCTCATTTTTGAAATAAGAGAGCTTAATAAGCATTCTTCGTTTTCTCTTCAGCAGGTTCGTCATCGAGAAAGCTTTTCAATTTTTGCATAAAGTTTTCTGGATCATCCAGCATAATGAAGTGCCCCGCTTCGTTAAAACGTTCGATCCGTGCAGCAGGGATGCCTTCGAGCATTGGCTGCCATTGCTGCGGGCTAACGATATTATCCAGATCGCCGAACATGCCCATCGACGGGATTTGGATGTCGGAAAGCATGGGGCTCAGGTCTGTTCGTCGGAGGGAAGCAATACTAAGCAAGAATGATTCGAGCGTTGTTTTTGTCAGGTCTCGATCCATCATTTGTGGAAAACGAGGGTCATGGCTAATAAAAGGCGAGGCAACACGCATTCCCAAGCGGAATGCCCACATCGCATTAAAGAGCAGAAAAGCAATGCCACGATTGCCAGCCAACTTCAGAGGCCAAGCCAATGATGAGCCGATAATCGGAGAACCGATCACAACAACTTTACTCACTCGCTCAGGATATTTAAGTGCCACCGAAAGGCTAACCGTGCCACCCATGCTATGCCCCACCAAAGGCGCTTCGGCGATACCCAAATGCTCCATAAATTGGTCTACCAAACTTACAAAATCATGAACTGCGTATGTCTCGCGCTTCTTTCCTGATTCGCCAAACCCCCAAAAATCCAATGCGTAGGTACGATAATAACGTCCTAAATATGCCATCGTTTCTTGCCATAGCCCCCAGGAACCCAGCCAGCCATGTAAAAGAATTACAGGACGACCGCGCCCATAAACTTCATAATGAACGATCCCTTGATCTGTTGTTATTGAAGACACGGCAAGCCTGTCAGGAAGGCTTAGCCTCCCGATTCCATTTCAGCCAAAATACTGTAGAGTAATTCCAGAAGAACTGATTTCACCGATTTTAGATCAGTGGCGACACAGGGCAATAATTTAACCTTGGGGTCTAAGCGAAGTGCGTTACGCATATCTTCAATTTCCCAGGCATCTTCCATATCTTGTTTGTTCGCTGCGACCACATAGGGTGTCGGCGCATAAGCGCGAAAAGTTTGTAAAATGCTGCGTGCTTCACGGAAGGTCTCGGGGCGCGCACTATCGATCATAACAATAAAACCCAGCATCCCTTCTGAAAGGATCTCCCACATAAAGTCGAAGCGCTTCTGGCCTGGCGTTCCGAAAAGGTAAAGCACAAGATCTTCATCTACCGTAATTCGCCCAAAGTCCATCGCGACCGTGGTAGCGTCCTTGATTTCCTTTTCGCCGGTTCCTGTGATCTTGCGTTCTGTAGCAACAACATCAATCTCACTCACAGAACCAATAAATTCTGTTTTACCAGAACTAAAGGGGCCTGTAACCACCATTTTGACCGTTTGCATAAGCACTACCTCTATGAAAAATAAAAAAACCTAAATACTACTAATACGGTTGATAAGACGATTGATCAAAGACTTCTGCTCTCCTGTGTCTTGCGTAGGGAACATATCTGGCGCCAACGCAGGTGCTGCGCCTTCAGGGCGTGTGATCTCGACCAAACCAGCCTGGATCAGGCCGTACACAATTCGACGAATTTCCATGTCGTCCATTTTGGTCGCCTTCGCGATCTGGCTGATCTTGTTCTTGGGAGTAATATATGAAACAACGCGCCACTCTTCAACACTCAAATTCACATTTTTTAAATCTGCGCCGGGGCGGTCTGTAAACTTCAGCGCCATCTCCAGGCTGGGAATCTCATCTTGCAATTGCTCCCACTCACGCAACTGGCGCGAGCCTTCAATGATCAGATTCTCCAGATCAAGGCGAACATTGATCTGATCTTCGGGAGGTAATTTATCATTCTCAAAACGGAAGAAACCTTCAACCCACGTGAAAAGCTGACGAATAACCCCCATAAAGTTTTTTTGTAAACTTTGTAAAATATCTTCTTGAGAAAGATATCCAGCATTGATCAATAATAACCCTAATTCTTTATCGTTCACATGCCCTGCGCGCTGCTGAATGGCACGATATTGGCTTACGTTCAGTAATTTCCCACTATGCAAAATAGTTGCTAAACCGCTATTTTCGCGCCCGATCATGGCATGGGCTAACTTCCCATCACGAAAAGCAACCTGGGCAGTTTCATTAGGACCTTCGATAACCAAAGTTCCGGTCTTACTTGCCAGGTTGATCAAATTAAGCAATTGCGTTACTGTGAAATCTCTAAGATTGCCATTTAGAGCCATAAAAATCCTTAGAAGAAGCCAGAAAAGAATAAAGAGGATTATACATCCTAGAAAAGGATGCGTCAAACCAACTCCCTTTCACTCTTGAAAGGTGGAGCATTAACGCTGAGCTTCAACGGATAGAAGGACGCGCTCGATCGCAGGGCCTAAACTTGCTACCGTTAAGCTAAAATCTACTTCCCCCGAAAGCGATTCCCATCTCCGCACACCCACAATAGCATCATCCACATCATAAGCAGTTGCGACCACCCAAATACGAGACGCCTCTCCCTCGATAAGCACCTCCCCGCTAATTTCGGCAGATTTCCCATCCCAGCTGACTTGCGCCAGCACACCTTGCAGCGAAACGGGTAAATAACGCGCCGCTTCATCTTCGATCTCAAAAGCGGTCAACAACTCGGCTTGGGGATGGCTCGTTGCAGGCACATTTTCAAAGTAGGTCAAGGCTGGCAACGCATCCCCGGCCGCAAGATGTTCTACTAATGTAAAAGCAACGTCTTTAGCAAGTAACTCGCCGCTGCCATCCACCAAACGAACTTCGACGGAGATATTCTCTACTGCCTTATTTTCATTATTTTTCACAAGCACAAAACACCACATACCGCCGCTGAGGGTGGCATAACAATTGGGCGGAGAAAGCTCAAGTGCAAGCGGCTCAATTGTGGGCAAAACGTCCGCTGCCTCCACCCCGCTTGGAATAACTAACGCCTGCCCGATCGACATTGCGTAAGGCGAAACATCGGGGTTGGCGTTGACCAAATTGCCCATATCGAGACCAAAATCGAGCGCAATGCTGCCCATCGTATCGCCCGATTTAACGGTATAGATCTGCGGCGTTGGAGTCGGCAATGGGGTTTGGGTCGGGATGGGGGTGGCGGGGAGCGGTGTTACGCTGGCGGTTGGCGTTTGATAGGGCTGCAATGAGCCAGCCAAAGTCGGCGCGCGAGGCGGTTCCACATCCGCTGTAGCACTGCAGGAAACGACTAAAGTTGTTACTACGAGGGCGATGATTAAAAGCAGTCTCCCCCTCCACAAAGAGATTGCTTCGCGAAAAAATGCTCGCAAATTCATGCTAATAACTGGTGAAGTGATCTTGCCATGTGACTTCGTCGGGTAGGCGCATATTTTTCGCCAAAAGTGGATGCTGTTTTTCGATCTCGGCGTACACTTCGCGGGCAACACGTCGGATGGAGAAATGCGCGTTTTTGGCAGCGCGTAATTGAACAAAGTGATAGGCTTCGCGCAGGTTAAAGGAAGCCAGCGCACGGCGATTAAACCCATTGGGGACGAGGTAAGCTGCCACGTGCGGATTGAAGGCAGCGAGTTTTTGATAGGTTTCGGCTGCTGCATCCATTGCCGCCACATACGCGGACTGGAAACCTGCTTCCGTTATCAGACTGGGGATGGCGTAACCGAGATTTACCGTTAAGGCTTGCGGCGTTTGGCTCATGATACGGTGACGCTTGAACTCGAAGTAGGCACCCTGATCCATAACCAGATCGAAGGTATAGCGGCTATATTCGAGTTCGCGCAAGGGGATATCGTGTTTATCGAGGCCGCCGAGCAGTTTTTCGGCGAGTTTTGCGCGCTCTGTTTGCGTGAGTTTTTGGATATGCGCAAGCGCATTCTCGTAAGGCATATCGCCAAAGCGATAGAGGGTTGCGGCGAGGATCTTATTTTCGGTGTTGGGGTCGAAGTCGATGAGAGATGTCAATTTTGTAGGGGCGCCTGGTTGGTCGCTCTTACCGGAAAAATCTTTCTCAGCCTGTTCGAGATATGGCACGGCATCGGCATATTTGACGAGAGTCGGAGTTTCGCCTTGTGCGACGGCTTTGACTCGCTCCCCGATTTGGCGGACTTCTTCAAGGGGGTGCGAGAGCATTTTACGAATGGCACTCTCGAGGACACGCGCATTTGCCGTCATCCCAACATTTGCGATGGAGGCAGCGGGGAGCAGAAAACGACAGGCATCGACATATTTTGAGCGGATGCGGCGATCCCAGAGGGCATCGGTTTCGTTTTCTCGCCGAGGGAATCTTTCCATAACGAGAGCACGTGTGGGCGCGAGCGAATCGGCATAGGTTTTGAAAAGCATCTTGACCGTGCGCTCAAATTCATCCCGCAGAGGATGTCCATCCAACTCGGGCGGAATGACGAAAGCATCCGCATCCCATTTTTGGTAGCGGGTTGATTTCTCAGTGTAGGATGCAAGGCGATTCGACTCGATGCACTCGATCGCCATGCGCGAGATATTTTCAATGGCAATATGCAAAACGGCGTGTTCAGCAACCGAGGCATGTCCATAGCCAACGACCCATTTTTCGTGAAACTCCGCGCTGGATTCGTCGTTGAGTTCGTCGGCAATCTCCTGAAAAGAGAGCGGCGAACGCGAGGTCTTGGCGAACGCGACCGCGATCACTTCGGGAGAGAATTTCTTTGGGGAGAGAAGGTATATTTTTCGTTCGGGCATAGAGTCATCCAATATCAGAAGGAAAAGCAGGGTCAATCCCTTTTGGGAGGAAAGATTGTAGTTTTTTCAAAGCTTGGAAGCCGCCAAAAATCCCCCAGAGCAAGAAGAGGTGGAAGCCAAAACCAAACCAATCTTGAAAGGCAAGGAGCAGGAAACCATCGAGGGTGTAGAAGACCATCCCTGTAATGAATGCCCAGCGGTGTCCTTTCGCTGCGAAATTTCCGAAGATAGCAAAAAGAGCCGATATACCAATGCTCAAGACAACACCAAAGGTGCGGATGATGGCATTATAGTCAGGAATGCCTTCGCCGATGCCCATGGAAATCGCATCCACAACCTGGGTGACGCCCAAGCCTACAACGAAGTTAACGCCGAGATCGAAGACTGCGCCCAGCGAGTTGATTACAGACAGGGCTGCGATCCAGTAGAAATTGCTGGCGCCATTTTTGACTTGTTTTTGCAGATTTGCGAGTGCCATGAGAGCATTCAGTTCTTGCGAGTTAGGGGGAGTTTCATTCATATTGGGGAAGTCCTTTTCGCTAAATTTAAGCCGCCTGTTTTACCAAGCGACTATAGACGAAAACGCTCTGTTCGTCAACAAGGTTTTTGGATATTGGTTATTTTCAGCTACTTTGCTTTTTCTAAGGTTTGTCCCATACCCCTTGTCACGAATACAAGGAGGTTTTATACTGGTCGAAAATTCTTGAAAAATCATATATATCAAGAAATGGGGGAAGCCCATGCACTTAAGAAAACTCCGCAAAGCTCTTCTTATTACCGTACTAATTTTCGCAGAAGTCATTGAGATTTTCAACTAAAGGAAATTGCTGTAAATTGTTTAGCAATGATCTTGGAGAATAATATAAATAATGAAGAAAAAATATACCTTAAACTACTTTCAGTATTTCTTTATACATTTTATTCCTGTTACTTTCGTTTTTTTATTGGGATCCATATATATAACTGCCTATTCAACACTTACAATAATCCAGTTTATCGTGCACAACAAAAAACCAGTGGACGATTTTCTGCTCTATCTCATAGCGCTTATACCATCGTGGAAAGCTGTATTCGATGGATGGAAAGAATTTCGTTTTCCTGTTATTTGGTTGTCAGAAACCGGAATTACCGCTTTAGCCATTGCCATAGTCCCCATAAAAGTACACATTCTTTGGGAGAATGTCTTAGAGAGTGTCTGAAAAGTCAAATTTTAGCTAAAGTTCTTATCATCAATCGGATCATAGCTGCGTAGATGAACGCTTCGCTGGTTTCTGTTAGCCGCTCGTAATCTCTAGCTAGACGA
>Ga0209249_1000725_pt1 | contig 37293 bp, 34 predicted proteins | sample SaaInlV_200m_DNA_4_FD_184653 | JGI IMG/M metagenome (GOLD analysis project Ga0209249, IMG submission 184653) | Marine microbial communities from expanding oxygen minimum zones in the Saanich Inlet - SI037_S3LV_200m_DNA (SPAdes) (version 2) | ecosystem: Environmental > Aquatic > Marine >...
CAACCTGTAAAGCACCTACTGCATTTACTTCTCGCTGTTCCAACGCACGTTGCAATCTAACCTTTTGAGGAAGATGCCAATCAGAACTAAACAAAGCACCTTGGGCAGAATTAGAATCAAACTGATACCTCCAGTCTGAAGTATCAATCTCTAGCAATGGAGTATCTATAATTATTTTCTCGTTAATTGAATCTACAATTGCCTGTTTATTTGTTCCAAGTTGTAATCCCAACCTAAGTTTCAAATCTTGTAAGACAGGATTGTTTACATTAAAGAAGAGTGCGACATATTGAGGCAATGTATATTGCGCAGCTGTAAAGTTCTTTGGGATTATTGGATCACCTTGGTCATTCCTAGGAACCAATCTGACTCCATCCAGATTCCTGATATCCGATAATAATGTCGTATAGTCTGGGAATATACGGAATATTGCTCTTTCTAGATGAAACTCATCTCCAAACATTCTTGGGAACCTTTCTAGTGTTACCTCTGTAGATAGTTCTGTTTGAACCATTCCTTTAAATTTATAAGGGCCTGCTCCTATTGGATTAAATCCAAAATCTAAGGCTTGATCTAGTTTAGATATTGGGACTCCTTCAAAAGCTCCATCTGGCAATAAGCCGATAGTTAAGTTACTTGCAAAGAATCTATAAGGTTCGACTAAAGAGAATCTAACTTTTCTGTCACTCAATTTATCTATTTCTACTCCCAAGAAGTTTTGCCTTAAAAGTGAGTTAGAAAAATCTTCATCTTGAATAGTAGTAAATGTATAGATAACATCATCAGCTGTAACTGGGTGAGGGGACTCTAACGTAGAATCATGCCAATATAGATTTTCCAGTAACTCTATTGTGAATATTTTCTTATTATCACTTACTGTTAAAGTCGCTAGATCATCCTCAATTTTACCAGTAGATGGATTATATTTTTGCAATCCAGAGAAAACTAGAGAAACAATGTCTCTGTTAACATCATTCTTTACGGTAAACCAAGGCATTAGCGGCTGCAGTTGCCCTACAGAGCCCTCAATATATGTTCCACCTTCTGCCGGTACCAATATTGTGTTTTGTACGTAGAACTTCCTAAGCAAAATTAAACCACTTAAAAAAAAGAGTAATAATAAAGCAGGAAGTATGTAGCGCGACAATGAATAGGTTCTCGGCATGCTAAAAAGGGTTAATGTAGATCAATACAAGTTTTAATTAGCCGACGTACCATTGAAGAACACTCAAGCTGAAGAAAGAAATACTCAATACAATGGTTAGATTGTAAATGAGCTTTTCTGCTCCTCTGCGTTGAATTACTGCTAGTTCTCCACTACCTCCAAAAGTTGCAGATAGTCCAGATGCTCTGTGCTGAACAACAATGCATCCGATAAGAAGAATAGAAACTATGATTTGGATTACTGTAATCATTAAAGAGATTGTACAGAATTAGTTTATAAAGAACGAGAAAAAAAGAGATGAAAGGAGATTAAAAGAAAAACTTCAAATAAAGGGAATAAATAGTTAGAATAATTACAATATTCCATACTACTTATGAATTTTGTAATTAATCCAAAAGTATTTGAAAACTTCCCCGATCTATCTGTAGGTGTAATTATTGCTACAGATATAGATAACTCTTGTAAATCTCCAGAAATTGAAGAAATGCTCCGAAATGAAGAAGAATCAATAACAAAAAGACTAGATATTGATTCCTATAGAGATAATCCAAAACTATCAGCACTGCAAGAAGTGCACAGATCTTTTGGCAATAATCCAAATAAGTTCCCACCATCAATCCAGGGACTTGTTAAAAGAATATTAAAGGGCGGATCACTGCCGATTATTAATCCTATTGTTGATCTGTATAACATAATTTCATTGCGACACCTCGTATGTGCTGGCGCAGAAGATTTTGATACTTGCTCAGGTGACATACAATTGGACTATGCGAATGGAACAGAATCATTCATTCCATTAGGAGAAAATGTCGAAGATCCTCCAAAAGAAGGAGAGCTAGTTTACAAAGATGATATTGGAGTAATTTGTCGTAAGTTAAATTGGAGAGAAGGGGATCGAACAAAGATCACTGATGGAACAAAAAATGCTCTTATTGTCCTAGAAGGGTTCTCACCTTTTGCCAAAGAAGACTTAGAACAAGCTTTGAATGAATTATCTGAATATTTGATTAAATATTGTAATGCAGAGACCAGCATAAAAATTCTGACTAAGGAAATTCTAGAATGTTCTGTTAAATAGGAGATTTTAACTAATTTATAGGATCATTCACAATTATCTTTTTGAATACTGCAATATAACAATTCCTTCTGCGGAAGAGAATGTATCTAAATGTAGTTTGATTGTTGGATTGTCTTTTAGGAATAATGGCCTGCCACTACCTAAAATAATAGGGATAACCCCAATAACAAATTCATCAACTATATCCTCTTTCAAGAAAGGGTCTGTCAGACCAGCCCCGCCCCATAACCAGATATCCTTGCCTTCGTCTTCTCTTATTTCGAGTATCTTACTGCAAATATCTCCATTAATACGTTCAACATTATCTTTAGTGTTTTTGAGTTCCTTAGATGATGCGACATAGATTTTTTTATCTTTGAATACATCCAATGATTCCGCTGGGCAATCTAGATATGCATTCTTGCCCATTACAATTGTATCTACTGAATCTACAAATTCAGGGAAATCAAATTGATTTTCAGTATTTGTTTTATTGTCTCCATCTCCAATTATCCAAGCAAATCCTCCATCTTCATCAGCAATAAAGCCATCTATACTGATTGCCAAATTAAGGATTATTTTTCTTTTCATTGGTATTGGAGGGAAATATAGATGGAAGAGTTTTAAATGGGCTAACAATATATTAATGCTATTTCCATTCTCCATTAATAAGATTCTCTTTCTTTTCTTGTGTCCATTTCTTAATTTGTATTTCCCTTTTCCTTGCATCAGATTTTTCAATAAATGGATCTGAAGTATACAAAAGCTCAAACGGGCCTTGATTTATTGCAAATCTAGAGCCATTACCAGAATTATGCTTGATAATTCTTTTTTGTGGATCAGTAGTTATGCCAACATAATATCTATTGGTTCGAGACTTTGCTATATATACATACCAAGACATAGCGTTTTAGTATACATAAAAAGGTCCTTCGATTCAGCGCTACGCGCTTCACTCAGGATCATTCGAGTCTTTATGAAAGAGAATGGTTTACCATCCTTCGACAAGCTCAGGATAAATGAGCAAAAAAATAGAGTCGAAATGGTTAACCATGAGCGAGGCACAAAGTGCCGAGTCGAATGGTGGGCGGCATAGGAATCGAACCTATGACCTTCCGGGTGTAAACCGGACGCTCTAAACCAACTGAGCTAGCCGCCCTAAAATGCGATACGGGTTATTAAAGGATCAAGTGCTGCTGCTTCCTGCCGACCGAAGATTCCGCGTCTTATCCACCGAAGACCCGAAGGGCGAAGGTGGAAGCGGAACGTAGGTGGGAGCTAGCCGCCCTCAAGCGAAGGTATTTAATCAAATTTTAGGCAAAACTCCAAGTAAATTACTTAAAGCTTTCAATATTAGTCTAATATACTTGACATGAGTTTGATAAGTTATTATAGTACTCTCCAATTTATTACCATACTTTTTCAGATGGATCGCTTAATAAACCGCCTAAAAACAGTATCAGCATTACTAATCGTATCTGCAGTAATAACAGTTATGCACAGCGCAACTGTGTCTGTTCCAGCATATAGCGTAAATGCAGCATCCACAGAATGTGCAGATGGTATAGACAATGATTTCGACGGACTTATAGATTATCCTCAAGACTCTGAGTGTCTTTCTTTACATGACAATTCAGAAGGCCCTACTGGTCGTGGATTATTTATTGAAGTATATGACGGTCTAGATACAGTAAAACAATCAGGAAATATTACGTATACTATTAAGCTCCAGAACGAACGAATTAAGCAGAGAGAAATTGATGTTAGATTGTTTATTCCTCATCAAACAAATTATCTATCTGCAAGTAATGGAGGGTACAGAGATGGAGACTATGTTATATGGAGAAACGTAACAGTCTATTCAGGTAGAGAAAGAGAGCTATATGTGAATGTCTCTGTAAAACCAAGAACACCAATTGATCTACTAGTTGTTGCAGAAGTTGTTTCTGAAGGACAGAAAGTATTTGATACAACTAGAGTTGTAGAAGGGAAGGCACAACAAAACCTACATCCAGTTAAGCTTTCTGTTAGTGATGGCAGAGCGTATGCAGAACCAAGAGAAAAACTAACTTATAAAATAGTTGTAGACAACAGTGCAGGAGAGACAAAGGAATACAGACTACAAGCTACTGTGCCTTCTCACTTAGAATATAATAGTGCTAGTGGTAACCCAGAAAAGAAATCAAAAAACGTTACATGGCCAGAAACAACTATAAGTGCAGGAGACATGCATGAATATATCCTAACAGCAACAGTAGATAGAGACGTTCAGGATGGAATCCCAGTACAGTTGCGTGTTTCTACAGCAGAAGGATTTGCAAGTGATACAACAAGTATAAACAAGGGTCTGCTAGACACTGCATTTAATGTTCACGTAACAGACGGTTACTCAACAATTACCAGTGAAAATATTGTTACTTATAAGATATTTGTTAAAAACAGAACATCTAAATTAGCAACAGAAGTAGATGTAAACAACGCACTTCCAAGCTATACAGAATTTGTTTCTGCATCAGAAGGAGGATATTGGACAGGTACAAATATTAGATGGCAGGGACTAACAATTAGTCCAAATGGAGAAAGAACACTAACTGTCAGTGCAAGGATAAGAAAAGATGCACCTCTTGGAGAAGTTCTAAAAAACAGAGTAGAGGTAAGAGGTAATACCGCAGTTGACTCAACTAGAGTTCACACTGAGTCACTTGTATCTTCAGATAACCAATTAATCTCAACTTCTTCTAGAATTGTTCTAAGGAAGATTGCAGATAGTAGCGAGGTACAGCCAGGTGAATCACTTGGATACACAATCTATTTAAAGAACAACACCAAGCAAACGTTCAAAAACGTATTAGTAAGAGACAAAATGGATACTAGATACATGAGAGTACTAGGATCTACCTATGGAAATATGGAAGGTGATCAACTTGTATGGAACATTCCATCACTAAGCCCAGGGGAAGAATGGAAAGTTAGATATACCGTTCAAGTTTCATCCCGTGTTCCACATGGAATAATTATGAACAATGTTGTTTCTGTAAGCGGAGAGGGTCTAGAAACATTCTCTTTAACAGAGAGAGTCCAAACAGGAAGTACAGGAGTAATGACAAGCTTGCCTCCTACAGGAGCAGGATTCGGTGAAATATTCGTAAGCATTACAGGGCTACTAGGAATTGCAGTTACAGCAATGCAAAAGAAGCTATACCTTCTATCCTAAAAGGATTAACAAACGCTTATTGAATAGCAGAGAAGATATCTCTCATTAGATCTACAATAGTAGAAAAGTCTAATTCAAAAGGAATATCTAATAAATTTGCTATAAAACGAACTAAGAAATAAGCGATAAAGGATACAAACAAACCGATTATTGCGAATCGTATAGTTTGTACTGATTTCTTTATCTTCTCCTCATTTCCTGCAGAAAGAATGAAGGATATTCCGCCAAATATGATGTAAACAAGCGATAGGATGGTTGCAGCGATGAGTCCTAGGGCTACAAATGTACCAACCATTTCTACAATGCTTGCATTTTCTAGCATTTCTCTAAGCATAAATATGAGGGGAATGGATCAAACTTGAGAAGGTTCTTCTACCTTTAAATTCACGCGTTTAGCTGAATCACTTCCTATTACTCTTAACAGTGTACGCAGAGCCTTGATGGTTTGTCCACCTTTACCGATCAGCTTACCCATATCTGCGTCAGCTACTTTTATAGTATGCAAGATTCCTAGATCATCTTCTCTAGATTCTAGAGAGACACTATCTGGTTCTTCTACTAAGTTACCTAGAACATATTTAAGAAACTCCTCACCTGGGAGCTGTGCATCATTATTTGTAGATGTATCGTCCATGTCAGTGCGGGGGGAAGTGAGACGATTAAGTTTATTATGCGATTTTAAGCTTCGGTTTCTTTCTTTTCTTCCTCAGCTGGAGCTTCTTCTACTTTTTCTTCAGCCACTGGCTCTTCTTTTACTTCTTCTACTGGAGCTTCTTCAACCTTTTCCTCGGCTGCTGGCTCTTCCTTAACTTCTTCTTTTGGCTCTTCTTCTGTTTTTACCTCCTCAGCTGGAGTTTCCTCTGCAGGAACCTCTTCCTTCTTTTCTTCTTTTGGTTCTTCTGCAGGAGCTTCTTCTACTTTTTCTTCAACAACTGGCTCTTCTTTAACTTCCTCCTTTGGCTCTTCTGCAATTGGTGCTGGAGCTGGTGCCTCTTCTGGCTTCTCTTCTGGTTCCTTTTTAGGTTTCTTCTTAGTATATGTATCAATGTATTTCTCTAAACCTTTCATACCAGCGTTATTAAGCAAACGAGCTGCTGTATTGCTAGGTGTAGCACCATTTGAAATCCAATTAGCTACTCTGTCTTCTTTATATTCAAAAACAGATGGATCTCTGGTTGGTAGGTAATGACCAAGTAATTCAATAAACTTTCCTTTTACAGGGTTGGATTTCTCTGCAACTACCAATCTGTATGATGGGCTGTTCCTTTTGCCGGTTCTCTGAAGTCGAATTACAAGCATAAAATTATGAACTCTTTAATTACAAAAGTGCAAAAGAGCTCGCAAAGTCTACCAATCAGGCGAAACTGTGCAAGTGGAAATGCGTATTTTTTAGTAATTTCTTGAAATTGCATCAAGATCTTACTATACGAATATCCTCAATATGTATGTCTGGCATGGATGATTTCAAATATATTTTAAGTTCAGCTAAATTGTCTCTGCACTCCTGAGATGCACAGGAATGCTCTGAAACTATAGAAACAATGCCATTGTTAAATGAAACAACTTTTAAATATAGAGCAATATCTTGATGATTATCCGAAAACCATTCTTGAACTGTCCAACAAACATGAGCAGCCTGAGCATGTTTATGGAGTCCGCGCTTATTTAGGACTTTCGGCATTAATGATCGTATATGTTCCATAGTTTGAGTTTATTGTACTTGGTTTGCTTGTAACAATATAGATTGAGTCTCTAATGCGACGTCTTTCCACAATCTATTAGATGGTTCTACAAAATCGGGAGCTACAAAGTTTTTAAAGGCTTCAGCAAAAGCAGCAATATTTGGTTCTACCAATAAAACACCTGGCGCACCAAGTTCCTTTATTGCAGTTGAATTGCTTGCAATAACAGGACATCCGCAAGATCTAGCCTCTAATATTGGCAAACAAAAACCTTCATACAAAGATGCAGTAACAAATGCTCTAGCTTGCGAATATATATGTGGTAAATCTGAATCTGCAACATTCTTTATCTTCTTCACCTCAGCAGGGGATTTAAGTTTTTCTGCCTCTGGGCCAGATAATATTAAAACTAATTCAGTATCTTTAATTTTCGCATCAGCAAAAGCCTGAATTAGAGTATTAACATTCTTATGCTCCTTTGCATTACCTATATACATAAAGAATGGTTTGTCTATCCCGTATTTTTTTAATATTGATTTAGAATCTTCTTCACTTTGTTTTTTAAATATAGGATTAACAGCCTCTGAAACTACAGTAGTTTTTTTAAATGCTTCAGATCCATATGCTTTTTCTATCTCGTCTGCAGTGTACTTGCTAACTGCAATTAAGGACTTTGATTTTCTTACAGTGGATAAAAGCAACTTTTTATATGCCAACCTTTTAATTAATGAAGACTGATTGGGATAAGAATGCAAAATCAAATCATGAACAGTTGCCACAAAAGGGACTGGGCAATTAAGTGGAACATTGAAATGCGGAACAAATAAGAGATCCAGGTTTTGTTTTTTTATAATCCTAGGGAACTTGATTTGCTCAGACAGCGAATAATGTGGAATATTTGTAGTTACGATATTAGAAATAAATTCTGATTTGGGTATCCAATCAATAGATTCATTTACAAATAACGTCCATTTAACGCCAGAATCTAGCAAGACTAGCTCACTTACTATCTCTCGCGTGTATCTTCCAAGACCAGTTGGCGAAGAAGCAAGCCTACAATCTATACCAATATTTACCATAACTCTGGCACTATACTCGTATGAGAATACAAGATGCACTTAACAAAGGAGAAATTCCTCGCAGTGAAATAGAGATTTTACTTTCTTCTATTCTAAAAAAAGATAAAACGTGGGTAATTGCGCATAATGATTCTGATTTAAACGAACAAGAGATGAATCAGTTAGATATGTATATAAATAGAAGAAAAGATAATGAACCAATTGCATACATAACAGGAGAGAAAGAATTTTATGAGAGGCCCTTTATTGTTACGAACGATGTTTTAGTCCCAAGACCATCTACGGAATATCTGATAGAAGCAACAATGAAATTTATAAATAATAAAGAAAGTAAAACAATAGATGCAGATACAGACATAGTTATTTGGAGCAAAAGATATTCAGATACTGTTCCAACCACGATTGTTGATATTGGAACTGGGAGTGGATGCATTGCAATTACTCTGGCCTATGAATTCCCAAAATTGAATATAATTGCGACTGACATAAGTAAAAACGCTTTAAGGTGTGCTGAACAAAATATAAAAAAACATAATATGGAATCTAGAATAAAATTGAGAGAAGGGGATGGGATAAGTGCAGTATCTGGCTTAACAGAGCCGTTTGTATTAGTATCTAATCCACCATACATCCCAAAGAATGAGGAAGTCCAAATAGATGTATCTTCATACGAACCACACATTGCTTTGTTTAGCGGTAGTGATGGTGGTGATTTAATTAAAGAATTAATTTATGAATCAAATAAAAATCCATACTGCGTAGGATTTTGTATGGAGTGTAGAACTGATCATGTTACAATTTAGACATGATTAATCTAATATCAAATTTAGGACAAGTAACAGCTGTTATCGGATCACAATGGGGAGACGAAGGGAAAGGAAAAGCAACGGATATACTCGCGGAGCAATTTGATATAATTGCAAGAGCATGCGGAGGAGCAAACGCTGGTCATACCATTGTTGTAAATGATGAAAAACATGTATTCCATTTGCTTCCATCTGGATGCATGCATGATAAGAAAATAATTTTCCTAGGATCAGGAATGGTAATTCATCTACCTACACTTCTAGAAGAGATAGATAGATTAAACAAAATTGGAATTGATATTGTACCAAGATTATATATCGCTAATTCAGCACATATTCTACTCGATTTTCATAAAACAATAGACGGAGCATTAGAAGAGCAAAGATCAAAGAAGAAGGAAGGAGTAATTGGAACAACAAAGAGGGGAATAGGACCTGCCTACATGGATAAAGCAGAAAGAGTAGGGCTAAGAGCTGAAGGCTTAAAGAGCTCCGAAGCTACTTTGAAAGAATATATTGCTGAAAGAGCAGAAGTAGTAGAGAAAAGATATGGAATTAAAGTAGATAGAAAACTAGAAGTAAAAAACTTAATAGAAGCAAAGAAACTATTAGGATCCAGAGTAGTAGATAATGGACCAATGTTTTTAAATGAAAGTTTAGAGAAAAAGAAAAATATTTTAGTAGAAGGAGCACAGGCAACACTTTTAGATACAGACCATGGAACATATCCATTTGTAACAAGCAGCTCAACTACATTGGCTGGAGCGTTGCAGGGACTAGGACTTGCTCCAAGCTCTTGCACAACTTGCGTTGGAATAGCCAAGGCATATTGCACACGTGTTGGTTCAGGGTTCTTTCCTACAGAAGCAGAAGGAGAAACAGCAGAAAGACTACGAACAAAAGGTGGAGAATTTGGCGCAACTACAGGTAGACCAAGAAGATGTGGATGGTTAGACCTAAGAGACCTTCAATTTGGTGCAAAGCTGAATGGAATAACTCACTGGAATATAACCAAGATCGATGTACTAGACGACGAAGAAATGATTCCTGTAGCAATAAATGAAATAGATGGGAAAATTAAATATAAGGAACTAGAAGGATGGCAATCATCAACAGAGAATTTAAGTAACTACGATGATATGCCAGAAAAGGCAAAAGCATATATCGAGTTTATTGAAGAGGTAACAAAAGTTCCCGTAGCCTTAATTGGAACAGGACAAGGTAGAAGCGATATAATTATTAGATAATATTTCTATTATAATTGTTCTCCCCATTTAAGTTTTTGACGCAATGTACCAAAGAATGTGTCTTGTTTTCTTCGTAAAAACTGAACTGTATCATTACAGCCACAAACCAAAACATGGTCGCCATGCTTAAGTGAAACATATTCCTGACCGTCTATTGTTAGTATTACCTCTGTGTCTCTAAATTTATTCTGTTTTGTTGCTACTTCTATATTTACCTTAGAAGAACTAGAAATAAGTATTGGTTTTTGGCTAAAGCTATGAGGATTAATAGGTGTGAGGATAATTGCATCTAGTTTAGGATGAACAATTGGACCACCTGCAGCCAATGAATATGCAGTAGAACCAGTAGGAGTAGAGACAATTAGTCCATCTGCATGAAATGTTGTTAGCTCTTCATCATTAACAGTTGTATGTAAATCTACAAGTCTTGCTATTGTACCCTGTGCAATTACTGCATCATTTAGTGCATATCCACTAAATAATTTTTTCTTACCTCTGAAAGCAGAAATATCTAAAATTCCTCTTTCTTCGACTTTTCCATTTCCATTTAAAATATCTGGAAGTAATTCATCCAGCTCATCTAGTTCCAATTCACTCAAAAAACCTACAGTTCCTTTATTGATTGTTAAAATTGGAACATTAAAACAATGAAATTCTCTTACAGCTCTTAAAACAGTTCCATCTCCACCTACAACTATCAATAGATCAATATCATTCTCATTTGTAAAAGGCTTCAGTGAACCAAGCTCTGTAGGATCTTTGATCCTTGTTGGGTCAATTAATACTGCTACTCCAAGTTCATCTAAAATAGACAAGATGTGCTTTACGGCTTCACTTTTATATTCAAGCCCAGATTTAGCGGTAATACCAACACGCTTGTACTTATCCATAACCTAAGTATAACTCGTTTTTAAAAAAAATAGGAAAAACAATGCTTATTTACCAAGGTATTTTATCGGTTGATTTTATAAACTCATCAACAGTACGCTTCCATGAAAAATTGGATGCTTGCTCTGGTCCATCTTCTCTTAATTTTTTCCTGATTTTATCTTTAGTAAGAATATCAACTAAGCCTCTTAGTATATCTTCAACGATTTCTGGATGAACATGAACTGCACATTTATCTGTAACTTCATACAAACTACCTCTATTTGAAGTTAGAACAGGGATACCACGCTGCAAGGCATCTAAGATTTGCATACCAAATCCTTCATAAAGTGAAGGCAGAGCTAATACATCGCATGTATTAAGCAATCTCTCATAATCATCATTAGGTACAAAATCAAGCCAAGAAACACCATCCGTCTCATTAATTAAATCAATTATATCTTGATCATGCCAACCACTAGCCCCAATAAGTAGTAGCTTATATTTTTCTTTTAAGTCATTTGGTAAAAGTCTATATGCAAGTATTAGATTTTTTTGGTTCTTTCGGGGAGACAGTGTTGCAGGGCAAAGAATTGTTTTACCATCTGGCTGATTAAGTGGTGCGCTAGATTTAAAAGGTCCTGCATAAATAACTACAACAGATTCCTTTGATAAGAATGGATATCTACTTAATAAGTCATTCTTTGTACTTTGGCTGACAGCCAAAACAATTCTAGAACTTCTAAGACAATGCCTTAGGGTTAATCGTTCTATTAGAGTTGCCTTTAATTGATGAGGATCTCCTCTAAATGCAATTAAATCATGAATTACACATGTACTATGGATATTTTGAGGTAGAAGACCTGGAACCAAGAAGCTTGTAGGACTTATATACATATTGATATCTCTATTTCTCCTAATATAATGTGCAGCTCTAAAATGCCAAGAGATTCCTGAGGGGAACAAAACAACATTCTTTGCTCTAGATAAAAAATGCTCTGGTGGGGGAGTATTACTGAGCAATGTTATATCAACATCTCTAGACAACAATTCATCTACAAATCCATAAACCCACTGACCTTTGCCAGTACGCTTGGATCTGCATGCCTCTCTAATATCAATCGCAAAATGCATGCTGTCAGTCTAGATGTACGAATAGAAGAATGCTATGCTCAAGTTCATGATTAGAAAATCTATTAAAAATATGGCTGCACTAGATATGGAAGAGCAAATACTAAATTTGGGATCATTCATATCAGTGGTAAGCGTTTTTTTACCTTGGGTAGGGGGAGAATGGCTAGGAGGAGAAACCGTTACTTACTCTGGTTTTAAGTTTTATACAGGATATTTAGGAATTACTATTTTCCTGCTTCAAGCCTTTGTTTTATTGTTATTTGTAGTGCCTATTAGTGGTGGGCCTCAGTTATTACGAAAGTCCAAAAAAGATATTGTAAGACTAATAATTACATGCCAAGCAACAATCCTATCTATTGCTGCTCTGTCTGTAATAACTAGGGCAACTCTAGAGTTCACAAGAATGCAGATTAGATTTGGAATTTACCTAACAATTATTGGCTGTTTAGTGTCTAGCCTGTATTCCTACCTTCGGTTCCAAGACCATAGAAAAAAAGATGTAAGAGAAATGTTCCACTATCCAGATACAAAAGATAACAATATAAAAAATGAAAGTGTAGAGATTATGAATCATCCCCCTCAATCCGAACCAGAAAAGCATTCAATACATTCCCAATCCATTTAAATGAGTGATACGTACAAAGATACAGATTTCGTTTATGTTGATGCAGAAAAGAGATGCGTAATTTCGTTAGTTGAATTTGATAAAAACGGTAATCCAATTCCAAAAGAAAAAGAAATTGTAGCTACACCTAAAAATCCAAAAGCAATCAAAAGGAAAGGGGCAAGAAAATACTACTACCCATGGGGGAGCTATAAAACAATGAAGAGAATCTATAAACTAGAAGGAAAAGAAAGAGAAAGTGAGAACTACAAAACATTAGACGACGCATTGGAATTGTCCTCTAAAGAAGTATTCTGGAATTAAGAGATACCTACTTAAGCAAAGATTCTACTCTTTTAACTTCATTTGAAGACCCAGCAATAAATGGAGTTCTTTGATGCAATTCCTCAATTTTAATATCTAGAACACTGTTTTCTCCATTAGATGTTAAGCCACCAGCTTGCTCTATCAAATAGGCGAATGGGCCACATTCAAATACTAATCTAAGTTTGCCATTTGGATATTTTTCTCCGCCACCAACGTTTGCGAAAACACCCTGACCCTTTGCAAAAATGTGGTGAATATCTGCAACCATGCAACCAGAGTATCTGAGTGTAAGCTCATCATTTAGCCAGCCCATCATTACATCTTTATATTTTTCATTTTCTGTAATTGCTCGCAAGTTTCCTGGGCTATAATTTTTTGCATCATCACCTATCCCAATATATTCCTGCAAAAGTACATACTCACCAACATCGTTTAATAGGAATTGATGAACACCATCGCCGGTAGAGTAGAGAAGTAATGTTCTTGGGCCATATAGAATGTACAAAGAAGCAACCTGCTCTCGTGGTGTTTTGCCCATAAAATCTCCTTCATAAATTCCAACAATTGTTCCAATAGATAGGTTAGCGTTTACCAAAGAAGAACCATCCAAAGGATCAAATACGACAGAATATGGAGCATTGGCCTTTAACTCTATTATTTCTCCTTGTTCCTCTGAGGCATAAGACCTAGTTAATTCGCTCTCACATAAATGGTGCCTGAGTATGTCATCACTTAATACATCTAGTGCCAATTGATTTTCGCCTGAGGAATTAATTGAAGATGAACTAATGCCGTGTAAACCAGCTTCTGTGGTTTGCATTGCATAACTTATGTATTTTGCTGCTCTGGAAATATCAATAATTATATGCCTTAGGTCATCAGGACATTTAGCTTTATGAAACAAGTGATAATTTAGGGAGTCTTTATCTGGAGCTGTGCAATCTAACATCAATGATGGGGGAGGAGATCAAAGCATCGAAGCAATTCTAATTGTCATCTCAGTTACTCTCATAGCGTATCCCCATTCATTGTCATACCAACTCAAGATTTGTAACGCTGTACCATCTATAACCTTTGTAAATTCTTCATCCACAATAGATGAATTAGGATTTGTCATGTAATCGATAGATACAAGAGGTTCTGCAGAAACATTAAGTATTCCTTTCATTCTTTCAGATGAAGCTGCTTGATGCATTTTTTCTATAACTTCTTCTCTGGTTGTTGGTTTGTTGACTGTAAACGCCATATAGGAACAACTAACAGTTGGAACTGGTACACGAAAAGCCATTCCATCCATTTTTCCTTTCAAATGAGGGAAGATGTCACCACAAGCTTTTACTGCTCCTGTCTTTGTAGGAATCATAGAAAGAGTGGCTGCACGAGCTTTTCTAAGATCACTTCCAGATGCTTTGTTGTCTAACAACTTTTGTGTCGCTGTATATGCATGAACTGAGTTTACAAGTAGGTGCTCTATTTTAAAGTTATCATCAATAATCTTCATCACTGGAGCAATACAATTAGTAGTACATGAGGCGTTAGAAACAATTTCTAGGTCAGCAGTGATCCCCTCATCATTTACACCTAAAACAAATGTAGGTGTGTCGTCCTTCATTGGAGCAGTTACTATTACTCTTTTTGCTCCAGCATCTATGTGTGCCTTTGCAGAATCATAAGTAGTAAAATGTCCAGTTGATTCAACTACAATATCTACACCTAGTTCTTTCCAAGGACACTTGGAAGGATCTTTTTCTTTTACAACTCGAACGTTGCTTCCATTCACAGAAATTGTATTGTCATCAACTACATGAATATCTTCATCAATTGCTCCATGAAGAGAATCATACTTAAGAAGATAAGCACGCATTTCTGCTGTAGATGAAGCATTTATTCCAACAACTTTTACTTCATCTGAAAAACGTTCCAAGAACTGTCTGTGAACATTTCTACCGATTCGACCGTATCCATTAATTGCGACTTGTATCATGTATATATACTACGGAAGAAAAAAATGTCTGCAACCATCTTTTTTAAATTAACTTTTTTCCTTAAATCTAGCCAAATAAACCAATCAATACACCAATGAATGCAAAGAATGATCCTGTAATCCAAAGCCTCATGGTAACTTTGCTTTCCCCCCAATCAAGTGCTTCAAAATGATGATGGATTGGAGCTGCTTTAAATACCTTTTTACCACCACGAAGTTTTTTGCTTGTTAACTGAATTATTACAGAAAGCATTTCGATCATAAATACAAACCCAATAAATGGCAGCACCAATATCGTATCTGTCATTAATGCAATTACACCAAGTGTACCCCCAAGAGCCAAGGAACCTGTATCACCCATAAAAAACAAAGCAGGCGGGACATTGTTCCACAAAAATGCTGCAATGGCACCAACTGTTACAACACAAAATCCAGCAAGAACATACATTCCATTATAATATGCGAGTAACGAAAAAGAACCGAAAGCTAATACCAATAACCCCCCAGCTAAACCATCTAGGCCATCTGTAACATTTACCGCATTAGCTGTACCTACTAATATGAACATGAAGGTTGGGATGTACCAAATTCCAAGTTCTATATCGCCCCAGAATGGAACATGGATTTGATCGTATCCAAGTTTCACATAAAACCAATATGCTCCAATTAAACTAATTACTAGTAAAGTTGTTATTTTTGGAAGTACATCCAAACCTTTCTTTTTACCCATTCCCATAATATTAAAATAATCATCCACTAGCCCCAGTAATCCCAATGAAACTAACGTAAATAGTGGCAAATAAACCTCCCTTCTTTGCAGAAGTGAGAAATCTACAACTCCAGCGTATGAAAGAACTCTAGATAAAACAATAGTAAATAAGATTGATCCCCAAATTAAAAGACCGCCCATTGTTGGTGTTCCAAATTTGTCCTTATGATATTTCCTAAAAATTGTTGCCTCTCTACCATCAACTGTTTCTACTCTGAGTTGTTTGCCTAAACGATTCTTCTTTAAGAATCTTAAAAACCAAGGAGTCATGCTCACGCCAAATACAAACGCGAAAAAGGCATAACCTAAAAGAGATAAGAATGAGAGTTGAGGATAAAGTGGGATTAGCATAAAAACAGAATAGCACATTAACCATGCACCTTATCAATATCATAAAATCTCATTTGTTCTTTTTTAAAGAGAAGTTCAACTCTACCTGTAGGACCGTTTCTATGCTTTCTTATATAGATGTCTGTTACACCAGGTCTGTCACTGTCCTCCTCGTAATAATCTTCTCTGTACATCATTAATACCAAATCAGCATCTTGCTCAATAGAACCAGATTCACGAAGGTCAGAAAGTTGAGGAATATTTCCTGGCCTGTTTTCTACAGCCCTAGATAACTGAGAAAGTGCAATGATTGGAACATGAATTTCTCTACCAAGTTGCTTAAGTGATCTAGAGATTTCAGAAATCTCTTGAACCCTATTACCAGCGTAATGAGGATTACCTGTACTCATTAACTGAATATAATCCACTATCAATAGGTCTAGCCCATGCTCCATTTGGAGCCTGCGTGCCTTGGCACGTAACTCTGGAAGAGAAGAGGCAACAGAATCATCTATAAATATGTTTGCTTTATTAAGTTCATCCATAATTGGACCCATATTTTGAAAATCTGTGTCATCTAATTTTCCTTTTTGGAGCTTCCAAGAATCAACACCAAGCATAGATGCAAACAAGCGATCTACGAGCTGTTCTTTACTCATTTCGAGTGAGAATATACCGATACTCTTACCGTGCTTTATAGCGGCGTTCTGGGCTAAATTTAAGGCAAGACTTGTCTTACCCATACTGGGTCTAGCTGCAATGATAATTAAATCACTAGGCTGGAAACCAGATATCTTATTATCAAAAGTAGTGAATCCTGTAGGAACACCTTTTACAGCGTCGCTATCATCAGATTCATGCATTTCTGCGAACTTTTCATACCTTTCCTGCAGAACGTCTCTGATATGAATAAATTTTTCTTTTAAGAATGTATTAGATATTTGAAAAACTTTCTTCTCAACTTTTTCTAGTAACTCTGGAATAGATTTATCCGTTTCAAATCCTAAACCCTTTATTTGTTCACCCGCCTCTATAATTCTTCTGTGGATTGACTTTGTTTTTACGATTTGTCCGTATTGATAAACATGAGATGAGGTTGGAACCTCAGCAGCAATTTCTGCTAGAAAAGCACTACCACCTACATCTTGGATTTTTTCATCATTGGCTAACCTGGCAGTTACAGTAACAAAATCAATTGGTTCATGATTTTGATGTAAGTCTGAAATTGCAGAATATATCCTTCTGTATGTTGGATCATAAAAATCTTCTACTCTTAAAAAATCAGATACTTTAATAATCGCATCTGGATCTAGCAATAGTGCTCCCAAAACTGTTCTTTCTGCCTCACTTGAATGAGGTTGTGTCTGGATACTTTCAGCTATTGGAGATTTAGATATTGCTGGGTTTGTCATAAGGACAAGCAGTATGAGATAGAGGACTATGTAAGTACAACTAGTAGAACTATGCAATAATTAATTGTATTATCCTATAAGTTGAAAGAACCTTTAAAACTCATAAAATGGCTCTTTCAAGCCATCCCATTGTGGAAAAATATTTATTGAATGTTAAACTAATGTGGAAAACATGTTGAATACAAGCTAATTTTTTATTGGAACATATAAAAAAAGCTGCCTCAATTGTTTAATTTGAGACAGCTATTTCTAAAAAATTATATCTGAGCTTCTTTTCTAATTTCCTTTTCAATCTTTTGTGCGATTTTCTTATTCTCTATTAAGAATAGTCTTGCTTGTTCTCTGCCTTGTCCAATTGTATCTTCACCATATCTGTAATAGGCACCAGATCTCTGCAATGTTCCATACTTAACACCTAGATCTATTAGATCGCCCTCTTTGCTTATACCTTTAGCATAAAGAATATCGAATTCCGCTTTGCGAAATGGGGGAGCAACCTTATTTTTTACAACTTTAACTCTAGTTCTATTACCAACAATATCTTGATCCTTATTACCATCCGCACTTGATGTCTTTTCTAGAATCTTATCTATCCTACGAACATCTAAACGGAGTGAGGAATAAAACTTAAGTGCGTTTCCTCCTGTAGTTGTTTCTGGGTTACCAAACATAACTCCTATTTTCATTCGGATCTGATTAATGAATATAACAGTACAATTTGCCTTACTAACTACAGAAGTTAGTTTCCTTAAAGCCTGGCTCATTAGTCTAGCTTGCAAACCCATATGACTATCTCCCATCATTCCATCTATCTCTGCTTGTGGAGTTAGTGCAGCAACTGAATCAACAACTATTACATCTATAGCTCCGCTACGAACTAAAGTTTCAGTTATTTCTAATGCCTGTTCTCCATTATCTGGTTGAGAAACCAAAAGCTCATCAATATCTACTCCAATCTTTTTTGCATATTGAATATCTAGTGCATGCTCTGCATCTATAAACGCAACTCTTCCTCCCTTCTTCTGATTCTCTGCAATTGCATGAAGAGCTAGTGTTGTTTTTCCAGAACTTTCTGGGCCAAAGATTTCAATAATACGACCTTCTGGAATTCCTCCACCAAGAGCGATATCTAAAGATAGGGAACCAGATGAAAATCTACCAATGTTTGCTGAATGCATGTCGTTCATTTTCATAACAGCACCAACTCCGTATTGTTTTTCTATTTGTTCTAGAGCAGTGTTAATTGCTTCTGCTTTTTTAGGATCCTGAGTTGCTGGATTGGATTGTGTTTTTTTAGTAGTACTAGTAGGTGATACAGTCTTGTCTGAAGGATGCTGCATAGTAGCTGTGGGTAATGAGGATGCTTTTGGCATGATAGTTGAATGGGAAAGAAATGTGAAAGGTGAATGAATGTACACCAATCTACTTAATTTCTGTTTTAAGTCAAAATATCAAACTTGCTAGGAGATTATATTTATTGTGGTGTATACTCGTACACCTCTTATTTAGAGCGAAACACATCTACCAATATCTGATTCAATATCGTATATATCGCAATATTTACCATCTGGGCAAAGTATTCCAGCTGGACCTCCACAAGGCATTCCATTTATTGATCCAGAACCTGAAGAAACAGAATTAGACAAAGAGGAATCCTTATCATCAAAGACAAGAGTAGAAAGTAGATACAACCAATCTTCTCTAAGAGAATTAGATCCCTGATCCTCTGGAATAAATAACATTAATGTTAAAACATCATCGTTTCCTACAAGAACATGAACAATCTGACTATCTGATTGTTCATCAGATATTCTAATTGCTGGTTTACCATCTACAACAATAGACACACCCTCTACTTTTAAATCTGGTTGATCCTTTCTATACAAAGTTACAATTGGATCTTCATTTTCATCCAAATGAAAATGAACCATACTTGGAGTGCTTTTTCTAATCCAAGAATGAGGAATTTCTACAGTTATATCTATCTCTGGCAAAACAGTTTCAGTAGTTCTAACTTCTGACTCTGTTACATCTACTGCTACAAAAACAGGCAGCTGCTTAGCAGGCTCAGTATTATATTGATAAGAACCACTCAAGGTAACTTGCTGGCCCTCAAAAGACCTTAAATTGACCGTAGAACTTTCAATATACGCAATGTCTACACCTTGTTTAGAAATAACATGTGTACCACGGCGTAATAATGAAATTTCTGCAGAATGAAGAACACCATCAATAGAATTTTCTTCTGGTAAGGGGAGTGGATTTCCATTCCCAATACAAGAGGATAGAAAAACCAAGGAAGGTAGAATTACAATACTAGCCAAGAATATTCTTGTTTTATTCATAGTACTAAATATTTAATACCTCTAGTTCTTTGCACTTTCATCAAATGCATACACAGCTCTACCAACACGTTTGAAGTATGGCATTTTCTGAAGGTTAAGAGAGATTGTTCCAACCTTTACAGTTCGTTGTTTTGCAACTTCTGCAATTATATCTCTCTTTGATAGAGGACCTTTTTCTGTAAGGATCTTCTCTATAACATCTGCGACTGTGCCAGGCTCGTAACCCCATTCCTTTAATGCATAGAGTCCACGACCAACAAGTACAAACTGAGGATATCTAATCAACTCATTGTGAACAGCTTGAACTGTTACGTTCTTGTGATCAAAATCTGCTTCACGAATCTTGTTAGCAATATCCATAAAGTGAAGTGGTTCACCGAACTTCTTCAAAATAATTTCTACTTTATCTCTAATACTTCTTGGCTTAACAAATCTCCATTCTGTTAGACCCCAACCATCAGCAATTTCTCTTAGTCTTTCGTCTACTGTTAGGCAGCTCTTAATAAGTTCTGCGCTTGGTACACGGCCTTCGAATAGATTAAGTGATTGTATGGCAGAAACTATCTCTTCTGTCTGCATACAAGATCTTCTTTTCTTAGAAATCTTAACAACACTATTAACAATCAATTGAATATCTTGCATAGCAAGAGACTCAAGTCTCCAGAAAGGTCTGAATGTGTGGCTCTTGCTTCCACGTTGCATTTCGTTATCAATAGAGAATGAAAGTCTTAGAACAGCACCATCGATCTCTGCTCCTCCTTGGATGTGTTTTAGAACATCACTTACTAGATCATCTTCGGACATTAGTCCTCCATGAGCTTGTAAAATCATCTTTGCCATTTCATTCACTTCCTCTAAACGAGTTGTGCGAACAGTACGACGTAATTTAGATAGTGCGATACTCTCGATCTGTCTGATTCTTTCTCTTGTAACATCAAAGTGTTTCCCAATTTTTTCCAGTGTTTGCTTTTGATTGCCTTGCAATGCAAAACGTCGCTTTATAACAGTTGCTTCTTTTTCCGTTAGAACAAGAAACAGATTATTAAGCAGCTCATCTAAATCGATTGAGAGTTGCTTAGATCCCTGCTGTTGGGAAGTTGTGGTTTGCGTTGCTAGATCAGACATAGTTCGAAATGGGAAGTACAACCTTTGTTTTACCAGAATATTGACAGAAAAAAAAGTTAGATGCGCGGTTTGTGTAGACAAACCTTAGAGATGTTGTACATCTGTTTAATACAAATCTCTTAATATATAGTCATAAAGAACAAAGGAATATATTTTAATAAAATATACGCATATGTCAAGGATAATACCGCATTGTTTTAACTCTTTAGCTCCAAATACGTAGAAAGTATAGAAACAGCAGCAGAAGCGTCTTTGTCTAAAGCATCAGAATTTGATGTGAATCTCTCATCTACAAAGGAATAGGGGATTTCCAATTCTTCTAAAAGTTTAGAGAATGCAATAACAATCTCACATTGCTCTCCTACTTCACCAGAAAGAAGCAATGGGTACCCTAAAACAACAGAATCAACTGATTTATCTTTCATAATCTGTTTAAGAGCTGCTAAAAGCTCATCAAAACCATTATGTTTAATGGTTTCAAGTGATACCACGACACAATCTGAGTCATTACAAAAAGAAACACCTGTTCTTTTCAGTCCTATATCTAATGCTAATAGGTTCATTTTGCGATTAACTTTGCCATCCTAGACTTCTTTCTAGCAGCATTCTTTGGGTGAATGATGTTTTTCTTAGCTGCGGTATCAATTGTTTTATATACAGATGGAAGTAGCTTTGCAGCCTCATCCTTTTTACCTTCGTTAGTTAGATCAACCATCTTTCGCATCATAGTTTTCATATGCGTTTTGTATGGCTGTCGACGTGAACGTCTAACAGTATTTTGTCTTGCCCGTTTTATGGCTGATTTAATGATTGGCATATAAAGCTGCGCAATCCTATTGAATTAGAGCTATTCGGTCAAGAAAATTGCATACTTCTATATAAGTATTTAATAAAATTGATAGAGTTCTACATTGACTCAATTTTCGTTTTCTCGTTATATGTCAGCGATGTGTGGGATTTTTGGATACGTTGGCAGCAGAGAAGATGCAGGAAAGATCGTTGTAGACGGTCTGAAACATCTAGAATACAGAGGATACGACTCTTGGGGCATTTCTTATAAATGTGAAGATGAACTTATAAAGATAGAAAAAGAGACAGGAAAAATAAGTTCTGTTAATAGTAATGACTTTTGCCAAAAATCTAGCATCGCAATAGCCCATACAAGATGGGCAACTCATGGTGGCGTGTCCAAATGCAATGCTCATCCTCATTTAAGTGAGGATGGAAGCATTTCCGTAGTTCACAACGGGATAATAGAAAACTATCAAGACCTAAGGAATGAACTAAAAAATAAAGGTTATAATTTTGCATCAGAGACTGATTCAGAAGTAATACCTCATTTAATACAAGAGGAATTAAAATCATGCAGTGATTTTTCGACTGCGGTTAGAAATGCATGCAAAAGATTTGAAGGTAGATTCGCCGTTCTTGCAATGGACTCAAATAGCCAAACATTGGTAGCAGCTAGAACCGGCTCACCATTAATTGTTGGCGTAGAGAAAGCAGATAATGGAAAAATAGATGGATTCTTTATAGCATCAGACATTCCTGCATTTATGGAGTATTCCAAAACAGTGCAGTATTTAGATGACGGAGAAATGGTAGTAACCGATGGAAACAAGATAGTATTTACAGATTTAGAAACAGGAGAAGAACATCCTAAAAGAGAAATAGAAATTACATGGAATGCAGAAAAAGCCAATAAAGGAGAATATGACCACTTCATGTTAAAAGAAATCATGGAACAAAAGGACTCTGTGGCCAGAGCTGTTAACCAAGACGAGGAACAAATTAAAACAATCGCAAATGCAATCAGAAATGCAAAAGGTACATTCTTAATAGGATGTGGAACAGCACACAAATCCTGCATGGCTGGGGAATACTTCTTTTCTATAATCGCTCAGCACCATGTAAATGTTAGCTCAGCAGGAGAGTTCAAACCTTATCATCACTTCTTACAACCAGAGAGTTTGGTAATAGTCGTTAGTCAAAGTGGAGAAACAGCAGATGTACTAGAAGCAATGAATATAGCAAAAGAAAAAGGCTCAAAGGTACTAGCCATCGTTAATGTAGAAGGCTCCACAATCGCAAGAGAGGCAGACTACACATTACTTATCAATGCAGGGCCAGAAAGAGCTGTAGCATCCACAAAAGCGCTTACAGGACAGATGGCAGTACTAATTCTAATTGCCTATGCAATGATAGATAAATTGCAGGATGGTAAAAAACAATTACTAGATGCAACAGCCTTAATAAATGACATGCTTAATCCTAGGTATATCGATTTCTTAAGAGGTGTAGCAGGTCAAATCCACACTCACGAAGATCTATATATAATCGGTAAAAGCTGGAACTTTCCAATGGCATTAGAAAGTGCAATTAAGATTCAGGAAGTTAGTTACATTCATGCAGAAGGATTCGCAGGAAGCGAACTTAAGCACGGACCAATCGCATTAGTAGAAGAGGGGACCCCTTGTATTGCGTTAATTGGAAACGATGAATTAAAAGGAGACATAATAGGAAACACGATTGAACTAAAAGCTAGAGGAGCAAAAATTATTGGAATCGCACCAGAAAATAACGAAGTATTTGATACTTGGATAAAAGTACCTGATGCAGCTGCCGCACAAGCAATAATTAATATTATTCCGGTTCAAGTTCTTTCTTATTTCCTAGCAGTTCAACGTGGCAAAGATCCAGACATGCCAAGGAACTTGGCAAAGAGTGTGACTGTTAAATAACTAGATAAACTATTATTGATAATAATTATCATAGCCTTTTAAATATTTAAAAAAGTGGCCCTCGAATCAAATGATCCGAGGGCCTGATAGACGCTCATCCCTCCATTACAGAGGGACAAAGTAGAAATCTGGACTGTCCTCATTCGAAAGCGAACTTTCGTTGGGGCCAGTACCAACTACCTTCGTGCACCGCATGGATGTAAGTCTCCTGCAATGTGGGTTTCAGACTTCGATGCTCCAAACCCAAAGTAAAAGAACCGTCTAATCGCTGCAATGTTCGAATACAAGTATTGGTACGTCATCGACACGCACTGAGGGCCCTTAAGGGGGCAAGCAAGTAACGAACAAATGCGCGACGAATATATACTCATATTTGTCTTAGTCAAATATATATTTGATTAATAATCAACTTCTGGTGGGACACCATAATATTTTAGGACGAATGAGGCGATTTGCTTAAATACAGGAGCTGCAGATTCACTACCGTATTCAACTGTTCTTGGTCTATCTATTTTTACAAGTGCAACAAAAACTGGATTATGGATAGGACCATATCCTCCAAAGGAAGTTATATGCGAACCTGTACCTGTTTCGTACTTACCACCAGGGCCTGCAATCTGACTAGTACCTGTTTTACCAGCTAAGCGATAACCAGGCACCCTACCTGTCTTTGCAAAACCATTATCTACTGCGCTAACAAGCATCGCAGAAATAGTGTCAGATGTTTCTGATGTAATTACCTGATCTAAAACATGAGGCTTAACCTGCTCAACTGTTCCATCATATTTAATAGTGCTATCTATAATCATAGGGCGCAGCAACTTACCTCCATTTGCCAGTGCCGCATATGCAGTAATAACTTGTAGAGGGGTAGAGGAAATTCCCTGACCATACGCAGCTGTAGCAAGTAGTGCACTACTCCATCGCCTCCAAGGTAGTATTTCCCCAGGTAACTCGTCCTCTAGTTCTATTCCTGTAATTTTCCCGAAACCGAATCTGTCTAACAATCTATGGAAGAGTTTTTTACCAAGCTTTTCAGAAACCGTTGTCATGCATGTATTAATTGAGTATTCCAAGCACTGAGTCATTGTTACTGTTCCAAAATGTTTATTTAAAGCATTCCTAATTGTGTATTCATCTACCTCTACTGGAGCATCATCATCATAAGTATCACTTGGAACTATTTCTCCTTGGTCTATTGCAATAGCCATTGTTACTGGCTTTAGCACAGATCCTGGTTCGTAAATTTCTTGAATAGCCCTGTTTAAATATGCGCCTACTCCAATATTGTTTTCATATTTAAGCCAAATATCTTCTCTTTCTGTTGGGAAAATTTCTCTTCTACTATTTTCTCCAATGTAATAATAATATCTAACAACATCTTTTAAGTTATAAAGAGATTCGATTTGGTCTAATTCACTTTTCTTCTGATCACTTAATGCGGAACGTCCTTCTTTTGTAAATACATCACCAAAATAACCACGCAAAATAAATTGATTAGTATCTGGGTGGTAAAGCTCTACAACAATTTCTGCTTGTTTAGATTCGTCTAAGAAAATTGGAATCTGGTTAAAAACGATTCCATAATCATTACTATCAAATGGGGGCGAATTTACCATGGCCAAAATCTTTCCTGTATTTGGATCCATCACAATTGCCTGACCACTATCTGCATCATATTTCTTTACTGCTTCATCCATTAACCTTTCTACCTCTCTTTGTATTGTCCTATCTATTGTTAACACAATTGTGTCTCCGTCCTTTGGATCAATAATACGTTGCTCAGCTGTAAGTATTTGACCACCCTGTGGATCACTAACAGTTCTAATTAATCCTTCTTGCCCACGTAACTGAGGATTAAATGTTCTTTCTACTCCGTATTGCGCTTCTTGATTTGAATTTAGGAAACCAACAATATGAGCACCTATTGTTCCATCTGGATACATCCTCCAATGCTCTGGGATTAGAGCGATACTCCACATTGGATCAATAATCTTTTGAGCGGCGGCAGAATCTACTGCTTGCTTTCTTTTTTGATAAGTTTCTTCAGCTGATTCTTGTTTAATAGAACGTAAGCGAGAGGAAAGTAGGGGAGTTAGTTTCCTCATAACTGGAACATACCTAAGGGGTCTACTCCTAAGTGAGTAACTTAAGACATCGGGGTCTATATCTAAAACATTGGCTAGACTGCTCGCTACATTTTTTAATTTATTCTGATTAACTCTCTCTGGATTTGCATAAATTATTTTAGTAGCAGCTGCAACGTACACTCCATCAATATTTAGTGAATCAATCGAATTCATTTCTACTTTTGTTGCTCCATATTTAATTGGAACAAATGTAACTTTGTCCTCTTTAATTCTTTCTTCTATATCTCTAGAGAACTGCCTCTTGATCTCTACTATGTCAAAATCGAAAATAGAATTTGATAATGAAAACTCATCCGGAAGAGGCTCAAGCAAAGCTCCTGTCATAATTGACTCTAATTGCATCATCGGATCATATGCTTCTTTATAAAAGGGAATTAGTTCCCTAGGGCAATATTGACTTCCTGTGCTGCAAAATTCATGAAACTCCTCTGTTATTAATACATCAGATAATGTTTCTGCAACGAAAGTTGGGTTAGTTGTAATAAATGGATCTATGTAAACCAAATCTAATGTTGTATTAGTAGCAAGTATAGAGGTCTCATTCGTCTTACTGTTTCTACTTAATATCTCTCCTCGCCTAGCTGGTAGCACTACACCTCCAAAATGTTGAGACTGAGCGAGATCATGATATTCGTTCCCACGAATGATCTGCAATTCCATCAACCTAGCAACTATTACTAGGGCGGCTAGAATCAAAAAGCCATGAACTATAAACATTCTCTGTTTTAGAAGCCTTTTTCGCTGTGTCTCTGACAGCTGATTAGAATTGAGCACATTCATATATCTGCGGAGTCGCAGCGTAGCATAATTACGCATTTCGTGGTACAATAGACAGAATCTATGATTACATGGGAAACACCAATTGAAGATTTTGATTCCATTGAATGGGATAAGCTAAATGGGGAAAATCTACTAACGGCTTTAGAAATCTATTGCACAAAAAAAGGTGCATCAGATATCCACACATCCCCTGAAAGAAGTGGGGTAAGATTAGAGATTCGCCTACATGGAGTGCTATTACCTTTGATGAAATTAGAGCATTCTGCTTACGAAGATTTTGTTAGAAGAATTAAATTTATTTCTAAACTTAAATTAAATATTACAGACACACCACAAGATGGTCAGTACGTATGCAAAGCTCCAGATAGAATAATCAATATTCGTGTTGCTAGCATCCCATCTAAATTTGGAGAATCATTTACGCTTAGACTGCTAGATCCAAAAAGAGGAATTGTTCCGCTAGAAAGTTTAGGATTCCCAAAAATTATTGCAGAGAAATTCAAAGAGCTTGTATCTATGCCTCATGGACTTATTTTAGTAACAGGGCCAACAGGATCAGGTAAAACTACAACTCTTTATGCACTACTAAATGAAATTGCAGAAGAACAAAAGAATATAATTACACTAGAAGATCCAATTGAATATGAGCTAGATGGAATAGTACAAACAGCAGTAGATCCAAATCATGATTATGATTTTTCAAATGGACTTAGATCAATACTAAGACAAGACCCAGACGTAATATTAGTAGGAGAAATTAGAGACGTAGAAACTGCAAAGACAGCTATAAACGCAGCTTTAACTGGTCACTTGGTTTTAAGCACGTTGCATACAAACAGCGCAGTAGAAGCAATACAAAGATTGCTTTCTATGGGGGTAACCAATCACACATTGGCACCAGCATTAAAAGCAGTAATGGGTCAAAGGTTAGTTAGGACACTCAAAAGCAAATGCAAAGAACCAGATTCAAAATGCGATCCAGCAGACCATAATAGTTACGACGGTGTCACAGCAGTGCCCGAACTTCTAATTGTAAATAGTGAAATTGAATCTGAAATATTAAATGAAAGCAGTAGTGAAGCTATTGAAAAGAAAATCAAAGAAAGTGGATATATGACAGTAAAAGAATGGGGACAAAAGTTGGTTAAGAATGGAACAACCAGCCAAGAAGAAATTTCTAGAGTAATGAATTAATACATAGATTAAATATTAATTTTTTGAAGCTATTTTACTTATGCGTTTTTTAATTTAAATATTTATATTTTCAATAGACTTGCAAGAAGAGCGTGTAATCCGTACGATATTTCCCTTATGCGCCGTCGACACCATCATAGAATGTCAGCCTATCAAAATACTAAACCGAGAAATCGGTCAACTGCTCGCACGACAGTTGGTGTAATTGTAATCGCGATTGTACTTTTTTATCTTGGCAGAGGAGTTCTTTCATTCTTTGGCTCTGGGAACAGAATAACAAGGACAGGCACAACAGTTACGGTAGAAGACGGAGGAATCGCTAGCGTATCAATAGGGGGAGATGAACAAAAAAGAGCAGAACAAGGCCAGAAGCTATACCCTGGGGACAGAATCATAACTAGTGGAGCATCTAATGTTAGACTTAACTTTTTTGAAAAGACAATTATAAGGATGGATGAAATGACAGATCTGCACGTTGCAGAAACAGTTAAGGGAGAAGAGGAATCTGAAATATCAGTTGGAATGCAAGAAGGAACTATCTGGGTAAAAACACCAGACCTTAAATCATTTTCTGGTTCTATAAACAGAATTATATCCACACCGATCCTAACAGCATTGCTTCCATCTGGTACAGAAGCATTGATTTCTGCAAGATCAATAGTTGTTTATTCAGCAGATGGCATTGGGGTAACAGTAGAAACAAAAGGTGGAGTTGTTCCTTTAATAGTTGGAGAAGGTCAAAAATTCACAATGCCACCAAACGCAACAAAGGAAACAAACCTATATGACTTTAGATCTGCACTTGATCCATTGGCTGTAAAAGCTCCACTTGTAGAAGAAGCTAGAAGAATTTTAGTGAGTGGTATAAAAGATGATGGATCAGAAGATAATAGCGAGGACGTAGATGATTCAGAAAATCCAATTGGTGAAGTACTAGCAGTGCTTTCACCAAAAGAAGATGAAACAACTGCACTTTCTACTGTAACTGTATCTGGGAGAGTGGGGGAGACTGTAGATCGCGTTCGAATTAATGGATACAGCACAACTGTAGAAGATGGAACATATTCCCAAGAATTAGCATTACCAAACAGTGATGAAGTAAATATTACAGTTTTGGCACTAGGTAAAAATGGTGAAACACTAAAAGAAATTCACAGAAAGATAACCAGAGACAGAACACCACCTAAATCTCCTTCAATTTTATTACCAGCATCTGCAGGGCAAATATATAGAACAAATGAAGAGAGGCTAGAAATATCCGGAGAAGCACCGGCAGGGACAGTTGGAATTCAAGTAAATGACTACAGATTGCAATTATTTGAATCAGGAAACAAAACATGGTCATACCTAGCATCAACCAAGATAAATAATTATCACCCTGGTACAAACGTATTTAAAGTTTTTGCAATAAACAAAGGAGGATACAAAAGTGACCCAGCAGAAATCACAATTTTACTAGAGAACGGGCCCGTAGGAATTGTAAATCCAGATGAAGAGTCAGCAGAGGAACCAAATATTGTTGAAGGAACATCATCTAGCGCTTCTTCTGTCGTAACACAGTTACCAAACAATGATCCACTTAAACCAGGGTCTGTGACTGTTATTGCTCCTACAAATGGCGAAACATATGAAACCGCTGAAGTTTCATTCTTGATAGAAGGAAACACGTCAGCAGACACACATTCTTTCTGGATTAATGGATACCGCCTAAGATTATACGAACCAGGCAAGATTACTTGGAACTATATTGCAGATATAAATATGAACACTCTTCACAGAGGAACTAATACATATTTAATAGAGGCTAGAGACTCAAACAATATGCTACTAGACAGAAAGACTTACACAGTAGAGTTCACTGCTAGATAGTACTTCTATCTATTTTTAGTACATTTAAAGCATCTACAAACGAATCAGGCGGAGGGATAGTTAGATCTATGACTTTCATTTTAGTTGGTGATAAAAATGAAAGCTTCCAAGCGTGTAAGCAAATATTTTTAATATTCATAGAATTTGAGAATGAATTTGATTCATTGGATCCGTAAGAGGAGTCACCAATTACAGGGAATCCAATAGATTGCAGATGCACTCTAATTTGATGTGTTCTGCCTGTGTAAATATCACACTGCAATAAAGCAGTGTCGTCTGTGCTATCTAAGGTTAGATATGATGTTTTAGCCTCTCTACTTTTACCAGTCCGAAGAACAGACATTTTTGTTCTATCTGTTAAGTTTCTGCCAATTGGAGAATCAATTAACGCCTTACTTGGATTTGGAACACCAAAAACAATTGCGAGGTAAGATTTATTTACATCTCTTTTTTCAAACTGAGACTGAAGTAATTCGTGTGCTTCTCTGGTTTTTGCGATTAGTAAACAGCCGGTCGTATCTTTATCTAATCTGTGAACCAATACAGAATCTGAGGAAAAGGGGATAGAACGCTCCTTAAAAAGATATGCAACCCCATGCAATATTGTTTTTTCATCTTCTGCCATCCCAGAACCAGGATGAACAGCATATCCAGCCAGTTTATCTATTACTAAACAATCATCATCTTCATAAATAACAGGTATAGATAAATCGAAAGCAATAATCTCTGTTTCTTCTAATCTTTCGTCCCATTGAGACTTTAGAACAACTTGGTCTCCTTCCTTTAATTTATAAGGAATCTTTAAAACTTCTTCTCCATTTACCTCTACAAAGCCAGAACTAATTGCTTTTTGAATTCTTGCTCTGCTAACAGAATCGTTTTGATCTGCCAAAAATGCATCTAGCCGTTGTGTTTCTGAAACAATCCATTGTGAGGTCATGCATGCATATCGTACACTAGTAACGATGACTACAAATAATGAACTTTTAACACGGGCGGTTTCTAACGTTAAACCAGATAAACTAGCTAATAAGAAACTAGAAAGCGGAAAACCTATCAGGTTATATTTAGGAATAGACCCAACTGGCTCAAAGCTACATCTAGGACATTCTGTGCCATTAAGGAAATTGAAAGCCTTTGCAGATGCAGGACACGAAGTTGTTTTCCTAGTTGGGAGCTTTACGGCAACAATAGGGGATCCAACTGGACAAGATAAAATGAGGGAACCAATTACGAAGGAACAAGTTAAAAAGAATTTTAAAACATACAAAAAACAGGCAGGCAAAATACTAGATTTTAAAAAAGTAAAGATCAGGTACAACACAGAATGGTACGACAAAATGAATGCAATGGACTTCTTTGAAATTAATAGTCATTTTACAGTCCAACAAATGATGCAAAGAGATATGTTCAAAGAGAGGATGAAATGGAAAGTAATATGTAATAACTGCAAAGAGCTCTCTGATTCACCTATTCAATTTCAATCTACAGAAGATAAAGATAGTTTAGATATCAATGAAACTGAAATTACATGCTCTCATTGTGAAAAGCGAACATTAGTAAGTAAAGAGACAATAATACCGCCTCCAAATCCTGTTAGCCCACAAGAAATTATGTATCCAATTATGCAGGGATACGATTCCGTAATGCTAGATGTAGATTGTGAAATAGGAGGAAATGATCAATTATTTAATATGCTATGCGGCAGAAAGCTACAAAAGATTTATGGCAAAAGAGAGAAATTCGTACTAACAACAAAACTAGTAGAAGGAACTGACGGAAGAAAAATGAGTAAAACCTACGACAACTGTATCTGGCTAGAGGATTCTGCGAACGATATGTTTGGAAAAACAATGTCTATAAATGATGAGCTAATGGAAACATACTTTGAATGCTGTACAGATGTACCAATGAATGAAGTAAAAGAAATAGTTAAAGGTAACCCAAGAGATGCGAAGGTTCGGCTAGCTAAAGAAATAGTTTCTTTGTATCACGGGGAAAAAGCAGCACAGGCAGCCGTAAAACAGTTTGATGCAGTATTTAGAGGGAAAGGAATACCAGACGATATAAAAGAAGTAAAAGTAAAAAAAGGAACATTTCTATTAGATGTTTTAGTTAAACATGAATTAATTCCATCTAAGTCCGAAGGCAGAAGACTAATTAAACAAAATGGAATTACTGTTAACGAAAAACCTGTAAAGGAGGTAGAAGCGTTAGCCGAGGAGGGGACTGTAAAAGTTGGAAAACGAAAGTTCTTAAAAATTAAGATTTCTTAAAATTTTATTATGAAAAGACTTCTATTAATTATTGCTCTACTTGTCGTGGTAATCCCATTCACACCTTTTTTAAAAAAAGATTACTGGCAGAAAAAAGAAATTCAAATACATGCAGATGAAAGAAGAAACGAAAGAAACCAAGAAAAAGTGAATAGGATCCATGGGACTATTATGAGTGCCCCAACAGGAGACTCTGTAATAATTAGACTAGGAGTAGAAAAATTATTAGTAAACCTAACAGGGATCAAAGCACCAGAGTTCCCAGAATGTTTAGCACAAGAATCTCGTAACGGACTTAGTTCATTACTAGTAGATAAGGATGTGATTTTAGAAGAAAAAGAAAAAGGTAATAAATATATTTTAATAGACGATCAAGACGCAGGCGCACTAATGCTTTGGAGAGGATTAGTTAAAATTGACGGTAGTGAACATGAAAAACAAAATGAGTATAATTCTCGTGAATTGCGATCAAAGGAGCAGGGGATAGGAATATGGAGTGAAGCATGTGAACAAATTGATTCCATATAGGTTGACGTATCTAGCAAAGTCTTATTAAGTATACAAAGTTTCAGCAGACATGCTGTTGATCATTTCTACCACCTAGTAAGGAGACTTAGCGATGACAGATTATCTCGTACTTTCAGTAAATTTGTGTGACTTAAACAATGTTGACACTGGGCTTAGGTCGATCGAGATCAAAGCTGTATGTCAACGAGTGGCAAAAGGGAGATTTGAGTACTTGATTTTCTTTGATCGTGAAAAATGGACGAAGGAAACTATCGAAGGTGCTCTGACAGGCTTATCAGTAAGCATCCGCTGTCTTGCCCCCGAAAAGGCAGATGAAGATCCGAAAATGACTGAAAAAGCCATTGCCGAAAGAATCGTGCAAACGAACTGGGACTTCGGACTTCACAATCGAAGACTCCAATTAGCCTAATCTCGTGTGGTAGAGACAAAAAAAGCCGTTCTAACAGAACGGCTTTTTGTATTACATTGTCACACAAACATATATTTTGTAATACATTGTATTACAAATGTAATACGTTGTAATACAAATGCAATACAACGTGAGTCTTTGAAACTATACAAACTAAATGCTTGCCTAAATATACAAATATGTTACATTAGCACTAATGGAAATGAAAAATACACTCATTCCTTCTTCTGATGAAGATTTGGCAAATGAATTAGAGGCTGAAACGCCAGATGATTCAGAAAACGAAGAACCTAGTGATTTTGTAGAAGGAGATATCTCTAAAGAGGAAATAGAATTAATAGAAGCAGAATTGCAAAATGGTGTTTATGTAGAACCTAATCTTTCAAATGGTGATCCAGTAAAGTTTTACCTAAGCAAGATTCGTGACATCCCATTACATACAAGAGAACAAGAGAAAGGAATTGGCTTAAGAATTGAAAATTCAAGAGAGAGAATTATTAATCTAGCCCTTACAAATCCCTTAGTCCAAAGCAGATTTGTACAATTAAGAAGGAAGCTATTAAATTCTAGAGATAAAAACCCAAAAGCTAGTGAAACACAATTTAGAGGTGGAGTTGTAGAATCATTTGGTGAATTGACAGAAGAAAAAGTTCTTGCTGCGCTATCTATTAATCTACAGACGCTAGAGAGAATGCTATCAAGAAATGCAAATGACATTAGGGCATTGTTTCCAACAGATGATATGGAGGAAGATGATAAAGACACAAAAGAGGAAAAAGAGATTTGGGAATCACTTCATAGGAGTACAGGAAGGGGATTAATTCTTGCAAGAGAATTAGGACCAACATATAAATTTGCTAAGAAAGAAGCCGAATGGTTAATTGAGAAAAGTGTAGAAATTGATGCACTAGATGAAGAAATTGCTAAACAAATAGAATCATCTACAAATCTAAACCTTGGGATAGGACCAAGAGAAAAAAGTTTAAAAAAGGAAAGAAAAGCACTATACGAGAAATTACAAGAAACTCCAGAAAGCCTGAAAGATAGAGTATCTGGATTAATAAGGGCAATACACGAGTTTGATGCTGCAAAAAAAGAAATGTCTAATGGAAACTTAAGATTAGTTGTTAGTATTGCGAAAATATACAGAAACAGAGGAATTCCTTTTGAAGATTTGATTGGAGAAGGGAATAAAGGATTAATGAATGCAACAGAGAAGTTTGAATATAGTAGAGGTAATAAATTTTGTACTCTTGCTACGTGGTGGATACGTCAAGCTATTACTAAACACATTGCAGATCAGAGAAATACTATTCGTTTTACTGAAAAATATAATGGATATTACAATAGAATAAAAAAAGCGATAAAAGATTTAATGCAAGAACTATGCAGAAAACCGAACGTTCAAGAGATTGCAGAAAGAACTGAATTACGAGAAGATGAGGTGTTAAAAGTTTTCAGAATGCGTGCAAGTAATTTCAGTTCATATGGACCAGAAGATGAATCAATTGATAACACTATTCCTGAACAAGGCAAATATGATTTTAGAACAAGGATGGAAGAAGAAGAAATGGAAAATGCGATAGAAAGAGCATTAAAACAAATCCCAGAGAGAAGAGAGGATGTTCTTAGACTTAGATTTGGCATGGGAGAATTTGAAGAAATGACATTAGAAGAAATAGGTAAATTACCTGAATATGGTGTAACGAAAGAAAGAATTAGACAAATAGAAAAAAGTGGATTTAATAAACTCAGAGCACCTTTAGTAGCCGGACCACTAACGGGGCACTTAAATTACAAACAACCAAGCGATGAAACAGATTTGAATTCTTCTGTTGAAGCAATTTAAAAGATAGTAAGAATTAATTCTTTCTAGGACTGTGATTCTTAGATATTTATGAATTATTAATTTATAGAAGGGGATCTTTTACCTAAATAAGAACTAATCAAGATATTTGCATATATCCAATAATGTACTATTATATAAATAATGGAACAGGAGCTTAATCCCATAGATCCAATCAATGAAGATCCTTTTGAGGGGACAGGGGATTTAGCAGACTTTGTAGATGAAAAACGTGATTCAGAGAAAGTTAATGTAGATCTGGTATTTCTCTATTTAAAAGAAATGGGAGAAATTCCTCTATTAACCGATGAACAAGAAAATGAAATAGGTTGGAGAATAGAAAATTCGAGAAATCGATTTTATGATGAAGCACTTTCCAATCCATACATACAAGAAGTTTTTACAAAACTAAAAAGAGCTCTACTAGAAAGTAGAGCAAAAAATAAGACGGTTTCTAAAACAAAACTAAAATCAGGAAGCACAGAATTTACAAATGGACTATCTGAAGAAAGAATAATTGAAATACTACCTATTAATATAAATACATTGGAAGAAATGCAAATAAGAAATATGAAGGATACTCAATATATACAAGCATTAGAAGAACAGAATCAAGATGGTAGGTACACAGAAACAATTAGTGAAATGAAATTATTATTGCAAGGACGCTTAGAACGTGGTTGTAGATTATGTAGAGAACTAGGTCCTCCTTATAAATTAATTTGAGGAATAGTAAGAGGGTATTTAAGTATAAGCGAAAGAATTCAATTAATAGACAAAGAAATTGAAGCTCAAATAGAATCATCTAATAGACTAGGGCTTGGAACTGGGCCAAGAGAAGAAAGCATGAAAGAGGAAAGAGGAAAATTATATGAAGAATTACAGGAATCTCCAGAAAGCGTAGAGAAAAGCACATTGGGTTTAAAGGCGATATTAGCAGATCTTGATTTGGCTATTAGCCAAATGGTAGATGGCAATCTTCGTTTAGTCGTGAGTATAGCAAGGGGGTTTCAAGGTCGTGGCATATCATTTCTTGATTTAATAGAAGAGGGGAATTTAGGAGTCTTTCGTACAGCAGAAAAATTTGAAATAAGTAGAGATATAAAATTTAGTACATATGCAACAGTTTGGATTGAACAATATATAAAAAAAGCTATTGCTTCTCAGAGAGATACAATCAGACATCCATTTAATGCAGGTACCAATAGAAGAATAACAGATGAAACACGTTATGAACTTGCTAATGAGATTGGTTGGATGCCAAATGAGTTTGAAATCTCTGAGGCAACAGAAATACCAATCAGAGAATCTGTTAAAGATTCTCAAATGAAAGCTAAACACATTGGCAATTTAGGAAAAGAAGGATCTAACATGCATCAAGCAATTGAAGATCCCGCTGAGGATGATTTTGGATGGGAATTAGACCAAGAAGAATTAAGAGAAACAATAGATGAATTATTAAGTCAGCTAAGAAGACGTGAAGAGAACATCATACGTTTAAGATATGGATATGGTGAAGGATTAGATGCCTCAAAAACTCTTGAGGAAGTAGGAAAAATAGAACATGTAACTCGGGAGAGAGTAAGACAAATAGAGGTAAAAGCTATTAAAAAACTTAAACTCCCTTTTAGAAAAAAGGAATTAGTTGGTTTTTTAGATGATTAGATTTATTTCCCATGAAACTTCTGGTGCACTTCTTTTAATTGAGGATTTGTCACCATACTTCGTTGTTTTGTGTTTTTCTTAAAATGGATACATAAACCTAGCAAATAAGAAACATTCCTATATATTGCAATCTTCCATGGAGATATAAATTCATGGGAGAACTAGAATATGATGTTCATTTTCACCAAAGGAAGGAATGATGAATTATGGAACTAGCAATTGCATTTGCGGTTCTGAGCGCCCTCTCTATGGGTGCTGTTTATTTAATCGACATGGCGATGGTAGGGGATACCTATTCCCGACCTAGCCAGCCGATGTTTGTGAGCAGTGTGGCAAGTTTCTTGCCAGCACCGATATTGTTTCTTTTGGAGTGGAGTAATCCACCTCCGAATGCAGCAATCGTTGCATTCGCTGCTGGAGTCATTCTAATGGTTGCGAATTGGTTATACTTTGCCGTCATATTCTCTGACGCCGGCGAATCAACCGAACTAGCATGCTATGAGAATAGCAGTGTGATCGTGATTGTATTGGTTGCTATCGTGCTTACAGCACTTGGCAGATATCATGACCAACTTTCGATCATTCACTACATTGGGATTGGCATTGGAGCAATCGGCCTCTGGGCACTTGCCCTATGGGGGGAGAAAATCGAATTCGTAGACAAGCGTCATAGGATGATGCTAATTGG